>Ga0307378_10007462_pt1 | contig 14735 bp, 12 predicted proteins | sample UN1MG_FD_202238 | JGI IMG/M metagenome (GOLD analysis project Ga0307378, IMG submission 202238) | Soil microbial communities from Risofladan, Vaasa, Finland - UN-1 | ecosystem: Environmental > Terrestrial > Soil > Coastal area > Acid sulfate soil | place: Finland: Risofladan, Vaasa | collected...
TCCTATATTGCCGACGCTTCCCATCCCACATTAGCTTTATGGGTTCAGACCTAGCCCCAAGTTGCCGATGCTTGGCCACATGCACCTCAAGGATCCCCTTGCTCAAGTCCTTACCGCGTCTTCCAGCCCTGGTATCTCCCCAACTCGCCTCAGAGTAATAGGCATCCTCCCGAAAGAGCATCAAGATAATATCCGCGTCTTGCTCCAAACTGCCGCTATCACGCAAATCTGAAAGCGTGGGCCTTTTATCTTCTCTACCTTCGGGGGCTCGGTTCAATTGGGAAACCGCCAAAATAGGAACCTCTAAGCTCATCGCTATTTGCTTCAACCTTCGGCTGATATATGACACCCGCTCATACGGGCTACGCCCAACGTCATCCGTCAGCAGTTGAAGATAGTCAATAACGATCAGGGCAAGCCCTACTTCAAGCTGTATCTCCCTTGCCCTGGCCTCTATTTCATCTGTCGTCAATGCCCCTTCGCCTGGGAAATAAATCGGCTCATTGGCTATGGAGTTCACAACGCCCTGCAACTTCTCCCATTCCTCTGGCTCTAGGGTATTGGGGTTCATAATGCGCCACATCGAGATACCCGTCTCTGAGGCCAATTTCCGATCAGTGAGTTGAGTATCTGGCATTTCGGCCGATACCCAAAAGACGGCTTTCCCTTCCCTGGCGCTATACTCAGCGATTTGCTGGATAATGGTACTTTTGCCTATACCTGGGCGAGCACCTATCAGCGTCACCTCGCCCTTGGTCATGCCCCCCGCGGCTGAGTCTAAGTCCACAAAGCCGAAGGATAGCGACTCTAGTTCCCCGCTCATACGCTGGCTCAATGTGGTCAAGGCTCGCTCGGCTCGGTCTTTGGGGGTAAGCAATCGCTTTCTACCAGGTACCTTCATTTCCCGAAGCCGGGCCAACGTCTCCGAAAGCAATTTATCCGGTGGCATAGAGTCGTTGGCGCCCTCCTGCATTCGCCGGCCTATTGCCGCCAGTTCACGCTTCAAGGCCGATTCCATCACGATCTTCGCATAGTGCTTGATGTAGACCGAGGTGGGCGTAATACTTATCAGGTGGGCAAGGTAGGCGGATCCGCCAATAGCCTCTAGTTTGCCCTCCTGCGCCAGTTCGTGAGCTACACTGATCTGGTGGATCTCTTCACCCTTCCCATGTAAGGCAAGGAAGGCTCTGTAGACCGTGGCGTGGCGTTCTTGGTGAAAATGCTCTGGCCTGAGTTCGCCTGATACCTCAAATATGGCCTCACCATCCACCAAAAGAGAGCCTAGTATCGCTTCCTCAGCGTCAAGGATTGTTTGCTGCGTTTCGTTGGTCATAGCGGCCTCTCGTTTTCTCTTATTCTAACAGGGGCGAGCGGACGCTAAGGACGCCCCGCCCCGCTATTAGTTATTTAAGTACTTAAGGCCATTTTCAGGCACGAAATTTCGCCCGTGAGTATTACTTCTTTCGCCCGTGAGTATTACTTCTTTCGCCCGTGAGTATTACTTCTTTCGCCTCAAAACCCTCTTCCAATAATGGCAGTTGGCTCAAGAATTGCCTCGCCCCCTTTAGGGTTTTCGAGTAGTGTTCCAATACGTATTTGGTCGGCCATACCTTGATAGGTGCTGCCAGCCAATCATCCCGTTTCCTGGGCTCATCATCGACCCATTGCCAGTTCCCCACGATCCTCCTATCCACTAGCAGATCCAGATGCCGCTCAATGCGTCCCTTGAAGCGTGTCCAGTGTCTAGCGTCTTCAGGTGGTTTGATACCCACAGCCTCTAGCAGGTGCCCCATGATGTAAGATCGCTCGTACTGCCCCGGCTTGTCAGCCCTAATACGGAATTGCCAAACGAAGTAGTAGCCAAGTTTCTTGGCCATCTCCTCCTTCTTTGTGTCCAGGGCGATAAGAGATTGTGGAAAAACGGCACTTTGATAAGGCAAGTATTGCGCCATTTCCAGAAGGGCGTTTCCAGGGACCACTCGCCATGTATAGACTATCGTTTCTCCTGTGCTCAGGGTCTTTGTTGTTACAGGCTCAGGCATAACGAGATACCCACCGTAGTTTATTGTGGCTCTCTTCCCCCCTCTCTTAGCTTGTTTTTGGCGCATAACGGCGGCAAGATATAGAGGCGTAGCCCTGTTTATCGCCTTGGTCCACCTGGCGGCTTCCTCTACTGTTGACTTGGTGCGATTCTTGCCCCCTCTAGCCTCAATGATGGTTCGATAGCTGAACTGAATATCCGCATACCCCGTAGCCGTGAGTTCGTTGACCATCACGCTCAGGGCATCTAGCGTATCCAAATTCAGCGTGGGCAATCGGCTAAAGAACAATCCATCATCTACCCCCTGCTGCTTATACTGAACCCTGCCCTTAGCCTCACCAAAACTAAAGGCATAGAAGGCCAAACCCCGCTCGTCTAACTCCCACTCATCAGGTTTCATAATGGATTGCTGAACGCCCCACAGTAGCAAGTTGCTCATAATGGAACCATACCCTTCAGTGAATGTCGCGGGAATGTGGCGGGCCCTTTTGCTGCCATCCCCCTCTTGCTCGCCCTCCCCAAACAATCTCTCCACCAGAGCGTACAGCCTAGCATCGGTTTCCTCAGGATTCGACTCTTGCCCACACAGAGCCCTAATCTTCCGTATCAGCGACTCGCCAAGCCGTACCGCCTGTAGAAAGGTTGCCTTGCCTGGCGAGAGAAGGGTCTCAGCCATCGTTAGAGCCTCTCCCAACTGGTTGAAGATGCTTACCCATTCCTCAAGGTCTTGGGATTTGAACCATGTCTCAAGCTCTGCGGCGTGTGCCTTGGCCCACCGTTTTGCCCGGTATTTCCTCTTGGTAATCTCCTTCCCTGTTTGCTCGATCACCTCGGTGCGCGCCTCGGTCAATCGCTCCACTTCGCTCAAAACTAACAACATCTCGCTTAGGCTTTCAACCTCTCGCCTAGCCATACTACACTATCGCCCCTTTGCCTGGTCGAATAGGGTCTTGATACGCCCCGTCTTCGGGTTCCGATGGGCTGCAAATGTCTCTAGGTCTTCCTTACGAATCCACCACTTACTACCTGCCTTCTCCGCCCGGAGCTTCCCCATCCTGATGAGCCGTTTCGTGGTCTCCGGGTGTGTGTTCAGATACTTGGATGCCTCTAGAACATCGAGATAGCCATTCAGTACCATGCAAGCCCCTCCTGGCTTAGTGCTGTTTTCCTACGACACTAATATAGCACGTTGCCCGGTGGCAGTCAACCCCTTGTCCCGTGCTCATCATCCCCCCGCTTCGCATCGGCCTCCCCCTTTTTATAGACTTCCTGAAAACGGACATCGGCAGGCGACGCAGCGACTTCTTGCCGTTCTCAAGCCCTTTTTTATAGGTTTGTATAAAACGGTTATCAGCCTCGAGCTTTGATGTACTCACATCCAACATCACGGCCATCTCAGCTACAGTACATTGGATCTCGGCTTCCAACCCCTTTTTTATAGGTTTGTATAAACAGGTGATCTTTATTGAGTTTCGACGCACTAAGTTCCAAAATCACGGCCATCTCAGGGACAGTGCATTGGATCTCGGCTTCCAACCCCTTTTTTATGAACGGCCATAAAACGGTTGCCCGTATTGTCACCGTTCTTTTCGGTCATATAGACACCCGTTGTACTCTATCATCCAACAAAAAACGCCGAGGTCGGCGGATTGCTCCGCTAACGCTCGGCGTTGTCGCCACAGCTGCAAGCACGTTGAAGCGTACAGGCTACAAAGTGGAACGGCCCGATAGTGGTCACCGTAAAGTGTTACCGAGCCGCCCTAGCAGTGCAACAAGACAATGCGACACTGCCGGGAGCGATTATAGCATTAGAATGGCCTAACGTGTAGCCTCCAGGGTGTACAGCGACCAGTGAGGGCACAGGTTATCGCTTGCGCCCTCTTCTCTTATGTCATACTGTCCTGCCCTCTTGACATACTACTGTATATCTGTTATACTGGCATAGCAGCGAGACGGTAAGATGGTAAGAGGTAAAGGGAGAGGCCAATGCCTAAGATTGCCGTAGCCAACCAGAAGGGGGGAGTGGGCAAGACCACGACTGTAATCAACCTGGGGGCTGCCCTAGCCGAACTAGGCGCTAAGGTGTTGCTGATAGACCTGGACCCGCAGGGTAGCCTCTCGCTTGGTCTTGGCGTCTCCGATGCAGAGGTAACGATAGCCGATGTCCTAGCACAAGAGGGGATGTCGCTAACTGACGCTATCCTTGATTTGGGGGGTGGCCTCGACCTGGTAGCTGCTGATGTTTCCCTGGCCGATGTGGAGCTGCCCTTGCTCAATCGCCCTGGCCGGGAAACCATGCTAAGGCAGAAGCTATCGCAACCAGCAAGACGGTATGGCTACGTGCTGGTAGACTGTCCTCCTTCCTTGAGCTTGTTGACGATCATGGGGCTTGTGGCGGCGGATAGCGTCATCGTCCCTGTCCAGTGTGAGTACTTCGCCCTAAAGGGCCTTGAGCGATTGCTGACTACTGTTGCCAAGGTGAAGCAGGAGCTAAACCCCAGGCTGACGATAGCGGGGATCCTCCCCACGATGTACGACTCAAGAACCATACACTCAAGGGAGGTGCTAGAGGAACTACAGCGCGGTTATGAGGGGCAGGTATTCAACACGGTGGTCCCCAAGCGAGTAGCAACCGCAGACGCCACCATTGCAGGGGAGAGCGTCTTGACATTTGCGCCACAGTCTCAGACAGCAGAGGCATACAGGAGTCTAGCGCGAGAAGTACACGGCAAGGAGGCATGATGCCGATAGAACTTACAATACAAAGCACGGTGCTACTAAGCGATATATGGATGGACAAAGCCACATGGGACGAGGTCTTTGACGGCGACTTGGAGGCCCTGGTTGAACTGCTGGAGGAAGACGAGAGTGCCTTCTTGGGTGAGTGTGGCGGAATCAGAGGTTTGATTGTTTCAGCACAATGGACGGAGGTGCAGCATGCCCAAGAGAGTTAGTGTCGGTGAGAGGTTAGCGGAAGACAAGAAAGAGGCCGGGGGTCTGTTCCAGTCAACAAAGCAGGCACGGAGGATAAAGGCCACGTTCTACATCAAGCCTGAGCTCGCCCACGGCCTAGAGGCCATCCAGTTCAAGCTATGGCAGGATACCGGCAAGAAGCGGGGGAAGTCAGCTTTGGTGGAGGAAGCCCTTGAGCTGCTTATCGAGAAGTACGGCATCACAGAGTAGGACAACGTGTTGCCTATGTGTTGCCCAAAGCTACCTACACAACACCATAGGGCAGGGCTTCCGGCGTAAGTACCCCTGAGATGGCCTTTAACCCCCCGCCGGAGCCCGCAGGCGGGGCAAGGCGGGGGTGATAGTAATGAGGCAATAGTTTGGATACCTGCAAGGGAGAGAACGCCCAGAATCGCATCCTAGAGCGTCTGGGGCGAATCGAGCCAAAACTTCGGTTGGCCGCGGCTGAAGGATAGTCGCCTTGACAATCCCCATACTTAGGTTATGATAATAGCTGTTATCGCAAGCAAACTGCAAAGGGGGAGGAAGATGACCACTGCCAATCTAGTTAAGATGTCAGACTATGAGCCCATCGTGGCGATGGTCCTCGATGGTTTGGACTCCCCGCAAAGCCGGCGGGCATACCGCCGGGCCTTAGTTGACTTCCTGGACTGGTATGCCCAGAACGGCAACCGCCTGGACAAGGCCACCGCCAATCGCTATAAGGGCGTACTTGAGGCTCAGGGGTTGTCGCCCTCGAGCATAAACCAGAGGCTATCGGCCATTCGCAAGCTGTCCAGCGAAGCGGCCGACAATGGCTTGTTAGACCCTACTCTTGCCGCCGGCATATCCAAGGTAAAAGGTACTCGGCAAGAGGGCAATCGGGCGGGAAACTGGCTGACCAGAGACCAAGCGCAAAGGCTGTTGGATGCGCCAGATACAGCCACGCTCCGGGGTGCGCGGGATAGGGCTATCCTTGCGGTCTTGCTCGGCTGCGGGCTCCGGCGGGCGGAGGTGACGATCCTGACCTTTGAGCACATCCAACAGAGGGACGGGAGATGGGTCATCGTGGACCTTGTGGGCAAGCGCAAGCGAATCCGCTCGATCCCCATGCCAAGTTGGGCCAAGGCCGCTATTGACCGATGGAGTGAAGTATCCGGCCTCACCTCGGGGTCAGTCTTTACCAGCCTTCGCAAAGGGGGAGCCATCGACATTAAGCGCAACCTGAGTCCCCAGGCTATCTTTGACGTGGTAAGGCACTATGCCGAGAAAGTGGGCGTGGTCATCGCCGCGCATGATCTCCGGCGGACATACGCAAAGCTGGCCCACCAGGGCGGCGCCAGGCTTGAGCAGATCCAATTGAGTCTAGGCCACGCTTCTCTGAAGACCACTGAAGTCTACCTGGGGCTGGAACAAGACTTGAACGATGCGCCGTGTGACCATTTGGGGCTAACGTTAAGACCAGATTAACAGAAAAGAGGTTAAAAGGAGCCATGGGACCAATCACGCTGTTCGATAAATCATTTCTTCAATCGCTTAGCGTTGATGAGTCTGTCTGGTTTGATCACTTTTTCTTGACGAATGTCTCCCCCCTTTTCTATGTTGAGACTTTGGCAGACCTAGAGAAATCGGTGCGGGAAGGACGTACTCCCGAGCAGGAGGTCGGCCTAATAGCAGACAAGTTTCCCGAGATGCATGGAGCGCCAAGCGCCCACCATACGAACCTATGCATTAGTAATCTGCTTGGGCATGCAGTCCCGATGACCGGGCAGATTCTGCTGGCAGGAGGCCGGAAGGTGAACGTTAGCGGCCGATCCGGCTCTGTTTTTGAGCAGTCACCCGAAGCGGAAGCATTCTCCAGATGGCGAGAACACGAGTTTCTAGAAATTGAACGCCAATATGCTCAATCGTGGCGACGGGCGCTATCGGCTCTCGACTTAAGGCAGGTCACGAAAAGATTTCGGGCCCTGGGTATTGATGGAAAATCCTGCAGGAATCTTGAAGATGCTAGTGCCTTGGCTACCAGCGCGGTTGCCACTAGCGATAGACCTTCTGAGCGAATGAAACTGGGACTGCTTTTCAGATTTCTTAACGTTCCATGGCTGGTGCAGCAACAGATTCTGAAAGGCTGGAGCATTGCCAACTATCCACCGTTGGTTGAATACGCACCGTACGCGGCATATGTTTTGACTGTGGAAATGTTCTTCCAGATCGCGCTGGCAACGAATCTGATCTCTGGGGAACGGCCATCTAATCGTGTTGATATCGCCTACTTGTTTTACCTACCATTCTGCATGATGTTTGCTTCGTGTGATCGATTACACGAAAGATGTACGCCTCTATTTCTACGCAGGGATCAGGGATTTGTATGGGGTCAAGAGTTGAAAGACGGTCTTGGTCAGCTCAATACGTATTACTCACAACTACCTGATAGCACCAAACAGAAGGGCGTACTATCCTTTGCTGCTCATCCCCCAAAGTCCGGGGATTTCTTTGTGACACGGCTCTGGGATCAGTCCTTCCCGGGGTGGCGGGAAATAAACGAGGCAAACCGTTCGGACAGATCGGAAGCGAATTCAAAGGTCTTGGAGGAAATCAAGGAAATGGAACATGCGCCACCGTTGTCACGAGATCAAGTTGACTACGACTCCGTGGGTACAGATCACGTACTGATCAAACGACGCGTAAGAATAATAAAGGGTTCTTGGTACCAGGTCCCCAAGGATTTGGAGGCCCCGGAGGATCACCAATAGCGTGTAGCATGTGAACTATTGTAAATTGGGATTCCCCAATCATAGGTTAATTGCCGATTTGTGCAATAATCGGCAATCTGAGAAGCCCTAGAATGGACAAGGCTTAATCGTATGACCTGGGGATACAGGTTTGACAGAAGACGGGCGAATGCTACGAAGGAAGACCCCCCGCAGATTTGATGTTTGATGGCAGCGCCATCCTCTTCAAACAATTCCTTGTAGCCGTCGATCTTTCGGTAGGCGCTTACATGCTCCGTTCCTTTAGGGTCAACAAAAATAATAAAGTAGTCAGTTGCTTTCTTGAACGTCGTGCTCACCTGTCGCTATGAAGTGTAGCGGAATAACGATAGGTGCAGCGCCTTGTCACACTTTCTCTTTGTATTCCTTAAAGCTGCCAATCAATTGCCGAAATGACGAGGGCTTGAATTCATCAAAGCTTTCCTGGTCCACATATACGAAGTCGTACTCCACGTCTTCCTGCACTCGGTTGACGTCCTCGCACCACTGCCGCAGCCGTTGCATCTTCAGCGGTACGTCTAGATCTTCCTGCCCTTTGGTTTCGACAATGAAAATCCGCTTAGCGGACAGCTTGACCAGAAAGTCCGGGTAGTAGTTGGAAATGTCGCCGTCCGCGTTCACGTAGTCCAGCTTGAAATGCACCGCCAGGTAATTCTTCGCATAGGAAACCACATCGTCGCAGTCTTCAAGAAAACGGGCAAACAGCAGTTCAAAGTGGCTGTCGCCGATGATGCGGTTGAAGACGCTCTTTTTTGGAATGAGGTAGCCCTGGTCTTTTGCCACGAAGGGGCGCGTCTGCCGCAGCTTGATGGTGTCGCGAATTTCGGCGTCGCCCTTGTCCTGCACTGTTAGGGCGTTGATCGCCTTCTTGAAGGTCTCAAGCAGGGTCTTGGTGGCCGCCAGTTCCGACAGGTTGCGCAGGGTGTTTGGGCTTTCCAGGTCTACCTTCCGCTCGAACAGCTCATCTTGCACGAACGCCTTGACCTTGCCATACAGCACATCATAGCCGCTGACCAGCCGTAAGTCCTTCATGATGGTCTGCGCAAAGTAGCCGATCACGCTGCGGTAATCGGCAACGCCGGCCGTATCGAGGATGGTGGTATGCGTCACCTCGCCTGTGATGATGTCCTTGAAGACAATCTCCCGCTGTTCTTCCTCGCTGAACTGCAAATAGGCCACTCGTTGATGTTCCAGCGCAGTCGCGTCCAGATCGCCCAGATTCTTATATTCACGGTAGACGCGCGGTGTCAGCACCGGGATTTCAATATCGAGCGCCTCGATGTCTTTCTTCTCGTTATCACTGTCGATTTCAACAACCAGCGGCGTTTTTGGCTGGGTGCCTTCCCCCATAGGCTTGTGCTCCAGCACCACTCCCTCGGCCTGAATAGACTCCACGAAGTCCATAAAAGCATCGGTGCCTACCACGCTAACGGATTCTTCCATGCCGCCAGGGTACATTTTGCGCAAGCCGCGCCCCAGGGTTTGTTCGGGCAGGATGTTGCTCTTAGCGGAATAGGGGCGCAGGCCCACAATGGTGGTGACGTTCTTCACGTCCCAGCCCTCTTTGAGTACCATCACGGAGATAATGGCCTTGCAAGGGCTGTCCAGACTGTCAATCTCGTTGGCTTGCTCGCGCAGCGAATCCATTTCCTTTTTGGCTTTTCCCGACGTCGATTCGGAAATCTCGCCGGTGTTCTTGGTGTGAATGACCAGCACCGCGCCCTTCAAGTCGGGGTAGTGGCCTTCGAGGTACTCGGCCACGTCGTCGCAGTTGCGGGTGTCGTCGGTCATCACGAACAGGATGGCTTTCTTGCCCATCTTTTCATGTTCGGCGAACGCCTTGCGCCACTCGATCACGCCCAGGTCAATGTAGTCGGCGTACTTTTCGGTGTACTTGGCGCTCTGGCGCTCCACCAGTTTGGCGCGGCTGGGGGCGTCGGGCAGGACGGGATGCTTGACCACGTTTTGCGAGATGGCTTCCACCAGCGGGTAATCAGCGACGGTCTGCACGAAAATCGCGCCGTTGTTGTGCCTGGGCGTGGCAGTCGTATCCACTTGCAGAGAGAGGGCGGCTCCTTTTTGTTTCAGGCGGTTATGGATGTCCTCAATAGATTTGAACCAGGCCATACGCGGGTCATGAATATGGTGTGCCTCATCGTTCAGCACCACCAGCTCGTCAATGTCCCGCACAATCATGCCCAGATCCACTTTGGAGTCGGTAGTCGCGCCAGTGGGATGCTTACCCAGAAAATAATCCCGCATGTCTTCGTCATCGGGCGATGAGGGAATGTCATCGCCGGCATAGACGCGGTGGATGTTGGTCAGGAAGATGTTACCGGTGGGACGGGTGATGCGCACCTCATCCTGTTTATGCAGGGTCAGTTGAAAATCGTCGCGCCAGTTGCGCCCGGCCACGCCATTGTCGGGCAAGACTGGGTCGTCTTTCAAAAAGATGCGCAGACCTTGAAAATCCTTGTATATGCGGTCCAGCACGATGATGTTGGGGGCAATCACTAAGAAATTACGAGCCAGTTCCGACTCCGGCTCATATAGCTTGTGGTAAAAGCTCCAGGCCAGCACCAGGCTCAGCACTTTGGTTTTGCCGGAGCCGGTCGCCATCTTCACCACAAAGCGCCGCCAGCGCTCGTCGAACAGATTCGCGGAAACCATGCCGGAGCTGTCGAAGCGCATCAGGTCGAACTTGTCCTGCACCCCCACTACGTCGTACAGGTAGATGATGGTCTCCAGCGCCTCGCGTTGGGCAAAATAATACTGGAACTCGGCCATCGTGCCATCGGTCTGGGGGAGCAGGTGCGGGGTGTTGAACCACCAGTTGAGCAAACTGCGGCTGGTGTCGGTCGCCCCAACGTAGCCGCTGTCCCGCCATTCCTTCACTTTCTTGCGCAGTTGCGGTACCAGTGGCGGCAGGAGTTTGTCCATGCTGGTCTCCCGCAGGGCTTCATCCGCTGGAAACCAGCGCATGGCCGGGTCGAGGATGACATAGGGCGATTCGGGGAAATCCTTATGCAGCGCCATTATTCTTTGCCTCCCACATTAACTTCGACAATGGTCATGGTGTCGGTGCCAAAGATGTCCACCACCTTCACCGCCAGCTTCCGCCGCCCTAGCAGGCACTCGTGAAAGACGCTGGTCAGTTCCAGCGAGCGGTCTTTTTTGGTGCGGAAGGACTGCCACTCGTTTTCAAAGATGTAATCCCCCGTCCATCGCTCTTCCCATTCGCCGCTGTCTTCGTTCTTCACGCGGACGATCTCGCGCTTGTTCTCGAAGTTGAAGTCAACCGCCCAGTAATCGATCCAATCCGTCCAGTTCTGGGTGAGCCGTTCGCGGTTGACGATGCCATGCGCGTCCTTGCTCACTTTGATGATCTGCCCCTTCTCCACCACAATCTTGCTGGCCTTGTCCTTGAGCGTCGCTTCGGCGGCGGTGATGGAATCCTGCGAATAGAACACGGAAAAGTCCGTCAGCTCCACCGCCACGCTGCTGCCCTTGATGTGCGGCTTGACCTCAATGTACGAGACATCGTGGAACACCACCTGGTTCCTTTCCACAGCGCGTTTGTCGAACACTTCGGCAGGAATGTACTTGGGGGCGATGTCAATGCCTTTGGCGCGGGCTTCGTCCAGGACATTGGGGAACAGCCCCATCTCGAACTCAAAGCCCAGGATGTCCACGCGGGTGATGTGCTTCTGGCGGCATTCCAGGATGACCTCTTCCACGAACAGGCGCGTCACCGGCAGGTTGACCGGGCCGACGGCGACAAGCCGTCCGGCCTTCTTGCCGTGGAAGGTGGCAAAGCCCTCGGTCTTCTCCGCCCGGTAGGCCCGCAGGATGAGGTCAACGAAGGCCGCTTCCTTTTCCTCCAGTTGCTTCTGCTGTTCCGCCTCGCGCAGGTTGGGATTGACGCCGATGTAATGCTGGCGCTCGTACTTGCCCAGGTTGAGGATTTCAAAGGCGCGGTAGTCCTTGCCTTCGGCCTTGAGCTGCCGCTGCACGCCGATCAGTCGCTTACGGGTGGTGTGGATGGCGAACTTGCCCAGGTCGGCTACAATCCACTTGCGACCCATCTTTTCGGCCATGGCGGCGGTGGTGCCAGAGCCGCAGAAGAAGTCGGCCACGAGGTCGCCTTCGTTGGATGAGGCTTGGATAATGCGTTCGAGGAGAGCTTCGGGTTTTTGGGTGGGATAATCAATTCTTTCTGAATCGTTGGCAGTTAAAGGTTTTACCAAATCGTCATACCAGAGATCGCCAACACGATTACCTTCTTTCTCATCTAGATATCTCTTGACTCTTGGAGTTCCATTCTTTGTGAAGAATATTAATCCTTTTCTCAATCCTTCATCTATTTTTTCTTGGCTCCAAATCCAATGCTTGCCAGGCGGTGGTTCTAAAACTTGTTCTCCAAATCGCCGAGGTGGACCTGCGCCTTTCTGTGAAAAATCAAACGATCCATAGCGTCTTCCAGTTCCTTCTTCAATGTATGCGTATGTTTTCTGGTCTGTTTCTTCGTCCATGGGAAGAAATTGTGATATAAAAATCCCTGTCTCTCTATTTTTTGCATAATAGAATATCGAATCCTTGATATTGCTATAGAAGTTGCTTTGTGCCTTAGCTGCTGTGAGTTTGCGCCATACAATTTCATTCCTAAAATTGTTCGTATCAAACACCTCGTCCATAACTAAGCGCATGCAACCACTTACCCGCCAATCACAATGCACATAAATACTGCCATCTTCAGCCAGTAAATCACGCATCATCACCAGCCGCTCGTGAATCATGGCAATAAAGGAATCAGCACCCTTGCCCCAGGTGTCGCGGTAGGCGATCTCTTCCAGGATGTTGGGCTTTTTGGTGAAGGTGTCGCCGCCGATCTCAATGTCCATTGAGAAGTCCGCGCCCACGTCGAAGGGCGGGTCAATGTAGATCAGCTTGAGGCCGCCCTGGGCTTCGATCTCCTCGCGCAGCGGGCCGTTCTTCAGGGACGACAGGATGAGCTTGTTGTCGCCCCAGATAAGCTTGTTGGTCCAGCCTTTGAGCTGGCGGCCGCGGGCGTCCAGGTCGAACAGGCCCAGTTGCAGGCGGGTGTCCTTCTCGGCGCGGGGCTCGTCCACCTGCTCGATGACCTGGAAGGGCAGGACGATGTTGCTGACCTCGCTGCTTTTTCCGTTCCAGACCAGTTCCACCTCGCGTTTGTCCTCGAACAGTAGAAAGCGGAACTTGTCCGGCAGGGGCTTGTCGGCTTCGATATAGCGGATGATCTCCTGTTGTTCCTGTTCAGTCAGTCGTGGCATAAATGCCCTCCAACCTCTTGTGGCGTCTTGCCCCTAATCAGGGAGTATGCCCTGCTCTTGAAGGGCGGGTCCACGTAGACGAGGTCTACCGTCTCGTCCTTGATGTGCCGCCTCAGAACCTACAGGTTGTCGCCATAGTGGAGGAAGTTAGCGGGCCATTTTCAGTCTAACGCCCCCCAGCTTCTATCCCGTGGTCTATCCGCCAGCTACGTTGACTTGCTTCTCCCCGATGTTCACCTGGACTGCCGGCAGAGCCAGGCGCCGGACGCGGGCCAATGTCTCGCAGGCCCGGAGATATCGCCGCTGGACCGCCGATAGACGGTGCTCATAGAACTTCGCTTGTGCCAGCGTACTGCTGCCGGTAGTGCATCCAGTGTAATGGTACTCGGCCAGCTCCAGGCGCATCCAGCATAGCGTTACGTGCTCGATCAACATCTTCTCAAGCGGAGACGCAGCATCAAAGCCTAGTTCCTTGCGCATAGCTATCCGCCCGGCCTTCATGGACTCTTTGAGTGCCGGCGTACCCTTCACCTCGTCGATCATGTCCTCTGCCGCAATCCTCGCGATATCCCCGCCCAGACGCCACAGTTCCGGCATCTTTACCAGGGCTTGCCGCAAATCCAGGACGTCTGCCGCCTTTGGCTTCGCTGTGTTGCACTTGTCCAGGAGCTCCACAAAGGCTCTCGCCACGGCTTTCGTATCAGGGACCGCAAGGGGTTTACTCTCTGCCACCATGTCTCTGCTTCCTCCATTGTCCTTTGTGGGTATGATACCCACTGGCTACCATAGTCGCTCTTGTCACAAGCCGTACCAGATCGCCCAGTGCGTCAATCTGGCGGTCAATCCTGAGCTGTGCTTCTCTCTCCGCCCGGATCGCTGCCCTTGCCTCTACTCGCTCGGCCTGGTCTTCGGCTTCCAGCGTAGCCATGATGCCGGCGAACTCGCCCCGGCCCAGGTATTCCGTCACTACCCGCCGCCCTTCCCTCTTGGACCGGTAGAGGTAGGGCCCGCGCCAGTAAGCCATTGTCCTACACTCCTAGACTATCCCCGCTTCCGCTCTGAGCTTAGTTCGCGTTCGCTGACCAAGCGGAAGCCCTGGGTGAAGCCCGCATGCCCACAGGAAAGCACGCTACCTTTCGCCGCCGACCCCGCCCTGTACATATTGTACCATGAGGTTCCCGATCTACCATGAGGTTACCATTTCAACGAGTTGCGTCATGGGGTCTCCGTTGCGTCATGGGGTCTCCGTTGCGTCATGGGGTCTCCAATGATAGCGACGACAAGAGGTATCCCGTCCATCAACGGGTATCGGGTCTATTCCACTTTCTCCGCCTCAACCGTCACCAAGAGAGTCTCAGGCACCTCTCCATCGAAAACGTCCTTCTGGATGTACAGAGTACCGATGGCGATCTCCTTGTCGCTGTGGGCCACGTCGCCCAGTTCCTCTTTGTATCGGACAGTATTCTTGGTCTCTTTCTCGCGGGTGAATCTCAGTTTCAATGTCTCCATATCTCTCCTTAATTATGCCTGATAGTTCCTATATTGCCGACGCTTCCCATCCCACATTAGCTTTATGGGTTCAGACCTAGCCCCAAGTTGCCGATGCTTGGCCACATGCACCTCAAGGATCCCCTTGCTCAAGTCCTTACCGCGTCTTCCAGC
>Ga0307378_10007466_pt1 | contig 14729 bp, 19 predicted proteins | sample UN1MG_FD_202238 | JGI IMG/M metagenome (GOLD analysis project Ga0307378, IMG submission 202238) | Soil microbial communities from Risofladan, Vaasa, Finland - UN-1 | ecosystem: Environmental > Terrestrial > Soil > Coastal area > Acid sulfate soil | place: Finland: Risofladan, Vaasa | collected...
CCATTTACGTAAAGATTTATTAATCCTTGAATCAGGATCATTTCTTTTTTTAGAACCTGTCATCTTTTTTTTCATTCCAGACATTATTTTTTCTTTTTAGCTTTTATTAACCCACCAGTTTTATATTTACCAACAACTTTATTAGCTCTACTATTGTGGTGAGAATTTTTTTGATCTTTTTTTTCTTTATCAGAAATTCTTTTTTCTCTTGCTTTTATTTCTTTTCTTACTCTAGCATTTTTTTGTGCTAAAGTTTCTTTTTCCAACGGGGGGTTCTTTTTAGGTTGTAACATAATATATATTTTTAAATTATTAATTTTATTTTTCTAAATATTCTGGTATATCAACAGTTCCATTTTTTCCTTGCTAACCTTAATCTACTGTTTGGATCTTTAGCTGCTTTAGGGAATTTAGCCATTTGACCTGCAGATCTAGCACAGAAGCTTTTACGTCTTTTTGCATCTTTACTACCTGCTTTAAGTTTAGAAGGTTTAGTAGTCACAGCTGTTTTTAATTTACTACCCGGATTAGCTTTTCTATATGAAGCAACACCTTTAGCATTTAACCCACCTTTAGGATCCTTACCTTCTTTTCTTGTCCAAGCTGGAGTACTTCCACCTTTTTTCATTTTATGAGCAGAGTCTTTCATAATTTTGCCATCAGGCATTTTATGATATCCTTTAGGTATTTTATTAGTTACAATCTTTGCCATTTTATCTATGTTTAGCAGTTTTTGTTGCAATGCTTTTTGGTTGTTTTACTCTTAACCATTTTACTTTCGTTTAAGAGTTTTTTTTCTAGATAAAGTTTTTTTAGGTGTTGAAGAACCTGCCAAAGACTGAAGCTTTTTAACTTCAGCCATAGCAGCTTTTTTAACATCAGCCATAAGTTTGGCATCTTTCTGAATATCTTGAGCTCTTTGTAAAGTACTCATTGCTGAAGCCACTTCAAACTCTCTCATGTCTTTCTTGTTCATCTCAATAAGTTTAATCATTTATACAAAAACTATTATTTATCTATTATACTGAACCCCCCTTTCTAAGTTGTCTTCCTTGAATAGTTCTGGGATTATTGGAGTATTTAGGCATTGTCTTACCGCAACCACAACCTCCACCGTATTTCATGATAGCATCTGGACCTGTTTCCATCATCATTCCAGCTCTAGCCTTTTGAATTCCTCCCGTTGTATAATCAAACTTTTTCATAATTTTTATTTTTTTCTTAAGTTTTACCAATACTAGTTTATTAATTTATGAGTTCCAATATTTTTCACAAGAACTAGTTAAATCATCTAAGATATCTTCATTAAGAGGATTTTTTAAAAATTCTACTACATCAGAAACATTTCTTCCTAGCATAACGTTCTTCTTATTATGATAAATATGTCCATCACTCTTAGTAACAATATACTTAAAAAAGCTAGAATCTTTAACAATACTTCTAATTTTTAATGACTCCATATCAGATCCTACTGCATCTAAAAATTGATTCACTGCTCTTTCTATATTACTTTCAGCCCCTTCTCCATGAATATGTGTATCCATATTTTCATATAAAATATCTAACGAAGTAGACTTTTTATATTGTGTGCTAGCTGCATCTACAACTTTTGTTACATAGAATAATTTAGTACTATTCTTATCAAACAATTTTTGTAGTTCAGCTAATGCTTTATTTCTAATCTTTTTATATTCAGTTCTGCTAGATACAGTTTCAGCATCTTTATCTAAATAAAATTTAGGTGGTCTTGGTTTTGCTTTTGCATCTTCATAACTTTTTGCAATTAATGAAAACCCCCCTGCCTCAATAGCATATAATTTAATTCTATCATAAGGATCATTAGCATTTAAAAATGTAACATTATTTCCAACACTTATTTCAATCTTATTCCAGAACGCATTATTATCCGGTTTTAATAACTTTACCTTATTCCAAAAATCTATATCTTCTGGATCAAGTATATTAGATGCTAATTCTGCTTCTAATTCACATACAGATTTTCTAATCTGTCTTACTTTAGCTTCTTTAGCTTCTTTATTAAGTTTTTTAACTTCAGGAGCAAATTCATTTAATCCTGTTAGATATCTATTAATTCCATTAATTTCTAGACATGCTAGTTGTTCTTGATGGGTTACTCCATCAAATAAACTTATTCCATAATTTTCTAATCCCATGTTTTCTGATCGTGCATCAAAATAGGGTCTAATAGTAATCTTTGATTCTCTACTAGGTGTCGTTGGTGTTTCCACCATTGTAAAATTTTCTTTTGCCATTGGTTTTGTTTTTGTTTTTGTTGATTATTATTTTGTTGGTTATTAAAAAAAAAGGGAGAGGATTGTTCCTCCCCCTTTTAAAAATCTATTATTTAGATTAGAATGATCCTCCAGTAACTGGGTTTCTCATTACAATCTTCAATACCTTAGTTGGATCTTTAACCCAAATTGCAGGCATTGTTTGTGACATCATGACACGGTAACCATTGAATTGTCCAGAAGACTGGAATCCTTGACTACGTCCCATATAATCCATTGTACCATTTTGGTACCACCACTTAAGTTGATTATCCCAAGACAATTTCAATAAATAGATGTTGTCATTAGTATTATCAGTGATGTCAAAGATAATGAATGAATAAGAAGATAATGGGAAACCATCAATAATTGGGTTCTCAATATCGTTAGTATTTACATTATCAAATGCTGGGTTAAGTACAAACTTAACATTAGCAAGGAAAGGAATTACATAAGAAGTATAAGCAAATCCAAAGTTCAAGTCCATACCTTGACCAGTAATTGCACCGATATCAGCAGCTTGAATTACAAGACCTGAAGCAACTGCTTCTCTCTTGATAGCTTCATTTACCATTCTCATTCCACCCATACCAGTTTGGACAATCAATTGTCTGCTTGGATCTGGACCTTGAAAATCAACTTTACCGTTAAAGAAGTTATAAATCTCAGAACGGAATAAGTCAAGGTTAAAGTTATTCTTATTGTATACTCTTTTGAAAGAGTTATCAAGTTGTTGCCAAAGACCAACAGATAATCTTAAATCATCTGGTCCGTCTTGTCTAACTCTACCACCTTGTCCCCACATTAGGTAAGACTCAATGTCATTTGCTACTTTTGTTAAGTGAGCAGCTTCCATTTGAGTAAGGAAAGATCTAGAAAGATCACCATTATCAAAGGCTCTTTTAACTTTATCTTTACCCATCTTTGATACCATATCTTCTAATGAAGCTACAGAAGGATCCATGTTGTCTCCTGAAGATCTCCAGATCTCAGTTACTGGTACAGTACCATCAGCATTCATTCCACCTTTGATCATAAGATCAGCTCTAGATGAAACTGAATAATGAACGTGTGCTTCTGCTCCACCTACATAGTTGTAGAATTCACGGAAACCAGTTCCTGTAGTAATATCAGAGAATCTTTCTCCATACTCACCTCTTGCAGAACCTTTTCTAAAATACTTAGTTCCATTTTCTAAGAAACGAGAATCAAAAGTTGCAGAGTTGTTATTGTTAACCATCTGAACAGTATAGATAAATCCATCACCTGTAGGAAGAATATCTTCATCAGTAATGTAAAGTTCAGCTCCATTGTATTTGTCATATGTGATAATATCACCATGTCCAAATTCTCTACAGCTAACTTTAATGCGGAAAGTAGTACCATCTGCACCTCTTGTATCTGCTAATTCAGGATCAATATCCTCAACAACATAAGGAAGGTCTCTAGATACTGGCGTTTGCCATTTATACTCTCCACGAGCATTATCTACTTCAATTACATTCTTTCCACCAAAGCTAGACATTTGATAAAGAGGCATTTCTACTTTCTGGGACATTGCCCATAAGTCCACTGGACCTAGATCCATTGGTTCTGCATCTTTTAACATGTTAACCAGGTGATAAGAATCTACGTGTGAGCTTGCGTTGTACGCTGTATCCCGTAGAAAGATACCATTGTTTAAAACTGGAGTTGCCATTTGTTATTTATTATTTATTTGTTTTTATTTGTTTACTAATTAAAAACGCTTGAACATATTGTTCTGACGTTGTACTGTTGGGGGTTTACTAGTTCTTCTTGTACTAGAACTTTCATTTGAAGTTATAGAAGAACTTGTATTTTTTCTTGACTGTGCAGTTTTAAGTTTTCTTACTGTATCTGCAACAGCTTCTTGACTGCCAAGACTTTTAACTTTATCTTTATATCCATCAGGATCTGAAAGTAACCAAAGTGCTTCAGCAATAAGGTCATGTCTTGGTTCTACAAATTGATATTTTTCAAGTAAGTGTCCTAATAAATTAGTAGGTTTTCCAGAAATAGAAGGGTAGTTTGGTTGAACTAAACCAGCATATAAATGATTTTGTACTTTTTTATCTAATTTTAAATCACCTAACTGTCCATAGGCTAATGTAGTATATACATTATCCATATAAGCTTTTGCTTGTTCTTCTTGTTGTGATTTCATACTTTCTTGTTCAGCTAACTTGTGCTGTATAATTTTTCCTTGCATTGCATCTAATTTTGGTTTGAATTGATGAGCTTTTTTACCAAGTTTATCAATGTCATACCAAGTTTCAATTTCTTCTTGAATTTCGTCAGGAGAACCAAAGTTAGTAGCAGTTAAATATTGTCTTGCAATTTCAGCTTGATGTTCTTCATTATCAGGATCTAATTGAATAATTTCTTCTACATAAGAAAGAGTTCTAAATAATCCTTTTAAATCTTGACCACCATCTGCTACATATTTAGCAGCTACTTGAAGTTCTTGGGGAAGAGAGTTAAAAAATTCTTTAGGAGTATCTTGTCTTATTTTATTTTCTTTTTCTTGAAAGTTAGCTTCAAATAAGTCTCTAAAATCTTGAGTAGAATAATCTTCTAAATCTTTATCATCATCAAAGCCGAAAAGAGTTCCTTCTTCAATCATTTTAGAAGCTAACTCTTGCAATGCACTCTTGTCTGTTTTACGTCTACCTGGTTTAGATTCTATTTGTTCAACATCAGATATCATATCATCTAACTCTAATAAAGCTTCTTCAACTTCTTTAGCAGTTTCTAGAGGCTTATTATCACTTGTAGTATCAGTCTTGTCAATGAACGTTGTATCAATCTCTTTTGGTTTAGAGAAAAGGTTTGATTTTTTTTCTTCTGGTTCAACTTCTTCTAGTGGTAGCATTACACTCTCAGCTCCTGGTTGACCAAACATTTCTTCTAAATTTACATCTACTGTCTCTACCGTTGTAGAGTTTTGCATTTGAGTTTCCAGATTTAATTGTTTTTCCATGTTTTATTTTTTGTTGGTTATTACTTTAATATACTAAAATAAATCTTAAAGATTTAAAATTATCTTAAAATTTTATATAACTTTTTTTCATTATATAGCTAAACTATTTTTTCTTTTCATCCTTTGATGATTTTACATCATATTTATTTTTATTTTCTTTAGCTATTTCTAATTGTTTATTTGCAATATCTCTTTGAGCTTGAATCTTTTGTTCTTCAATACTTATTTTTTGATTATGCTTTGTCATATCATTAGTTTGCTTTTCTCTTTGCATTTGAGTTTGTTGCTGATATTGCTCTGTTTTTCTAATATTATCCATTTCATCTTTATAATCAGACTGTTGATTTTTATTAAGATCAACCATTGAGCCATATCCAGCAGCTTTAATTTCTGCAATAAGAATATCTTTTTGTCTATCCTTTTCTTTTTCCATAGCTTGAGAATCAATTTTCATTCTTTCTTGTTGCTGTAGAGCTTGTAACTGCTGTTCTTGCATTTGTTGTTCTTGCTGCTGTTGTTGTTGTTGTTGTTGTTGTTGTTTTTGTTCAGAATCTTTCATAGCAGCATTAAGTTCAGCAATAGAATCAGATTGAATAATCTTACCTAAATCATATATGCTAGCACCTGTAGTATTATTTTGTACAGCCATTTGTTTAAGCTGATCTAGAATAGCTCTATGATTTGCAGTAGTTGACGTAAAAATATTTAAATCTCTCATTAATAAATCTGTTCCATTTATTTCAAAATTTACTTTTTCATCTGCTGAAGTAATGTATGTTAATCTTGTTGAAGGAGTAGTACTATGATAATATTGTGCTAAATCAGTTCTCATTTGATGAACTCTTGGCATTAAATAGTCACAATGTTGTATAAAGTAAATTTCTGTTTGTGCATAAGATGCATTAGCAGCTTGTTCAACACCTGTTGCAGTTTGTTGAGAAATTTGCTGACCCATTCTTTGTGGGTTAACGCCAATTACTTCATAAGCTTGTTGTTTAAAATAATTAGATAGTTGAATTCTAGACATAAGTCTATTAGTTTGATCTAAATCAAGTTTTTGAAAATGCTGAAAATTTAATGCATTTTCAGTATTTGTAATAGATGTATCTAAAGGTAGTATTTGAAAATCTTTCATAGCTACATAAGCTTTAGCTAAGTTACCTTTACCCCAATCTTCTCCTAATGAATGTTTAGGAAGTGTATTTTGATCAAGCATAATAACAGTACCTAATTCATCTACTAGTATATCAGCTATTTGATTGTTTACAATATTATATCCAATTTGAAAAGGTTTCATTAAATCTACAAGTGCAGTAGATTTTGTATTTCTATCTGAAAACACAGATCCTTCTACAGGAAGCTTGCAGCCATATAAAGAATTATCTCCTTTGAATTGAAATTTAAGAGGACCCGGAGTTTTTTTATCTATTCCAATATACATAGGACTCATTCCTGAAGAATTATTCATACCAGAATAACTTGGAAGATTAGGTCCTATTTTAATGCCACCCCATACTTCATTAATCCAAATCCATTCAATATGCTCTCCAAAGATAATATTGTCTTTACTTTTACCTTTAAATAATCTATTATCATAAATTGGTTTATCAGTTACCTTATAACTTTCTGTAACAATTTCAACTATTACTTCACCACTATCTGTTACTTTAGTCAAATGTCCTAACTTTCTTTGAGATTTCCAATAACATGTAGTAACTCTTATTAAATCTAAAGTTCCTTCTGTTCCATAATCTTCACTTTGTGATAAAATTTGCTGTATAGTATCATTACCTTCTACTACAGATCCAGACATTGCAGAAGTATATTGACGCATTGCTAGTGAAGGTCTTTGAGTATTCCAATCATGGGATTTACTTGCATCATAAAAACTTCCATCATTTTGATATCCACCTAATGCATAGCCTGCACCTCTTATTGGATAAATTGCTTCTAATGCTTCTAATTGATCCTCAGTCATTAAATACCCATATTTATCAATAGTATCTGATGCAGTAATCATATCAGTATATCCAACCCAATTAGAGTCAGATATATATCTTGAGTCTGGAGATTTATGATAAAATGTTAAAAGAGGATTCCAAAGTTCTACCTCATAGTCATCTTCCATCATTCGCATATGCCAAAATTCTCTATCTGTAATTAGCATATCTCTAAAGCCTCTTTCTTCTAGTTCATCTAATCTAAATTTTTGAACATCTACTTTATGTTGATGAGTTGCCCACTCTTCAATCATGGATCTATAACTCTTTTTAAAAAAACCTTCTATTTCAGGAAGAGATTTAATTTGTTCTGGATTTAATGCTTGTTGAGCTTCTTCAGAATCAGGATCTAAACCTTGTTCTAATAATGCTGCTAAAATTTTAGTTTCAGCTTGGGTCATTAAAGTTTGCTCAACCATTTGTCGTTTTTGCTCAAGCATTTCATTATAAGAAAACTCATCAACAGCTCTATAAGTAAGTTTAGTAGATCTTTTAGCAAATTCAGCTACTAAAACATTAATTACATTAGGTATAATAGGATAAAATTTTAATTCAAGTGCTGAACCTGAATCTTCACTTTGTGTTAAGTTATCAATAATTGTTCTTGTTTCAATATCTTCTTCAACTATATAATCATTTCTGTCAATATGACCTTTTGCCAATTTATAATTTTTAGAAAGTCTTCTTGAATTTACTTGCAATTGTTTTATACCATTCCACTCTAACCAATCCATGTTCCATGCAGCCCATTCAGCATCTTTCTTTTTTTTAGGTAAAAATTGTAAAGGTTGCGTAATTGATCCAACTCTGTTTTGTTCAACTTTAGCTCCTTTTTTTAACTGAAGTGCATTATATACTTGCATATTTATTATTTAATATTTTTAAAAGCAGATTTTTTATAACCTTGGCTTTTTGATGTTTTATTTTTTCTACCCATATGCCTAAACGGACTACTATTTAATTTAAACAAATTTTCTGACTTTTGCAACTTTTTAGCAGCGTCATCTCTTATAACCTGTTTGGTATAACCTCTATTAGACTCTTGTATTCTCATGAAAGAAACAAGTGCTACAAATGATACTAATCTATCTACGTTAATTCCATCTGCGTATTCTTGCATTTCTTTTATAAGCATTGGATCAGGAATTCTTTCTACCCCATAAGTTGTTTTTACAACAGTACCATCTTCTTTTGTTTCTTGATCAAGTTCTTCTCTAACAAATTCTATCCCATAACTAAGAAGATGTGATTTAAATAAAGTACCGGTGTTTTTCCAACCATATTCTTGAAATACATTTTTATTAGCACCTAAATCTTTTAAGAACATTATTTGACTTTTAGGAACTAAGTATCTTTGTTTCTTTCTATGAATCATATAATTTATAAAAAGAGAAATGTTATTCTCTATTACCGTCCATGCATTATACCATTCTATAATAAGTTCTAATCTTTGATGTGTCTGTTTAATATCATCAAATCTTCCACACCAAGCAGCTACTATTTTACTTTGTTCAATATAAGTTTCTGTTTCTGTTCCACTTATTTTAGTAACTTCTACTGAATTTTTAACTACATAAATAGAACAAAGAGAATCTGATGTAGTAGTTTTACCTTCTGCAACGGGGTCAATAGAAGCATAGTAAGATCCAAAATCTGGTTTTTCTTTATTAGGTCTTTCCCATACAACAAGACACCCTGTTTTATCTTCTGTTTTTTTATTTACAGGAAATTGTTTTATAGGATGTTTATTGCTTTTTTTAACAAAAGGTTTTCCTGTTTCATCAGTTAAAATATCAAGATACTCATAGCTATATTCTTTTTCTTCTATACGTCTTGCTTGTGCAGCTAATAAGTGAGTAGGAAATACAGATACAGATCTATTATCAAAAGCTTCTTTAATATTTCTAGGATGCTGAGATATTCTTAATTGATAATCTTCTGGAGCAAGGTCTTTTTTCCATTGAAGAAATTGATCTTCTAAAGCTTGTAAAGCTATTTCTACAAGAGAGTTGCCAAATTTATCTATATGAGGAGGCATAGACCATTGTTCAGGTATAAATAAACCTGACATACCTATAGTACCTTTACCATCAAGTAAATTTGTTTCTACAGCATATATGTCTTTTGCTTTAGGATTTTCAACCATATCCTTAAGAGGATTACATTGAGATAAATCCCCTACAGATCCTGCAGCAATAAATAACCCTGTAGTTGTAAGTCCTGATCTCATAGCAGGTCTCATGTACTCATATGTCTTATCCATTTTAGGTGCAATACCGGCTTCTTCATGAAAGAAGTATTTTACTGGCCCACCTACTCCATTTGTAGGATCTTTTTCAAATGACATTCCTTGTATAGTCCCTTTTAAACCTACTTCAGTTTTTCTATTACCTTTTCTAACTTCAATTTTTTGTTGCCACATCATTACTTTACTTGGATTCATAGGTCTATACCAAGCAGTATGTTCATTTAAAAATGCCGCATATTCATCTAAAAATTTCCAAGATCCTTTTTCATTAATATAATCTTTAAGACTAGCGCCTATTTTGAGAGTCACCCCTGGTTCAAACCATTGCTGATTAATAAACTTTGCCATATGATAATAAGAAGATGCTATCTGACGTTTCTTTAGTATAGCAACATGTTGAAAATTTAGCTCTGCTAAAACTTCATATAGTGCCATATGATATTGAGCATCTCTAATATCAGCAAATCCAAATTTTTGTATTTCTTTGTTAAAGATTGGTAAGAAATTTAACCACATGTAATAATCTCGTGGTATAAACCAGGTTTTATCTTTTGATTTAAAAAACACACCTTTTCTACATTTCTTTTTTTCACCTTCCCAGTATGCAATAAAATCTCTAGATTTAAAAGGGGCATCACAATAAAAACCTTGATTATTAAATTTAGTAGCCTGACTATTAAATTCTAAGCTAACTTCATCAAACTTATATTGACCGGGTTCTTTAAAAAGATCTTTTACATACGTTGCAAATTCTTCTCTAGTATTAAAAGTTGTACTAGTCCATGTACCATTATTCCATGTAGGTATATCTTGATATACCTCTGTATCATTGATCATATCCTAATCCTATTCCACCTCTTACATTACTCTGTTGTTCTTCTTGCAAATCTTTATAAGCACCTTTAAATGATTCTCTAATCTGTTGATATTTAGCAGCTGCATTTACAAGAGAGTTTATATTACCGTCTCTACCATGTTCTATAGGGGTAGTTTCCATATATCTTCCTAATTTATCTAACATAGACGCAATTCCTTTATATGCTCTTGATGTAGGTGTTTGATACATTTTTTCACAAAACTTAAGAGCTGCCCATACATCATCATCTTCTGTAGAAAACTCAGCATTTAATTCTTTCATTATAACTTCTTCTTTTTCATGTTCAGGTGTATGAAAAAAAGGATTCATGTCAGGATTAGGACAAGTCATATAAAATAAATATTGATATATTTTAAGGTGATCTTCTGGATAATTCTCCATTATATCTTTAAGTGATTTAAGAGTATAGCAATGTTCTGTTGGTATTACTTTACCATTTTGTATATCAAATAGTTTTGCAATCATGTTTTCTTTAATTTTTTTCTATTATCATGTAAGTAATGTATTAAAGATATAACTTCATCTTTTAAATAAGGTACCGGTATCTGAACTAAATTTTTTAATATAGGGTCTCCTTCTTTTGTATATTTAGTTATTGGATATCCATTATCATCTTTACTTTCTTCTTCAAATTGAACATGATGAATATACATAGATCCAGGTCTTAGTTTTGGATTATGTTTTATTATAATATACATATAAATACTAAGCTGTAAAGCATAATGATTAAAATTACAATCATCTAAATGACTAACTGGAAATTGCATTTTTTGAGAAACACCTTCCCAATCTACATAAGATTGCATTTTAATTTCTTTATTAGTTTTGTAATCTATAATAGACACTTTGCCATTTACTACTTCAACTAAATCTGACTGACCACAAATGCCTGCAGATTTTAAATAAATCATATGCTCAGGGTATACACCGGGATCTAACTTTTGTTTTGGTGCATGTTTTACACCATTTCCTTTTAGTATAGGTGTAAATATAGGAACATTAACTCCTTCTCGTTCTATTGAGGCTAATGCACATAAATCATCTTCTCTTTGATTATGATAATATGTTCCTAATGACATTGCTCTTTCAGATTCTTTTTTCCAAATAATTTGTATATCTTTTGGTTTCATACCATACCATTTAGATTTTTTTCTTTTAGATACTTTTTGTGCTACTTTTTTAGCATCAAAAGGTTCTTTAAAAAAAGAAGTTAAAGTTGTTACACTTATCCAATCTATAAAATCATTTTGATTTAACGATTTATAACTATGATTTTCTTCTGTAAAGACTATACTCATAATTGATTTAATTTATCTTCTTCTTTTTCTGTCATTAAAGCTGGCCATTCTCCTATAGGGCACTTTGCCGATAAAGCTCTTGTTTTAAAATTTAATGAACACCCACAATTTCCACAACAAGGCTGTGTTCCTGGTACTTCACATTCTGTTCCTTTTAAATCTATTTCAACACATTCACTACATATTAGCATTCTTTTAGAAGAAATTTCTTCTACATATTTATCACGTATTACAGAGTTTTTAATACCCTCATAAATAGCTTTTCTATTTTTCCATATTTTTTTTAAATCCATTTTTAGTTTTTAAAAATTGTTCTTTTCTTTTTTTTTCTGCTTCTATTTGATCTTTTATTGAATGTAAACATTCTACCTTTTGTTCTAACATTTTTTTATTATAATATGCTGAATAAGTAGATGTATCATGATTATTTAAATATTTTTCAAATCTGGGCACTGCTTTATTTATACTAAAACTTCTTGCTATAAATAAACCAAGACCTGTAATATTTATTCTTGGGTGGTGTAATTCACTTAGTAGAGTTCTAACATTTTTATAATAAAATTCTATTAAATTTTCAGTTAAATTATTTGACAAATCTTTTTCTTCAGATATTTGTTGATATAAAAAATTTGCTTTTTTTGGTTTCATTTAGCAAGAAAATTATAATTTAAAAGTATAGAACCTAAAGTTTCAATATTTAAATTAGGATTAAGATAAATAAGCTTTTTATTTTTAGAATCTTTAAGCACAAGTTTAAATTTTATGCACTTGTTAATACAATTTCTAACAGTTTGTTGAGACTTAAATATCTTTTGTTCATCAGCTGCATCATAACAAAAATGAGCAATTTCTACAGGTCCTATTGAACTAAGTAATGTCAAACACTCAAGATCAGAATTACTCACTGTTATTCTATTTAAATAACAATGAGTAATTAGTTGAAATTTAATAATATCTTTTGTAGACATTATTACTTTTTTCTGAACTCGTTTAACAATAGCCATTATGCTTCCGTTTTAAGTTTTCTTTTTTTAGGCATTTCATTAGGCATTGGGCCTTCTTCTGACATGTGTTCTTCTTCTTCAAGTGGAGTCATTATTTGAGCATATTGCATTTGAATATGAGTTCTTTTTAATCTCATTTCATCAATCTCAGATAGCCTTGTCTCATAATCTAATTGAGCTTCTAAATAAGGCATTGATTCTTTGTAAAACTGAAACATCTCTTCTTTTTTTGTTTTCAATTCTTGTTCTGATAATTCTTTTGAATTTTCCATTGGTTTAAATTTTTGTTTACCCCAAATATACAAAAAAAGTTTAAACCTAAATTATTTAAATAAAAAAAATCCAGATATATTAATTACCTGGATTTCTAAACATTAAATAAAAATATTTATTTCTTTCTTTTTACAGGACCTCCGTTACGTTGCTCTTTTAAAAGTTTGCTGCCAAAATAAGCACCAGCACCTAAAGCAAGCGCAGGTACACCAATTTTTACAGCTTTACCTACACCTTCTTTAACATTACGCCAAGTTTTTTGTCTTTTGTTTTTTTTAGCTGCTTTATTCTGTTTACAACCAGGCTTAGGTTTTATAGCACATGTTTCAGTTGAGCCACCTACCTCAAAACTTTCCATAGATCGGAGTATTTGCTTTTTACTATGTATCATAATTACCTATTTTTAATTGTAAAGTTTAACAATGTAAGCATATAGAATTCTCTAGATATGTCTATTTCTATAGCTATAATATCTAATTTAGATATTCTTAATTTTAATGCATATTTATCCCACTGCTTTGCATGAGATTTCCAACCATTTTTAAATTTCATAATTTTTTGTTTAATTATTTAATATCTTTACTCTCTAATAAAGTATATGTAAAACGATTGCCATAAAAATCTTTAGCTTTATTTATTATTTTCATGAACTCATAAAAATCTTTTGATCTTTTAAATACCTGACACCCTTCTGACCAATTTTCTACAAAGTTTGAGACTGAACCTGCTTTATGTATATTTATACCAAACACTCCAGTATCTGTTTCAACCTTATCAAAGGTCATGTTTTTATTTTTATCTCTCCATATAGTTACCTTACCTAGTCTTTGGCATAGTGCTTCATACTTTCCTTGATGTTTAGATATAGCATACACACCTCTATACTGTCCTGGCACTAATATAGCTACACCATTTGCATTATGAAATTGCATTACTCCCTTTTTACCTGGTTCAGTTGTGTTGTCCCATTCATGATATTGCCACACTCCATCTAACTCATAAGATAGAGTCATTTTATCATCAAAAAGATTAGTTACTTTCTGCCCTGTATCAGAGTTTCTTACTCCTACAATATTAACATTGTAGTTTTTAGGACCTGTAAAATATGCATATCCTTTAGCTTTCACTGCTTTTTCTATTTGTTCTCTAGTGTAATTCATGCGTTAGTTTTTAATATTTTTAAAAGTATCTCCTACTTGTTCAATACCACCTCTGACTTTTTTAACTACCCCAAATACAGATTTAAACATGTTATTGCCTGTAATATCAAACCAGTTTTCATTAATAGATGATAACTCTATTATAGCAAATATACATAAAAGCATATTAGTAAATATTGCCGGTGTAGGAATTAAAAAACTATACTCTAATGCTTTAATTATACTATTGGTAAAAGGAGTTAGTGCATAGTAATCTAATGGAAACAAGGCCATTGCAAGAATGTAATATCCAGCAGCTTTAAATATATACCCTTTTCTTAATATTTTTGATTTAAATACTTGCATGTATTTTTTATTTTCTACACATGCAATTTTTTTAAGAGATACCAGTTTAACAACGGTATCTATAAAGATAATAACCATTAATAAAATAGAACACAATTCTATTGGAGCAAAGAAAGAAAATATAGACAAGATGAGGAGAGTTATTTTAGTTTTCATGGCAATCTACTTGAAATCAGTTTAAATAAAATATAGACCAACAAGATCAATAAGATGATGCCACCTACATATGCTA
>Ga0307378_10007468_pt1 | contig 14726 bp, 15 predicted proteins | sample UN1MG_FD_202238 | JGI IMG/M metagenome (GOLD analysis project Ga0307378, IMG submission 202238) | Soil microbial communities from Risofladan, Vaasa, Finland - UN-1 | ecosystem: Environmental > Terrestrial > Soil > Coastal area > Acid sulfate soil | place: Finland: Risofladan, Vaasa | collected...
GGCGCAAATCGCTGCCCGGCGCACTATCGCTGCGCTGCCTTTCAAGGCCGCCTCTTCATCATCTCGGAGCCAACACCTTAGCATGCCCAAACGGGCGGGCTCATGGCGGAAACACAGGGAAGATATGGAGATTCGAGACTGGCCCCGCCAGCCCTATTCGTGCCTGGTGGCACAGACCAGGATATTGGCGGCCCGCTCATCGCCGGTCGGATAGTAAGCTCCGGTCGGCGCCGAACCGAAGGTCACCATCGTGCTCCGCGCCGCATTGATACTGTCGGCCTCATGCCGTTCCCGCAGCATCCTGATGGCGCAGCAATCGGCCTCGAGCTCCATCTGCTTCAACGCCGGCGCAATATAGAAGAAGGGCCGCGGCCCTACCCCGCCGAGACCGTCGCGAAATTTGCCCACATGGCCCAGTGTGTGGTGGCAGCATTCATGGGCCATCAGGAACTTGCCGTAGGACGGATGCTCGCGCAGCGTCTGCAAATTGACCACGATCACGGGCTGGCCGTTCGTGTCCGTCATGGAGGCGGCCTGCTCGGCGATGTCGCGCAAGCTATAGGTGGTGATGGGGCAATAGGGGTTTTCGACGGTCGGCAAGAAGCGGCCGGCCTCGGCGTCGCCGTAAAACAGCCCGAGACCTGCGATGGCGGCAACCGCCGCGACCGCAAGACGCGAGCACGGCGAGAGCGGTTGGTGGGTCTTGTCCATTGAAGTCATATAATATGCCACAACCGCCCAGCCAGGGATAAACACTGCGTTATCGGACGGTTAGGCCCTGCGGCCGAAGCCCCATAGGCGGGCGTGAGGGACACGGAAACTGAGCCGCTCGGCTGTTGAACGAGGCCGCCGGCACACTAGATACACCGAAGTCTAAAAACTGAGGTCCGGCGTTCAGCGACCGTTTATCGGTCGGCGGTTAGGCGAACAGGCTCACGCGATCCCGCCTTCCCCGAAAATGCGAGGGATCGGGCGGATGGAGGCGCTCATGCTCCGGCATCTGACCGCATGTGTTTTCAGCATCGTAACGCTCCTGGCGGCATCTGCGTCCGCCAGCGCCGAGAAGCGCGTGGCCCTGGTCATCGGCAACGCCGCCTATCAGCACACCGCCGCCCTGAAGAATCCCAGCAACGACGCCACCGATATGGCCCGGACGCTGCGGGATCTTGACTTCGAGGTGATCGACGGTACCGATCTTTCCAAGCGCGACATGATCCGGCGCATCAGGGCCTTCGCCGATAAGGTCCAAGGCGCCGATGTGGGTCTCTTCTATTATGCGGGCCACGGCCTCCAGGTGAACGGGCGGAACTTCCTCGCGCCCGTCGATGCCAAGCTCAACTCCGATGTGGATCTCGACTTCGAGGCCGTCGAACTCAACCTCGTGCTCAAACAGTTGGAGCGCAGCAGCCGGTTGTCGCTCGTGTTCCTCGACGCCTGCCGCGACAACCCGCTCGCCATGCAGCTCGCCCAGAGCCGGTCGCTCGGCGTCGGACGCGGCCTCGCCCAAGTCGAGAAGGCCGTCGGCATGATGATCGCCTTCTCGACCCAGCCGGGAAACGTCGCGCTCGACGGCGATGGGCGCAACAGCCCTTACACCGCTGCCTTGCTCCACCACATCGCCACCCAGGGCCGGAGCATCAACGACACCATGATTGAGGTGCGCCGGGAGGTACTGGAGCAAACCGGCGGCAAGCAAGTGCCGTGGGAGAACTCTTCGCTCACCGGACAATTCTTCTTCAAGCCGGCGCCAATGCCATCAATCGCCGGCGCGCCCAACGAGACGGCGGCGCAGATCGCGGCCTTACGCGAGGAGATCGAACGGCTCAAGGGCGCCAGCGTGGCTGACGGCGCGAGCCAGGCCGCCCGCGAGATCGCCGTCGAGCCGGCGAATGCCGGAACCGGGACCAAGCTCGCATCCGTCGACGATGCCGTGGCGCCGCAAGCCGCACCCACCGCGGTCCCTGCCCCATTGCCGCCGGAGCCGGTCGAGGCAGAGCTTGTCGCCGACATTGCCGCGGAGCTCAAAGACCTTGAGTGTTACGACGGCACGCCTACGAGTGACTGGGACGAGCAGACCCAGGACGCCCTTCAGCGCTTCAACGCGGTGTCCAAACTCGACCTGCCGGACGACGCGCCGCAAGACGCCACCCTTGCCGCGCTGAAGGGCTGGACCGGCGCGCACTGCACCGCGACGGAAATGGTGGCGCCGACCCCGAAGCCCACCGTCGTGCCCAAAGCCACAACCAAGGTCACACCCAAAACCACGCCAACGAAGCGGGCGGCCCCCAAGCAGACCGCGCCGAAGACGAAGAAGGCCGCAAAGCCCACCTATCGGTCCAAATCCGCCGCGGGGCCGACCTATAAGACAAAGCCCAAGAGCGACGACGGCATCAGCGATGCCCAGCGCGAACTGCAGCGCCGGTTTCCCGCCGGCCCTTGGGGCAACTAACCGCGCTCCCACCGGCCTGTCGGCCCTGATTTTTCCCGCCAATTCAAGACTGGAGCAGGTCCGCCGCAGCCGTTAGGGTCTGCCGGCCCGCGTGTCTCGACGCGGTCCGAGATAGGCAAAGAAAAGCAACGGGATGGGTCCACGCTTCCTCTACGCCCTCCTTGTCGGGGCAGTCATCGTTGCCTCGCTCGCGTTGCGGGTCTGGGACCCGAACCCGGTCGCGCGGCTGAGAGCGCTCGTCTTCGACGCCTATCAGCGCGTGGCCCCTGCCGCATTCGACCCGGCGCTGCCGGTGCGGATCGTCGACATCGACGAAGAGTCGCTGCACAAGATCGGTCAATGGCCCTGGCCGCGCACCGTGCTGGCCAAGCTCGTCGCCAAGCTCGGGGCCGACGGCGCCGCCGCGATCGCCTTCGATATGGTCTTCCCCGAGCCCGACCGCATGTCGCCGGCCAACGCCGTGCAGTTCTGGCCGAAGTCGGCGGCGCTCGATAGCCTCAAGGCCGAGGTCGACAAGCTCCCCTCCAACGATGAGGTCTTCGCCGACGCCATTGCCAAAGCGCCCGTGGTGCTCGGCTTCATCGCCTCGCCGCAGGCGCAGTCGCAGCCCGAGACCAAGGCCGGCTTTGCCCATGGCGGCGACGACCCGCGTCTCTTCGCGCCGTATTATCCGGGCGCGGCCGCAAGCCTGGACATTCTGCAAACCCCGGCCCAAGGCGCCGGCGCGCTCAACTGGATTCCGGAATACGACCAGATCATCCGCCGCATGCCCATGGTCGTGCGCGTCGGCGACACGCTTTACCCCTCGCTCGCCGGCGATGTCTTGCGGCTAGCTCAGGGCGCCTCGACCTATGTGATCAAATCTTCCGGCGCCAGCAGCGAGCAGGCCTTCGGCGAAAAGACCGGCATCGTCAAGATCCGCGTCGGCGACTACGAGGTGCCGACCGAGGCGAACGGCCAGATGTGGATCAAGTTCACCCCTCATTCGGACGCCCGCTATTTACCGGCGTGGAAGGTGCTGAACGGCGACATCGGCGCCGACGAAATCGCCGGACGCATCATTCTCATCGGCACGAGCGCGGCCGGCTTGCTCGATCTCAGGGCCACCCCGCTCGAAGCTTCCGTGCCAGGCGTCGAACTCCACGCCCAGGCCGTGGAGCAGATCCTGCAAGAGGCCTATCTGCTCAGGCCCGACTTCGCCACGCCCGCCGAACTCCTTTATATTCTTGTGCTCGGCCTGCTCATCGCGGTCTTGATCTATAGGGCCGGCGCCATGGGCAGCTCCGTGCTCGGCTTCGTGGCCGTCGCCGGCGTCATCGGCATTTCCTGGTACGCCTATAATTCGCTCGGCTGGCTCGTCGATCCCGTCTATCCGGCGATCGCGCTGTCGGCCATCTACCTCGCCGGCACGTCCTTCGTGTTTCTGCGCACCGAGCGGGAACGCAACCGCGTGCGCAACGCCTTCTCACACTACATGGCCCCGGCGCTGGTCAAGCGGCTTGCCGACGATCCCAAGCAATTGAAGCTCGGCGGCGAGACCCGCGACATGACGTTGCTGTTCAGCGACGTGCGCGGCTTTACCTCCATCTCGGAGGGGCTCGACGCAGAAGAACTCACGCGATTCCTGAACAGCCTGTTCACGCCCCTCAGCAACATCGTCCTCGATGAGCAAGGCACCATCGACAAGTTCATGGGCGACGCGCTGATGGCCTTCTGGAACGCGCCGCTGGACGACCCGGACCACCCGAGCCATGCCTGTCGCGCGTCGTTACGCATCATGTCGGAGATCGAGATCTTGAATGACTGGTGGCGGGCCGAAGCGGCGGCCAAGGACCGACCCTATAAAGAGGTCAAGCTCGGCATCGGTCTCAACACGGGTGTTTGCTGCGTCGGCAATCTCGGTTCGGAAACGCGCTTCGACTATTCGGTGATCGGCGACAACGTCAACATCGCCTCGCGCCTCGAAGGCCAGTCAAAGACCTACGACCTAATGACCATTGTCGGCCAATCGACAAAGGAGCGCGCGCCGGACTTCGCCTTTCTCGAGATCGATCTCCTCAAGATGAAGGGCAAGACGTCCGCCACGCGCGTCTTTACCCTGCTCGGCGACTCCGCGCTAAAGGAGAGCCAGCCCTTCATCGACCTGAGCGCGAAGCACGCGGCGTTTCTCGCCAGCTACCGCGCCAAGGACTGGGATGCGGCGGACGCCTTGAGCCATGAGTGTGAAAAGATGGACGGCGCGCATCTCGAAAAACTTTATGCGCTCTACCGCGAGAGAATTGCCTTCTTCCGCAAAACCCCGCCCCCGCCCGATTGGGACGGCACGGCCGAGGCCTTGTCTAAGTAGCGCCATGCCAGAGATAGCGATCCTCATCCTCGCCGCCGCGGCGGTCCTCATGCTGAAGCATATGGCGGCCGACTTCTTTCTGCAGACGCCCTATCAGTACTGCAACAAGGGCACGTACGGGCATCCCGGCGGACTGCTGCACAGTCTCATCCACATCGCGCTGACCCCGCTCGTCTATTTGGTGCTCGCGCCCGTCTCGCTGCTGCTCGCGCTGGGCCTCGCGGCGGGCGAATTCGCCGTCCACTACCATGTGGACTGGGCCAAGGAGCAGATCACCCGCCGCAACGGCTTCACGCCGCAGACCCGGGGTTTCTGGCATGCGCTCGGCGTCGATCAGCTCCTGCACGGGCTGACTTACCTCGCCATCGTCGCCGTGCTGATCTGGGCGGCTAGCTAGCTAGAGCAGCGCTGAGATCTCGCGGTTGGCGAATTCGAGCCGGTCGGAGAGCAGCCGGATGATGAGCTTGTGCAGGGCCGCGGCCGCCGCCGGGTCGGCCTCCTGCATCCTGTCGAAAGCATCGCGCGTCAGCCGGTAGACCACGGTCAGTTCCTCGGCCACCACATTGGCCGTGCGCGGCACATGGCGATAGAAGCCCATCTCGCCCACCACCGTATGGCCGATCATGCGCCGCAGCCGGATCGGGCGGCCATGTTCGTCGATGATGGTGATGGCGACACAGCCCGACGCCTGAAACACCACCGAGTCGGACGGCTCGCCCTGCTTGAACAGATACTCGCCGTTCTCCAGCTCTTGGTGCTGCATGAACGGCGCGATGCGCTCGAAATCGACCAAGCCTTCGAACTCTTTCTGCAGCCAACTCTCGAAGCTGTGCGTCGAGGCGTCACCCACCTCGTGATACATGAGGAGCATGTCCTCGCACCATTCGATGGCCTCGTTGCGGGTGCCGAATTTCTGGTGCGGCCGCGTGGCGCCGAAGAAGCCGGCACGCTCGAAGCCCGAGCTCATGGCGTCGCTCAAGCCGGAGAACACCAGTGCCACTTTGTGCTCCTCGCAAAAGTTGCGAAGCTTGACCAGGCTCAAGACGGCGGACGAGTCGAGGCCCTGCACGGCACCGAAATCGAGCACCACATAGCCCACGGGCTTGTCATGCTGTTCCTCGATGACCCGCTTGATGCGCTCATACAAACCGTTCGACGAGCCGAAAAAGATGAAGCCCGATAGCCAGAACACGTGGACACGTTTGCCCTCCTCGTGCAGCAGCCGGGTCTGCTCGGGCGAGCGCTCGACATTGCTGGAGAACTCGTAGCGCGTGAGGTGGCGGCGGATCACGCCGATTTGGCTGTAGCTCAGCGCGAACAGCAGGCAGGCACCGACGACGCCGAGCACCACGCCCATGAAGTAGCCGAAATTGATGATGGTGAGCATCATGGCAAGCGCTAGCACCCCATCCGCCCAGGAGCGTTGCGCCGGGGAGACGGTGAGCTCGGCGAAAATGACCACACCGAGATAGGCCAGCATGCCACCGAGAATGGCCTTGGGCACGAAACTGCCGACGTCTGCGCCAGAGAACAGGATGATGGCGCAGACGATGCCGACGATCGCCCCGGCCCATCGCGTCGTGGCGCCCGACTCGTCGAGCAGCAAGCAGGCGTTCATAGAGAGCGACCCACCAAATCCGCCGAATACGGAGGCGAGCAAATTAGCAAGGCCGTTGGAGCGAAATTCCTGATCGAGGTCGCCGGTCTTTTGGCGCGCCACTTCGAGGCTCGACACATCGAGCAGAAGCGCGATGGCCATGACGCCGCAGAATGAGCCGATCTCAGCGCTGCTCTGGGCGATCACGCCCCAATCGACTTGTTGGCCCACCATGGCATTGATCGGCCACCACATGCTGAGCTCGCCTAGGCTCGGAAGGAACCAGGCACTGCGCACGGCCTCGTCCTCGACGAATCCGAACAACGCCACATCGGTAATGATGAGGAAGCCGAAAAAGGCGAACGGCAGGGCAAGGAAGCTCGGCACGAACCGCCCCAACACCGGAATGGATATGGCGAACAAGGCCCCGACAACAATCTGCGGCCCATAAAGCCATGAGTACAGGGCCTCCCAACTCGTCGGCGACAGTGTCAAGTTGGCCTGGGTAACCACCTCGACGCCACCGGTCATCAGGAGCCAGGCAGAGGCCGCGAGAAAGCCACCGATGACCGGATAAGGGATGAAGCGGAGCCATTGACCGAGCTTGAGGGCGCCGATGCCGAACAGGAACACGCCGGTCAAGAACGTGCTGACCGAAAGCGCGATCAGGATGTTGATAATGACTTGGGCATTGCTCGCGCCCTTGGAGGCAAGAGCCGCGGCAATCGAGGCTGCCAGCACACTCATGACGGCGACCGCTGGCGAGTCCGGTCCGCCGATGACCGGCGAGAAGGTGGAGGTCAGAGCAATGACCACGCAGGTCACCACCGTTCCCATGATCAGCCCGGCAAGTCCCAGCGGAAAGCCGCCGGCAATATCGCCTGTGAAGATGAGCGCAGCGAAGGAGATGCAATAGGCGATCTGCACCACGGCGGAGATGACGCCAGCAACAGCGTCACGACCTAGCCTCGGCACGTCGACGTTGCGTGGGCGCTTGAGCGCCAAATTCGCGAGCAGCGACAAGGGCGTTATGCGGAATCTTTGAGGGTTAAGTTTGGGCCGATCATGGCCGGGGGCGGCGACAATGCAAGGCAAAAGTGGCAAAGCGGCGGTGCGGCGCCTTCACCCCCTCATCCGCTCGGCACCGAACGCCTGAGACGATCGGCCAGCGTACGCATGACGGCAATGGCGAAGAACGGGGTCTCATGCACCAGGAACAGAAAGCTCTTCTCGTTGATGGGCGCGACCTCGCAAGCGGTCTTGGCGCGCGCCGTGGCGCTGCGCGGCGATCCGTCGATCAACGCCATCTCGCCAAAAATACCGCCGGTGGACAGTGTTTCGGCCACGACGCCGTCCCATTCGATGTCTATTTCGCCGGATCGGACCACATACATTTTATCGCCCGTGTCGCCCTCGGCAAAAACGGCCTCGCCGGGCTGGAACGTAGCGAGCGGAAACCCGGCATTGGCGAGCAGATTGAGATCGATCCCGACAAGGGTCATGCGTGTCCTCCGACCGTGGCTCTCGGCAAGCGGACCGATGCTACCCTAGGCTGCGGCTAAGACGATAGCGTGAAAGCGTCCGCCCGCGCCGGCATGCCCGGCGTCACCCTGCCCGTGCCCGGCACTTTCGGGTTCCACCGCGCGGCGTCGAGGGCCTCGTCCACGGTCCACGTGCCCTCGCGGCCGGGCTCACAGGCCGCCTTCGACAGCAGGCCGTTGAAGGCAAATCGCGGGATCAGCATGAAGCCGAGCTGGCTCAACTGTCCGCTCATGCGCTTGCCGTCGTTGACGGCATAGCCCCAATGCTGGAGATGGCAGCTCAGCGTCACAAAGCCCACATTCGCCGCGTCCCGTTCCCGCGTGAACATCTTCTCGGTGAAGAACGCGCGGCCGACCGAAACCCCGTAGAGCCCGCCGGCCAGCCGCCCCGAGCGGTCCCAAACCTCGACCGAATGCGCGTGGCCTGCCTTATGCAGCGCCGTGAAGCTCTCGACCATGTCCGGCCCCGGCGCGCAGGCGCGGATGACACCCTCGAAGTCTTCGTCGAACGTGACGCGATAAGCCCGCGTCTGCATCAGCCGCCACACGGTCTTCGACACATAGGCATTCTCCGGGAACGACACCATGCGCTCGGCCGGCGCCCACCATTTGCCCTCGGCCGGATACAGACCCTTGGCATAGGCCGCGAGCAGCGTGGGAACTCTCATATCCGTGCAGGGACCGGCGAGCCCTTCAGGATGGCGCATGGCTTTATCGGGGTCGGGCAGCTCGCCGGGCTTGGAGCTCCACTCGGCGTAAAGCCGTGCGAGGGTCGCCAAGGCGGACGACACGTTGAATTGCCTGGATGACTTTAATTTTCCGGACTTGACCTGCCCGGATGACGTGGGACGACGCGAAACTTGACCCAAAACTCTTTCCTCCTGAAGCGGCGGCGACCTAAGCCGCCTTGCCGGCCCTCGCCGCGTGCCCCGGCCGCCAGTCGGCGACCACCTCCGGCCCCGCCTCGACGGTCCAGCGCCCGGATTTTCCGCCCTCGCCCGCGTTCTCGCCGAGAATGCGCAAGAACGTGCTGCGCGGGATCATGCCAAAGCCCATGGGGAGAATGGTCGGCGTCTCCCATTTGCCGTCATTGAGGACGTAGCCCCATTTCTCCAAATGCCAGTTGAGCACCGAGAAGCCGATCTTCGACGTGTTGTCCTCGTGACTGAACTGGGACCTCGGTAAAGAACACGCGGCCGACCGCGACGCCGTAACCGCCGCCGACAAGTTCGCCGTCGCGGTTCCACACCTCGAAGGAATGCACGAGACCGGCATCGAACAGCGCCGCATAGGCGTGCATGATGCGCGGCGTGATCCAGGTGAGATGCCATCGGCCCTCGCGCTTGCCCGCGCAGGCCTTGATGACGCCCTCGAAATCTTCGTCGAAACTCACCCGATACGTATCCTGGCGCATGAGGCGCCGGAGCCGCTTCGACATGTGATAGTCGTCGAAGAACAGCACGCAGCGCTCCGGCGGCGACAGCCATTTGGTCGGCCCGAAATGAGCGTGCGGAAATAGGCCTTTGGCGTAAGCCTCCGCCAGCGTCGCGACGGAGAGATCGTCGGCAATGCCGACCAGCTCAGGCGCGGCGGGGGTCTTGGCAAGGTCAGGCAGCGTGTCGTCGGGCTCCAGAAGATGCCGCATGCATAGCTGCGCCAGCGGTACGAGCCGGTCGATGCGCTCGGGCTGGAGCGACCAGGCGGCGCCCAGCGCCACGCGCTGAAGCCTCTCAGCCAATGTCTCGCGGAACAGGGCGTCGCGGCGCGCCATACGATCCGTCGGCGGCGGCGCAAGACGCACACCGTGAGGCGGTTCAGGCGCAACTGCGTCGCGCGGAAGATGGCTGAGCAAGGACACCGGCAACACCAACGCAAAACAAGGTGGCGAGCTGGGACTGAGACCCGAACCGCCTGCCGGGGAGCTTGCGGGGAAAAGGATTCCCAACGGGTTAACGCCAAAACTCGGGAAATTCAGGGGCCTTACGTCCTGGCGGCGAAGGCTTTCCGGTCGGGCGTCAGGCCCCGTCTTGGCGGCTGCGTACCCGCGCCACTGCCGCGTGCCAGCCGGCATAGCGGTCCTCCCGCTCGGCCTCGCTCATCGCCAGCTCGAACACCCTGGAGGGAGCCCAAGCCCCGGCAAGGCTGTCGTCGTCGCCGTAGAAGCCTACCGCTTGGCCGGCGTGATAGGCTGCCCCCAGCGCCGTCGTCTCCGGAATGAAGGCGACTTCGACGGTTTCGCCCAGAATGTCGGCGAGCCGCTGCATGGCCCAGCCATTCGCCGTCATGCCCCCGTCGACGCGCAAGGTCCGGGCCCGCTCGATGCCGCCCACCATCATGTCCTGGCGCATGGCGGTGAGGAGATCGCGGGTCTGGAACGCCACCGCCTCGAGCCCCGCCGCCACGATGTCGGCCTTCGACGCGGCCCGGCTCAAACCGACAATGGCCGCCTTGGCTTCCGCATCCCAGAACGGCGCGCCAAGCCCCTGGAACGCCGGCACCAGATAAAACCCGGAGTTGGGATCGGCGCTGTGCGCCAGCGCTTCACTCTGACCGGCCGTCTCGATGAGCCCGAGACTGTCGCGCAGCCACTGGATGGTGGCGCCCGCCATGAAGATCGAACCCTCCAGCGCGTAAGCGCGCGAACCCGCACGCTGATGCAGAATGGTCGACAACATGCGCGTGGCCGATGCCAGTTTGTCGCCGCCGGTATTGGCGACCACAAAGCAGCCGGTGCCAGTTTGTCGCCGCCGGTATTGGCGACCACAAAGCAGCCGGTGCCATAGGTCGCCTTGACCATGCCGGGTTGGAAACACGCCTGGCCGAAGGCCGCCGCCTGTTGATCGCCGGCAACCCCACGGATCGGTATGGCCACGCCGAAATGCTCTTCCGCCGTCAGCCCGAAATCGCCCTGGCTGTCGCGCACCTCCGGCAGCATCTCGCGCGGAATCCCGAGCCGGTCGAGCAGCCGCGCGTCCCATGTGCCGGTGCGGATGTCGAACAGCTTGGTGCGGGCGGCGTTGGTCGCGTCGGTGGCATGCAGCGCCCCGCCCGTGAGCTTGCACAGCAGAAAGCTGTCGACCGTACCGAAGCACACCTCGCCGCGCGCTGCCCGCTCGCGCAAGCCCGGCACGTTGTCGAGCAGCCATGCAAGCTTCGTCGCCGAGAAATAGGGATCGATGACGAGCCCGGTGGTCTCGGCCACATGCGCGGCCCAGCCTTCTTGTTCGAGCGTGGCGCAAAGCGGTGCGGTGCGCCGGTCCTGCCACACGATGGCGTTGGCGAGCGGCTTGCCGGTTGCCCGCTCCCACACCACCGTCGTCTCGCGCTGATTGGTGCTGCCGACGGCGACAATCGCGCTCGCGTCCACCTCGCGCAACACCGTGCGGCAGACCTCGATCACGGCCCGCCAGATTTCATCCGGATCGTGCTCGACCTGTCCCGGAGCCGGATAGATCTGCCTAAGCGGCAATTGCGCGCTTGCGCCGGCGCGTCCCGCCTCATCGAACAGAATAGCGCGCGTGCTGGTCGTCCCCTGGTCGATGGCAAGGATGTAGCGGCCGCTCATTCTGCGCCCGCGCCGCCGGTCTCGCTCACGATCCAGGCGCAATACTCCGCGCTTCCACCCGCCGTCGGCAGCACGAACAAGGCCGGCACCTCATAAGGGTGCAGCCGCTTCGTCTCGGCCAGCACCTCATCAGTCAACGACTCCCGCGTTTTGATGATCATGGCGACCTCGTTCGCCTCCTCGCGGACGCCCTCCCATTGATAAAGCGAGATCATGCCGGGAAACATGTTGACGCAAGCGGCCAACCGCGCCGCCACCAGCGCCGCGCCAACCTCCTTGGCGTCCTCGAGACTGGCAAAGGTCGTGTAGATCAGGACCGGCCGTTCCGCGTTCCCCATGGATTCACCATTTCGCCGTTGCATTGAGAGGCATGCGTTCCGAGAGGCTTGCATTCCGTGGCCGCCACAGCCTTATAGTGCCCCCTTCTCTTGGCCGGTCCAAGTGCAGCAAACAGATCAAGTGCAGCGAACTGATCATGGCACGCTTCGAAAACATTGCTTTCGTCGCCAGTGAGACGAAGGAGGCGGAGGACGCGCTGGAAGCCCTCACCGGGCGTTACGGCAATGTCGCGCCCGAAGACGCCGACGCCATCGTCGCGCTCGGCGGTGACGGGCTGATGCTGCAGACCATGCACAACCACCTGAATAGCCGCATTCCCATCTACGGCATGAACCGCGGCTCGGTGGGCTTCCTGCTCAACGACTACCAGAAGAACAGCTTGAAGGCGCGGCTGGAGCAGGCCGAGATCACCGTCATCCATCCTTTGCGCATGACAGCCCGCGACGTGCATGGCAAAACCCACCAGGCGCTCGCCATCAACGAGGTCTCGCTGTTCCGCCAGATTCACCAGGCTGCCAAATTTCGGATCGCGGTCGACGGCACGACGCGCCTCAACGAGCTCATCTGCGACGGCGTTCTCGTGTCCACCCCCGCCGGCAGTACCGCTTACAATCTGTCCGCACACGGACCGATCCTGCCCATCACCGCGCCGCTGCTGGCGCTGACGCCGATCAGCCCCTTCCGGCCGCGCCGCTGGCGGGGCGCGCTGCTGCCCAACGAGGCGAAAGTGGTGATCGAGGTATTGGAACCCGAGAAGCGGCCGGTAAGCGCCGTGGCCGACCACACCGAGTTCCGCCACGTGGTCGCGGTTGAAGTCAAAGAGGAAAGTGGCATCGATATCTTCATGATGTTCGATCCCGGCCACACGCTCGCCGAGCGCATCCTGGCGGAGCAGTTCGGCTACTGACGCGTTATTTACGGCCGCGTCAGCTCGAACACCTTGTCGATCACCGCATAGTCGCCATAGCCGAGCCGCGCGATGGGCTTGAGCTTGGTGACGTCCACCTTGCCCTCGGCGATCACGCCATCGTCGATATGCACGCCGACCACCTGGCCGAGCACGATGGCGTGCGTGCCGGGGCCGCCGTTGGGTCCGGGAAGATCGATGGTGCGCCAATAGCGGCACTCGAAGGCAACGGGCGATTCCGCCACGCGCGGCGGCGCGACCATCTTCGACGGGGCCGGGGTCAGTCCGGCCAGCGCCATCTCGTCCACCTCCGGGCCGACATGCTGCGAGGTACGGTTCATGGCGTCGCGCAGACTGTAAGTGGCGAGCGAGCACACGAATTCGCCCGTCTCCTCGGCATTGCGCTGACTGTCCTTGCGGCCGCCGGAGGAGAACATCACGAAATGCGGGTCGGTGGAGACGGCGTTGAAGAAGCTATAGGGCGCGAGATTGACGACGCCGTTTTTGTCCAGCGTGGAGATCCAGCCGATGGGCCGCGGCGTTACCAGCGCCTTGAACGGGTCCCATTGCAGGCCGTGCGTATTGGCAACGGCATCGTAGAACATGGCGTCGATCCTTTACCGGACTTACGACCGCCACGACGTGACGATGTCGGCGAGCCGGGGCCGCTCCCGCTCCTCGGGCTTCTCCTTGGCCGTACCAATATAGACGAAACCGGCGATGCGTTCGTTGTCGGCGAGCCCGAGCGCGGCCCGCACCCCGTCGCTATAGGCATACCATTCTGTGATCCATTGCGCGCCGAAGCCGAGCGCCGTGGCCGCGACGATGAGGTTCTGGCACACCGCACCCGCCGACAGGATTTGCTCCCATTCCGGCGCCGCCGGGTTCTTGGTGACGCGGGAGACGACGGCAATCACAATCGGGGCTCTCAAGAAGCGCTTGGCCTCGTTTTGCAACCGGAAGGCGCCGGGATCCTTCTCCTCCGCACCGCACACCGCCGCCAGCACCTGGCCGATGGCCTCCCGCGCGGTGCCTTGGAACAGCACGAAGCGCCACGGCACGAGCTTCTTGTGGTCGGGCACCCGTGCCGCTGCCGTGAGAATCTGTTCGAGCTCGGCGGCCGTCGGCCCGGGCTCGGCGAGACTGTTGGCCGACACGGAACGGCGGGTCAGGAGATGGTCCAGCGCAAGGTTTGACATGGTCTCACGATATTTTGCTAAGGCCATGCTCCCTATCGTGAAACAGGCCAGCGAACAATCCGCAATCCTTGCGTCCAATTGGCTCCCGCGGCACCCCAAATCGGCCTTAATCACGGCTGAATTTCGAAGCATTACGCCCGCCGGAAGCTTGTATAAGAGTTCGGCAGTCGACTGTATCGGAGCAAAAATCGCTATGCGGGGGAAACACTTCGCGGCGCTGAAGCTATTGCTTTTGCCCGCCTGTGTCCTTGGCGTCGGCATGGCCGCCGCCGAGGATTCGCCCCTGCCCAACTCAGACCCGGCGCTCCCCGCCACGATCCTCGTGCTCGATTCCTCGCGCAGCATGGGCGACAAGCTGGGCGACACGATCAAATTCGATGCCGCACTCGGCGAGTTCGGCAAGGCCGTGGGCCATTATGGCGACCGTATCGCCTTCGGGCTCGTCGCTTTCGGCCATCGCAAGGCGTCGAACTGCGCCGACAGCGAGATCCTGGCCAAACCGGGCGCCCTCACCGCGCAGACTTTTGAGACGCTGCTCGGCGGCCTCAAGGCCAAGGGGCAAGCCCCCATCGCCGCCGCCATCAGCGATGCCGCGACCCTGGCGGACCCGTCCGGCCGGCCCCTTGATGTGATCCTGGTCGCCGATGGCGGCGACACCTGCAACGCGAATATTTGTGTGACCGCGGACGCGCTCAAGCAAAAGACCAAGGGACTGCGCATTCACGTCATCGGCCTCGGCGACAAGGCTGATGACGTGAAGCCGCTGGCCTGTGCCGCTACCG
>Ga0307378_10007472_pt1 | contig 14723 bp, 10 predicted proteins | sample UN1MG_FD_202238 | JGI IMG/M metagenome (GOLD analysis project Ga0307378, IMG submission 202238) | Soil microbial communities from Risofladan, Vaasa, Finland - UN-1 | ecosystem: Environmental > Terrestrial > Soil > Coastal area > Acid sulfate soil | place: Finland: Risofladan, Vaasa | collected...
CTGAAGCCCCAGAACCGCCTCGGCGATCTCCGGCAGCAGCTCCCGCTCGTCGTACGTCGGGATCACCACCAGCGCCTTGCTCGGGTCCGGCCTCAGCGACTCCTCGGTTGATCGCGCTCCTGACAAAAGCCCACTCCTCTGCTACAATGGCTCGGGCTCTCATGCGGATACTTGCTATTACCCCGAGCTTCTATCCCTCCATCGGCGGAGTTGAGACACACGTTCGCCGCGTCTCAGAGTGCCTCAGCGAGAGAGGGCACGAGGTCACCGTGCTGACCCACGGCGACGACCCCTCGCAAGGGACCCTTGGGCCGCTCCGCGTGCGTCGCCTTCCCCGCACGAACTTCCTCAGTGCCTGGCGCGCGGCCCGCCCGCTCATCGCCGCCTCCGATGTCGTGCATTGCCACGATGCTTACAGCTTCCTCCACTTCTACCTGCCCTCCTGCTGGCTCCCCCCCAGGCGGCCCGTCTTCGCCACCTTCCACGGCTACGAAAGCTACCCCATCCCCGCCGAGGCGATTCGCCGCCGCCGCTTCGTCCGCCGCCGCGTCATCAACTGCCTCTGCATGGGCGAGTTCATCTGCCGCCGCTACGACACCCCCTGCTTCTCCGTCTCCTACGGCGGCGTCGACCCCGTCCCGGAGCCGCCGCCTCTCCCGGAGGAGCCCTCCGCCGTCTTCATCGGCCGGCTCGCCGAGGACACCTCCCTCATGCTCTACCTCGACGCGCTCGTCGCCCTCCGCCACTCCTTCGGCAAGCGATTGCGCCTCACCGTCGCCGGCGACGGCCCGCTGCGGCCCCTCGCCGAGAAATACGTCGAGGCCCAGGGTCTCTCGGTCGAATTCGTCGGGGCCGTCCCGGACCCCATGCCCCTCCTTGCCCAAGCGAGCTTCGCCTTCGTCTCCGGCTATCTCGCCATCTGGCAGGCGCTCGCCTCAAGGCGCCTCGTCTTCGCCGTCTACGAGAATGAGCTCAAGCGGGATTACCTCATCACCTTCCCGAAGGTGGACAAGGTGCTCGGCATATCGAATGACCCGATGGACCTCGCCTCCACGCTGAACCGCCACCTGGACAACCCCGCCGCGGGAGACGAAATGCGAGAGCGCGGCGCCCGGGTCGCCGCCGATAACTCCTGGGATCGGGTCGCGGACCTCTACCTCGAAATGTATCGCGCCCACGGTCTGGACTGAGATGCCCAAGCGATCCGTCTCCCTCATCACTACCGTTTACGACGAGGCGGACAACATCCACGCCTTCATCCAGTCGCTCCTCGACCAGAGCCGGCAGCCCGACGAAATCATCATCTGCGACGCCGGCTCGACGGACGGCACCGTCAAGATCATCCGGGAGTATATCGAGGAAGGCTTCCCCGCGCGCCTCATCATAGAAAAGGGCGCCAGCCGCTCGCGGGGCCGCAACCGCGCCATCGAGGAGGCGACGGGCGAGATCATCGCCTGCACCGACGCCGGCTGCGCGGCCGCCCGCGACTGGCTCTCCCGTATCGTCGCGCCCTTCGAATCGGAGAACCCGCCGGACGTCGTGGCCGGCTACTACGAGCCCGATACGGACACCGCCCTCGAGGACGCCATCGCCGTCGCCACTGTCCCCGATGCCCCGGAAGTAGACCCCGAGACCTTCCTGCCCTCCGGGCGCTCCGTCGCCTTCAGGCGAGAGGCCTGGAAACGCGTCGGCGGCTACCCCGAGTACATCGATTACGCCGAGGACACCGACTTCGACCTCCGCCTCAAGACCGCCGGCTTCCGCTTCCACTTCGCCCCCGACGCTTTCGTCCGCTGGCGGATGCAGGCGGACCTGTGGACCGTCTTCCGCCAGTTCTTCCGCTACTCCCGCAGCGACGGCGAGCTCGGCCACTGGTTCGTTCACTACCGCAAGGCCTACCTCGGCATACTGCTGATGGTCGCGCTGTTCCTCATGAGCCTCGCCGGATCGAAGGCCGCCCCCTTCCTGTTCGTCGGCCTGCTGATCGCTTATTGGGCTCGCTACACCGCCCGCGCCCGCCGCCGGGGGGCCGACTGGTACGCCTCCCTCATCTCCCCCGGCGTATCGGCGATCGTGGACATCGCCCACCTCATCGGCTACTCGCTGGGATACCTCCACCACCGGCCGCGACCCCGCCGCCTCCCCACCGACCGGCCCCTCCGCATCGCCCAGGTCACCTACGCCTACAAGCCCATCGCCGGCGGCGCCGATGTCTACGCCTCCCAGCTCGCCGACCTCATCACCGCCGCCGGCTACGAGCACTGCGTCTACCAGCGCCTCGCCGACACCCACGCCGAGGACGCTCGCTTCATCCGCAACCCCTGGCGCGGCCTGCCGCTCGAATTCTGGACCCAGGCCCTCGCCCTCTTCCGCCATCGCAGGGAGCTGCTCTCCCACGACGTCATCATCTGCCACTATCCCCACTACCTCCTCGCCGTCGACCTCATGAGCTGGTTCGCCCGCCGCCCCGTGAAGATCGCCGTCTCCCACGGCGTATTCTGGGACGACGCGCCCGGCTCCCCGAAGAGCTTCGTCAAAGCCTGGCTCACCAAGCTTGCCTTCCGCCGCGCCCACCTCTACATCGCCAACGACTCCCACTTCCTCCGCGCCATGGGACTCAAGATCGAGCCCCGCCAGGGAATGCACGCGCTCATCTCCCCCGGCGTCTGGTTCATCCCCAATGGCGTCGATCCCGAGACGTTCAAGCCGACGGACCCGGTCCCGGAGATCCTCGACCGAAACGCCATATTGGTGCCGCGCCATCTGTTCCGAAACAGGGGCATTCACCTTGCCATCGAGGCCTTCGCGCAGTTCCATCCGTTCCGCCCGGAGACGACATTGCTCCTCGTCGGGGGCGGCGGCCAGGCCGAATACGTCGAGTCACTCCGGCGCGAGGTCGAGGCCCGCGGCCTCAAGAAATCGGTCATCTTCTACGGATCGGTGCCCCACCACAAGTTGCCTGCAATCTACTCCAGCGCCCAGCTAACCCTCATTCCGTCCCTCTGCGGCGAAGGCACCTCCCTCTCCGCCCTCGAAAGCATGGCCTGCGGCGCCCCCACCCTCTGCACCTGGGTCGCCGGCCTCCGCGACCTCCCGGGACCCCACTCCCTCCCCCTCGTCTCCAGCCTCGTCGAGACTATGCAATCCGTCTACCCACAGCGCAAAGAGATAGGGGAGGAGCAGCGTGAAATCGCCCTCGCCGTCTACTCCATCGAGCGGTGGCGAGAGAGCTGGCGAGAGGCGCTGAAGGGCGTAGGCGTCCGAACCACGAAGTGAAGGAATGATTGCTAGGAGGGGGCCTCACGTGATCCAACCAGCGCCATCAAGACCCACTGTGGTAGACGAACCCGCCGGGCTCCGGGTTACCATCCCGGCGCGGCGCTACTGGTATGGCATCGTCTTCCTTGCCTTCTGGTCCGTGGGCTGGTTCGCAGCGGAACTGGCTGTGCCGTTCCAGATTCTGGACCCCGAGACCACCCCATCCGCGAAGGCTTTCCTCACGATGTGGCTGCTCTTGTGGACAGCCGCCGGTGCCTTCGTGATCTACACATGGCTCTGGCTCGTGTCGGGTCGAGAGGTGCTGCTCTTCGATGCGACATCGCTGACGGTCTCGCGGGAGACGGCGCTATTCGCGCGTGCGCGCAACTTCGACGCACACAACGTCAGGGATCTTCGCGCCTCTCCTACGACGGCTCCTTGGTCGCTAATGGATGCGAGGTCGAGTTTCGTGATCTGGGGGCTCACTGGCGGCCACATCGCGTTCGATTACGGCGCCAAGACCTACCGCTTCGGCGCCGGCATCGATGAGGCCGAGGCGAAGCAGATCGTGAAGCAGATCCTCGAACGCTATCCCGCGCTGGGGCCACACAGTCCCTAGCCCCACACGCGCCGGCCCCCCGCCTTTCGGTAGGGGGCCAATCTACGTAATCTGCGGTTTCGGCCGTTTGGTCTTTCGGGAGCTTGCCCCCGAAAGCGACCCCTACATCCTCAGTATCTTATCCAGCGCCAGGCTCGTATTCGCCACCCGTGTCTCCGGCGCGTGCGTGTAATACGGGATCATCTCCGCTATCAGGAAGTCGTCGTACCCGACCTCCCTCAACGCCTTCATCACCTCCGGCCAATTCACATCGCCTTCGAGCAGATCGACGAACCCGTCGACAGTCCCGACCGCCTTCCGGAAGTCCTTGACGTGCACCTTCTTGATGCGCTTGCCCAGAATCCGAATCCACTGCTCCGGGAATCCCAGCGCCAGGATGTTCCCCACGTCGAAGAACCAGCCGACGTATTCGCTCCCGATTGTGTCCACGCAATCCCGCGCCTCCACCGGGCTCATGAACATCTTGTTCCAGACGTTCTCGATCCCGATGGCGACCTTGTTCTTCTCGGCCACCGGCGCCAGCTCTTTCATCGCCTTCTCCACCCGCTGGAGCGCCACGTCGTATCGGACGATCTCGCCCTCGGGCAGGAAGAACGTCTCCACCGACCCCGGCACCACCAGAATCCCCGTCGCCCCGAGCTGGCTGGCGATTTCCAGGCACCGCCTGACGATCCGCTTCCCCTCCGTCACCCGCGCCGGATCGCTCGACGTCAGCTGATTGTCCCACAGCGCCCCGCACGTCACCGAAGCCGCCGCCAGCCCCGCGCTGTCCAGCGTCTTCTTGAGCTTCGCCACATCGCTCTCGCTCATATCGAGGCTGAGCGGCCCCTCCGGGAAGACGCACACCTCCATCCCCTCATACCCCAGCGCCTTCGCCTCGGCGACCGCCTGGGCGAAATCCTTGCCCCCGTCGAGCCCCCCCGGAAATGACCAGAAGTTGATGCCCTTCTTCACCGCTGCCCTCCTCCGTGTCTCGATGGTCCGTCCGCCGTGCTATTCGCTCATCTGCTGTGCCGCACCTCCCACAGGACCGGTCGCGCTGAACGGCGAAACAAGGGAAACCTGCGGAGGCGAGCATTCCGCAGCCGCGTGCCGATTTCCCTGAGATGTGAGAGCGAGGCACTCGTGAGCGCGCCGCCGGTGAACCCAGGAGACCATATCACCTTGCCCCTCGACTCGCTCGCCGTGGGCGGCGAGGCCGTCGGGCGCCACGAAGGCATGGCCGTCTTCGCCCTCTTTGGCTGCCCCGGCGACACGGCGGAAGTCGAAATCACCGAGGTCGCCCGCAGCTTTGCCCGGGGAATCGTCCGCGAGGTAGTCACGCCCTCCCCCGACCGCGTCGAACCTCCGTGTCCTCACTTCGGCGAGTGCGGGGGCTGCCAGCTCCAGCACATCTCCTACAAGGCCCAGCTCCGCCACAAGGCCGCTCTCGTGCGGGAGTCCCTGGAGCGCATCGGCGGGATCACCGGTCTCGAAGTCCCCGACACTCTGGGAGCGGAGACCCCCTGGCGCTACCGCAATCGCGCCGAGTACAGCGCCGCCGTCAGCGAGGCCGGCGACGTCGTCCTCGGCTTCTCTCGCCACCACACCCACGACGTCATCGACCTTAGTCAATGCAACATCCAACACCGGCTTTCCGAGCAAGTCCGGCTCGCCGCGGCCGAGCTGATGGGCAGCGTCGCCCAGAGCCCGGCCGAGCGCGCCGCCCTCCTCGGCCTCGAAACCCTCGTCTCCTTTGCCACCGGGAAGGGCCTCGCCACCATCATCTGCGAGGGCCGGCCGGCTTTCGTCGAATCGCTCGCCCGCGGGCTGGCAGAGCAGGTCCCCGATCTTGCCGGCGTCCTCGCAGCCCGCCGCCGCGGCCGCTCTCCCCACCGCTCGCCAAGCGAAGTCGTCACCGGAGACGGCCACATTGTCGAAGAGATCGGCGGCGGCCGCTACCGCGTATCGGCCGACTCCTTCTTCCAGAGCAATCCCCCCCAGGCAACCCGCGCCGTGCAGCTCGTACAAGAGTGGGCGGGGGCAGGGGAGGGCGAAGTCGTCGTGGACCTCTACTGCGGCGTCGGGACCTTCCTCCTTCCGCTCGCCCCCACCGCCAGGCGGGCCGTCGGCGTCGAGGAGAGCAACTCGGCCGTAGCCGACGCCAACGCCAACGTCCGGCGGAGGCGCCTGCACAACGTCAAGCTCTACGAACGAAAGGTCCAGCGCATTCTCCCGAACTGGGTCGAGCAGAAGCGCAAGGCCGACGTCATCATCCTCGACCCGCCCCGCAAAGGCTGCGGCCCCATCGTCCTCGCCCACGTCGCCAAGCTCCAGCCCCGCCGCATCGTGCTGGTCTCCTGCCACCCCGCCACCCTCGCCCGCGACCTCAAAACCCTCTCCCAACTCGGCTATCCCCCCACCCGCCTTCAACCCATCGACATGTTCCCCCAGACCTGGCACGTGGAGACAGTGGCGGTATGCGATCGGTCGTAGACGGGTAGGGCAGGAAATGGGTAGGGGCAGGAGCTTGCCTCCTGCCCCGGCTCGCTCGCTCCCCCTACACCCCTCCCACAAACTCCCACACCGCGTCGCTCGCGCCCGGCAGCCCCTCGTGCCCGAAGTCCGGGTAGAGGATCGTGTCCTTCCTCGACGTGATCTTGTTATAGGCCGCGAACTGCGTCGACGGCGGGCAGATCATGTCCATCAGCCCCGTCACCATCAGCACCTCTCCCCTGATCCGCGGCGCCAGGTGCTGGCAGTCGATATAGCCGAGCTTCGTGAACACCTCCTGCTGCCGCTCATGGCGCGGGTCGAACAGCCGGAAGTACGCCTTCAGCTCCTCGTAGGCAGCCTCCGCCAGGTCCATCTCCCACACCCGCTGGTAGTCGCACAGGAATGGCATTAGCGTCGCCGCCCGCGCGATCCGCGGCTCCAGAGCGGCACACGCCAGCGTCAGCCCTCCGCCCTGCGAGCCCCCCGTCGCCGCCACCCGCGTCTCGTCCACCTCCGGCATCGCCATCACGATCCCCGCGAGCTGCGCCGTGTCGAGGAATATCTGCCGGAACAGCAGCTTCTCCGGCGCGTCGCCCAGCCCCCGGATGATATGTCCCCGCAGCGTGTTCCCGGACACCCCACCCGTATCCTCAGACAGCCCCCCTTGTCCCCGGCAGTCCAGCGCCGCCACCGAAAACCCCTGCGCCACGTAGTTCAGCTTATCCGTCCAGTCCCCGCTGCTTCCCGAATACCCATGGAACATCACCACCGCCGGGTGCGGCTCCTTCACTCCCCTCGGCCGCAGGTACTTCGCATGCACCCGCGCCCCGCCCACTCCCGTGAAGTACAGCTCGAAGCACTCCGCGAAATCCGCGCGCAGATCGTGAGGGATCAGCTCGACCCGGGCGTCGAGCGACCGCATCTCCTCCAGCCCCTTATCCCAGTACGCATCGAAATCGTCAGGCCGCGGGTTTCGGCCCTGATAGCTCTTCAGCTCTTCCAGCGCCATCTCGAAAACAGGCATCGGTCACTCCTCTGCGGGTCTCAAATGTGGGAAGGCAGACGGCGTTATCTTCGCCGCCCGCCCTGGGTTGGTCCTGCCGCGGGTCGGAGGAGCTATTCCTTCCGCGCCGCCATCGCCCTGGAGCAATCCGGCAAGGACATCCCCGTCGAGATCGTCACCATCGGCCTGCGCGGGGAGAAGAAGCAGCCGGCCCCCCTATGAGACCGGGTGGGGAGCAACGCGAAACCGGGCTCCGCCGCGTCGGCGGAGCCCGGTCTTCATTGAGCGGCGCTGTTCATGCCGCGCCGGTTAATCCCAGCCAAACCATCCGTAGGGGTAGACGTACTCTATGTCGAGCCCGGCGCCGGTGGCATCGACCACGTGCACCAGCGCATAGTTGCCGTCCCGCGTCTCGACGACGACCGAACTGTCGATGTTGTCCCAGGTCGCGTCGAGCACGCTCGCCGACTGCTCCCACGTCCATCCATGGAGATCCCAGTCCGGCGGCAGGAACGTCGAGTATGTGTGCAGGCTGAGGAAGTCCCAGTCGCCATACCCGGTGTAACGAGAGATGCCGTCGCTCGCGAAGCTGTCCATTATGGCATCGGTCGCGCTGGTATAGATATACGTCAGGTCCTGATCGTCGGGCAGAGCCGCCATCGCGCCCGCGCTGAAGTCGAATCCGAGCGATGCCCCGGCCGTGATGGTCGCCGTCTCCACGGTCGCCGGCGCCGGCTCAGCGGGGGTCGTCACTCCGCCGATGGTCGCTCCCGTGATCTCGCTCCACTCGCCCTCGCCGGCCTCAAACTCCATCACGGGCCCGATGCCCTTCGCCAGCCAGGCGTACTGGATCATCGCCTCCTCGCCCGGCGGCGTAATCTCGTACCGCAGCAGAATGCAGTCCGGGAAGTACCCCGCCGGCGTTGCCACCGGGCCGGCCGCCACCAGCTCCCACGCCGCGGAGATCGACCCCGCGGACACCCAGTGGTCCACCGCCCACATATAGGCTGTGGACGTGTCGGATTCCGAATCGCCAATCGAGATCCCGTTCGGGGTGACCAGCGGCGGCTTCACCGCGATCGTCGTGCCCGGATCCCAGTGCCCATACCGCGCCAGCCCCGTCGGCAGGCTCGCCCAGAAGTCCGCGCCATCCGCCGCATCCTCCATGTACCGGATGACGCGATAGACCGTGTCCGTCACACCCAGCCCGCTCAGGTCCTCCGTCGATGGAACGAGCACGCGCTCCGCGCCGTACCATCCTTCGCCCTGCCAGACCGTGGACCAGGCGTTGCCGATCTCGAGCGGGAAGTAGTCCGTCACGTCGAACACCATCGCGTCCGGCGGATACTGCCGCCCCACGATCTCGGCCGAGACCACCCGGACCGTGCTCGCCGACATCTCCGACCCTACCGGGCCGACCGCCCGCGCCCAGAAGAGCTTCTGCGACGTGCTCGGATCGGGCGACGAAGACTCCCCCCATCCGACCTTCATGCAGTCGCCGAACAGGCCCGCCTCCGTAGCGAAAGGCTCGATGCCCTCGAACGAGTAGGCGAAATACTTCGTTCCTACCGGCGTACTGTCGATGAGGATGTCGCAGGTCTGGGTCCCGCTGTCGCCGGGAGCGAGCCCCGCGGGGATGTGGAACGGCGGATCGTATCGCTCTCCAACCGTGTCGAAGTCCAACCCGAGGTAATAAGCCCCCGTTTCGTCTGTCCGCCAGTACTGCACCTCCCCGGTCGAGGACTCCCACGCAGCCCAGGTGTGCCCGCCGTAGTCGAGCGTACCTGTGACCGTACGCACCGCAGTTCCATAGTCCCACGTATTCCCGACCGTGAAGTCGGCATAGTCCTGGATGTCGAACGTCTGTCCCGCCGTCGGATAGTGGACGCTTCCGATGTCCGCCCACTTCAGCTCCGTCCACCAGGTCCCGCCGAAGGGCCGCTCATCCTCCTTCACCGGGCCCACGCCCACGGCCATCCACGAATACGACTCAGTCCTTTCGTCGGACGGATCTGTGATCCCGAATCGCAGCTTCACGCAGTCCGTGAACGTGCCCGCCGCCGTCGTCACCGGCCCCGCGCCGACTACCGCCCACTCCAGCGTGACCGTACCGACGGGAGTGCCGTCTACGTATGCTTGTGCAGTCTCCACTCCCGAGTCGCCGATGCCCGCGACGCTCGGAAACGCAATCGGCGGCGACAACGTCATCATCTGGTCAAGGTCGCCGTCATACTCGCCGACGAAGGACAGAACCCCGTCTATCACCGCGAAATATCGAGCATCCGGCGTCTCCGTCGTCGGACCCTCCGACATCCGCGCGGCATCGATCCCACCGACGTCGTCGAGGCCCACGATCTGGACCACGTTGTCGCCGTCCGCGCTGTCGCTCACCCACGTGTTCCCCACGTCGATGGGGTAGTAGTTTGCTATCGTGAACGGACCCACGTTCGTCGGATATGACGCCCGTCCGACCTCAGCCGACAGCAGCACCTCCCACCAGTCGCCGCCGAAACTGCCCGAATCGAGCTTCACGATCCCCACGCCCTTCGCCGCCCAGATGTAGAACTGCTCGGGACTCCCCTCCATGTACATCATCACCTGGAGCTTCATGCAGTCCTCGAACGTCCCTGCCGGCACCGTCACCGTCTCCACAGCCACGAACTGCCAGCTGAACTGCACCTGCCCCAGCTCCGTCTCCCCGTCGAGGTAAGCCGTCGAGGTCTGGTTGTCGGAGTCGGTGGCGAACAGCCCGTTCGCAATGTACAGGGCTGGGTCGAAGCTGATCGTCCCCTCCGTCGGCTCGTACTGTCCCCCCCTGTACAGCCCCTCCGGCGCCGCCCGCCAGTACTCGATATCGCCTAGATCCTGATTCACCAGCGCCGCGTAAGTGACCCCAAACAGATCGAGCACCCCGGAAACCGTCTTCGTGTATACACCGTCCGGAGTCTCGTACACCCACTGATCACCACCCGCCAGCGGGAAATGGTCCGTGACGTCGTACGGCGACGGCGGCAGCGGCAGGTCGAACGCCCGGCAGATGTATACCGCCATCTGATCGCGGGAGCACGGGACGTCCGGGTAATAGAGCCCGTCCGGGTACCCCTGCGTCACCCCCTCACCCGCAATATACTCAACATAGTCATAGCACCAGTAGTCTATCGGCACGTCCGGGAAGCTCGGGCTGCCACCCGCGATCGGCACGTTGTCCTCGCCCCCACACATCGCCCGTGCCATGAACGCCGCCATCTGTCCCCGCGTGACGTCGTCCAACGGGTGATACAGCCCGTCCCCATACCCCTGCACCACGTCCTGGCTCACCGCATACTCGACATACCGATACGCCCAGTACGGCTCCTTCTCATCCAACCCGTATCCCATGTTCGGCACGTCCTCGAACGTCGCCGTCATCGGCCCCGTCGGCACGTACGCATCCCCTCCACACAGGGCCCGCGCCACGTACACGGCCATCTGATCGCGCGTCACGATGATCTCAGGCCGGTAATACCCATCGTCATAGCCCTGCGAGATCCCGGCATTCACGACTCCGTGGACGTACTCCCAGGACCAGTTCCACGTCGGCACGTCCTCGAATACCCGATCTGCCGTGACCGGACCCGCCGCCGTGAGCAGCAAAGCGACCAGCAGCACTGTCGCCACGCGAGCACCAATCCGCAATCTCATGCTATACCCCCTGAAGGAACGAAGAGGCAGACAGACTCTCTTCTATCCTCTTTGTTTACCACATTGTCACGCGGCTGTTCAGAGAGTACAGCGGCTTGGCGGGGAGCCTACCGCCAGACACCGTCGCTCCGGTCGGGCGCCGAAACTGAACAGGGACCCGACCCCGCGCGGCAAACCTCTCTCATCATGGCAGACACGCGAGCGACCCTCAACATCACCGGCATGAACTGCGCCGCCTGCGCCTCCCGCATCGAGCGGGCGCTGCGCGACACGGCCGGCGTCGCCGAGGCGAACGTCAACTTCGCCACGGAAGAAGCAGGCGTCGTCTTTGACGAAGACCGGCTGAGCCTCCAGGACCTCGCCCAGATCGTGGAATCGGCCGGCTACGGGGTCGTGCTCCCAGGGGCCGAGGACGAAGAGCGCGCCGCCCGCGAGCGAGAGCTTCGCGCCCTCCGCCGAAAGCTCTGGTTCTCGCTCGCCGCCACCGCGCTCATCATGGCCGGCATGCACCTCGTCGCTCTTCCCCTCTGGGCCTTGCTGGCTCTCGCCAGCCCCGTCCAGTTCTGGGCCGGCTGGCAGTTCTACCGAGGCGCCTGGGCCGCGCTCCGCGGCCGTTTCGCCGACATGAACACGTTGATCGCCGTCGGCACCTCCGCCGCCTACTTCTACAGCCTCGTCGTCACCCTCGCCCCGAATCTGCTCGCCCGCGTCGGGGCCGAGGTGCACGTCTACTACGACACCTCCGCCATGATCATCACCCTCATCCTCCTCGGCCGCACCCTCGAAGCCCGCGCCCGCGGCCGCGCCTCCGAGGCCATCCGAAGGCTCCTCGGCATCCAGCCAGACACCGCCACGATCATCAGAGAAGGGGAGGAGGTCGCGCTTCCCATCGCAGAGGTCGCCGTCGGCGACATCCTCCTCGTCCGCCCCGGCGAGCGCATCCCCGTCGACGGAGAAATCCTCGAAGGCGAGTCCGCCGTGGACGAGAGCATGGTGACCGGCGAGAGCATGCCCGTGGACAAGCGCCCCGGCGATCTCGTCGTCGGCGGCACCGTGAACCAGAGCGGCGCCTTCCGCTTCCGCGCTTCCCGCGTCGGCGCCGAGACCGTGCTCGCCCAGATCATCCGCCTCGTCCGGGAAGCCCAGGCGACGAAAGCCCCCATCCAGCGCCTCGCCGACCGCGTCGCCGGCATCTTCGTGCCTATCGTCATCGCCATCGCTATCCTGACCTTCTTCGTCTGGCTCGTCGTCGGCCCCAATCCCACCTACGCCATCATCGCCGCCGTCGCCGTCCTCATCATCGCCTGCCCCTGCGCCCTCGGCCTCGCCACCCCCACCTCCCTGCTCGTCGGCACCGGGCGCGGCGCGGAGCTCGGCATTCTCATCCGCAGCGCCGAGGCCCTCGAGGTCGCCGGCGGCATCGACACCATCATCTTCGACAAGACCGGCACCCTCACGCGCGGCCTCCCCCGCGTCACCGACATCTCCCCTGCTCCCGGTCACACGGAAGAGGCCGTGCTCCACCTCGCCGCCTCCCTGGAGCGGCATTCCGAGCACCCCCTCGGCCAGGCCGTCGTCCGCGCCGCCCGCGACAGAAACCTCCCCCTCGCCGAACCCGACCAGTTCCAGGCGATCTCGGGGATGGGCGTGCGGGGTCGGGTCGATGGGCGGTCCCTCCTCGCCGGTTCTCCCCGGCTCTTCGAGGAGAGCGGCCTCGCCATCGCCGCCGTGAAGGACGCATCGGAGCGCCTTTCGACCGAGGGCAAGACCGTGATGCTGGTCGGCGCAGACGGACAGGCAATCGGCGCCATTGCCCTTGCCGACGTCGCCAAGGAGGAAGCCGCCGAAGCGGTCGCCTCTCTCCGGGGCCTCGGTCTCCATATCTACATGATCACCGGCGACAACCACCGCACCGCGCAGGCGGTCGCGGTTTCCGTCGGCATCGAACACGTCCGCTCGGAGGTCCTCCCCGACCAGAAGGCCGAAGCGGTGAAGCAGCTTCAGTCCGAGGGCCGGCGGGTGGCCATGATCGGCGACGGCATCAACGACGCCCCCGCCCTCGCCCAGGCCGACATCGGCATCGCCATCGGCGGCGGCACCGACATCGCCATCGAGGCGGGCGACATCACCCTCATCCGGGACGACCTCCGCCTCGTCCCCGAGGCCATCCGCCTCAGCCGCGCCACCCTCCGCAACATCAAGCAGAACCTCTTCTTCGCCTTCTTCTACAACAGCCTCGGCATCCCCATCGCCGCCGGCGTCCTCTACCCCGTCCTCCACACCCTCCTCAACCCCGCCATCGCCGCCGCCGCCATGGCCTTCTCCTCGGTATCGGTGGTGACGAACGCGTTGCGCTTGAAGAGGTTTCGCGCATTAGTCTGACGCGGAGCGCACTGGCGAAGCAGTGCCGACGCCGATTCCCTTAACACACAGTAACCAATCTGCTAAACTCCTTCCGCCGCGCGGCGACACCGCGTGGGCGCGTCGACCAGGCAGTAGCAGGAGGCCGAACATGGTAGCCAGCTTCTCCGTCGTCCCCATCGGAGTGGGAGAGGAACTTAAGGAGCACATCGCAAAGGTGCTCGATGTAATCGACCGGTCCGGGCTTCCATACAAGCTCGGCGCCATGCAGACGACGGTGGAGGGAGAGCCGGATGAGGTCATGGCTCTCATCATGAAATGTCACGCCCTCCTCCTCGAAGCCGCGCCCCGGGTGCTCACGCACATTGCCATCGACGACCGGAAAGGCGCCACCGGCCGGCTCGAGGGCAAGGTGCAGGACGTCGAGCAGGTTCTCGGCAGGGAGCTGTCGCATGAGTAGCGCCCATGTCGGCAAGCCGTCTCCCAGCCGCCTGAAGAAGCTGCTCGCCGGGAACTTCGGCGCCGCTTCCGACAAGGTCATCGTCGGGCCCGGGCCCGGCCTGGACGCGGCGATTCTCGATATTGGCGACGGCCGCGTGATGGCCGTCGCCGAGGACCCCATCTTTCCCGCCCCCGGCCTGCCGCTGGAGATCATGGGGCAGTTCACCGTCCACATCGGCGCCAGCGATGTCGCGGTGACCGGGGTGAAGCCGACCTACATGACCTACACCCTCCTTCTGCCCCGCACCTCGCCCGAGTCCGACGCCCGAACCGTGATCGAGGCGATCTCGAAGCACGCCGCCGATCTCGGCATCACGGTCCTCGGGGGGCACACGGGGTGGTACGACGCGGTCACGATTCCAACCGTCGGCGGGGTCACCGTGTGGGGCTTCGCCGACCGGGATCGGTGGGTTTCGCCCGGCGGAGCGAGAGACGGCGACGCCATCCTGCTGACGAAGGGGCCGAGCATCGAGGCGGCGGCACTGCTGGCGATTCTCTACCGGGAGCGGCTGCGCGGGGAGATCGGGGAGGCCCTCACCGAGACCGCCTGCGCCCGGGCGGACGAGATCACGGTGGTGGCCGACGCCCTGTTGGCATTCGAGGCCGGCGGCGTCCATGCCATGCACGACGCCACCGAGGGCGGGGTGCTCGGCGGCCTCTGGGAGATGGCGACGGCGGCGGGCGTGGGCATCGAGGCGGACCTCGACGCGGTGAGCGTGCCCGAGGACATCGCCAGGGTCGCCGGCGCGCTGGGCTTCGATCCCTGGGCGGCCATCAGCGAGGGCACTCTCTTGGCCGCGGTCGAGCCGGAGTCGGCGGCCGGGA
>Ga0307378_10007473_pt1 | contig 14721 bp, 15 predicted proteins | sample UN1MG_FD_202238 | JGI IMG/M metagenome (GOLD analysis project Ga0307378, IMG submission 202238) | Soil microbial communities from Risofladan, Vaasa, Finland - UN-1 | ecosystem: Environmental > Terrestrial > Soil > Coastal area > Acid sulfate soil | place: Finland: Risofladan, Vaasa | collected...
GCCGGGCCACATCGGGAAGGCGAAACGTGGCCGAATCTTCCACCTTTGTGTCGAGTGCCGCCGGTCGTTATGCGACCGCGTTGTTCGAGCTGGCCAGCGAGAGCGATGCGCTGTCCCAGACCGAGATTGACATGACCGCATTGGGTCAGGCGCTTGGCGAAAGCGACGACCTGCGGGCTTTGATTTCCACCCCTATCTACACCCGCGACGAGCAAGGCGCCGCCATGGCCGCCGTGGCCGATGCGATGGGCCTGTCGGTGCTGGTGAAAAACGTGGTTGCCCTGATGGCGACCAAACGCCGCCTGTTCGTGCTGGACGAGGTGATTGATATTTTCGCCAAACTGATGGCCGAGCATCGCGGCGAGGTTACCGCCGATGTCACCGCCGCGCGCAAGCTCAGCAAGGGCCAGCAGACCGCACTGATCAAGACGTTGAAAGCGGCCATCGGCCGTGAAGTTAAACTGAATTTGGCCGTCGATGAAGCGATCATCGGCGGTCTTGTCGTCAAGGTAGGCTCGAAGATGATCGACACCTCGATCCGCTCGAAGCTTGCGTCACTGCAAAATTCAATGAGAGAGGCCGGTTGATGGGCATCCAGGCAGCTGAGATTTCTGCAATCCTCAAGGAGCAGATCAAGAATTTTGGCCAGGAGGCCGAGGTCTCCGAAATTGGCCGCGTGCTGTCCGTCGGTGACGGCATCGCCCGCGTCTATGGTCTCGACCAGGTCCAGGCCGGCGAGATGGTCGAGTTTCCGGGCGGTATCCGGGGTATGGCGCTGAACCTCGAGAGCGACAATGTCGGTATCGTGATTTTCGGCGATGACCGCGACATCAAGGAAGGCGACACCGTCAAGCGCACCGGCTCGATCGTCGATGTGCCCGCCGGCAAGGCCCTGCTGGGCCGCGTCGTTGACGCGCTGGGCAATCCGATCGACGGCAAGGGCGCCATCAAGACCACCGAGCGCCGCGTCGCAGACAGCAAGGCCCCCGGCATCATCCCGCGCAAGTCGGTGCACGAGCCGATGGCGACTGGCCTGAAGGCAATCGACAGTCTGATCCCGATCGGCCGCGGCCAGCGCGAGCTGATCATCGGCGACCGCCAGACCGGCAAGACCGCCGTGGCGATGGACGCGATCCTGAACCAGAAGTCCTACAACGAGGCCGCCGGCGACGACGAATCGAAGAAGCTGTATTGCGTCTATGTCGCCATCGGCCAGAAGCGCTCGACCGTTGCCCAGTTGGTCAAGAAGCTGGTCGAGACCGGCGCCATCGACTACACCATCGTGGTCGCCGCCACCGCATCCGAGCCGGCGCCGATGCAGTATCTGGCACCCTATTCGGCCTGCGCCATGGCGGAATATTTCCGCGACAACGGCATGCACGCGCTGATCATCTATGATGATCTGTCGAAGCAGGCGGTGTCGTATCGCCAGATGTCGCTGCTGCTGCGCCGCCCGCCGGGCCGCGAAGCCTACCCCGGCGACGTTTTCTACCTGCATTCGCGCCTGCTCGAGCGCGCCGCAAAGCTGAACGACAGCCTCGGCGCCGGATCGATCACCGCGTTGCCGGTGATCGAGACCCAGGGCGGCGACGTATCCGCCTTTATCCCGACCAACGTGATCTCGATCACCGATGGCCAGATCTTCCTCGAAACCGAGCTATTCTACCAGGGCATCCGCCCGGCGGTTAACGTCGGCCTGTCGGTGTCGCGCGTTGGCTCGTCGGCCCAGACCAAGGCCATGAAGTCGGTCGCCGGTTCGATCAAGCTCGAACTGGCGCAGTACCGCGAAATGGCGGCCTTCGCCCAGTTCGGCTCCGACCTCGACGCCGCGACCCAGCGCCTGCTGAACCGCGGTGCGCGCCTGACCGAGTTGCTGAAGCAGGGGCAGTATTCGCCGCTAACCAACGCGGAACAGGTCTGCGTGATCTTCGCCGGTACCCAAGGCTACCTCGATGACCTGGCGATCGGCGATATCGGACGGTTCGAGCAGGCTCTGCTGACCGATCTGAACAACAACAACGCTGATCTGCTGGACGATATCCGCGACAACGACCGCAAGGTCGACGGCGATCTGGCCGACAAGATCAAGGCCGTCATTGTCAACGTCAAGAAGACTCTTGCCTAAAACGGGCGCCAACTGCGGACTATCTAAAAGGAACCCGAGGGCATGCCGAACCTCAAGGACCTGAAAAACCGGATCAACTCGGTCAAATCGACCAAGAAGATCACCAGCGCGATGAAAATGGTCGCGGCTGCGAAACTGCGCCGGGCGCAGGAGGCGGCCGAGGCCGCGCGCCCCTATGCCGCGCGCATGGACGCGGTGCTGGCCAATCTCGCCCGCGCCGCCAAGAACAGCCCCAGCGCGCCGACATTGCTGCGCGGCACAGGTGCCGAGCAGGTCCATCTGCTGGTCGTCGCCACTGCCGAGCGTGGCCTTTGCGGCGGCTTCAACTCGTCGATCGTCAAGATGGCGAAGCTGGCCGCCTCGAAACTGCTCGCCGAGGGCAAGACGATCAAGATCCTGACCGTCGGCAAGAAGGGCCGCGACCAGCTGCGGCGGGAATACTCCAGCTACTTCATCGGCCATGTCGATATGGGCCAGGTACGCCGTGTCGGCTATACAGACGCAAACGGCATTGCCGAGGACATTCTGGCCCGTTTCGAGGCTGGCGAATTCGATGTGGCGACGCTGTTCTACAGTGCCTTCAAGTCGGTGATCAGCCAGATCCCGACCGAACATCGCCTGATCCCCGCCGCCGTTGGTGAGAGTGCTGCCAACACCGCCGCCGTGAACTACGAATACGAGCCCGACGAGGTTGAAATCCTCGCTGACCTGCTGCCGAAGAATCTGGCGGTTCAGGTCTTCCGTGGGCTGCTTGAGAACGCCGCATCCGAGCAGGGAGCGCGGATGTCCGCCATGGACAACGCCACCCGCAACGCCGGTGACATGATCGACCGCCTGACCATCCAGTACAACCGTTCGCGCCAGGCAGCGATCACCAACGAACTGATCGAGATAATTTCGGGCGCTGAAGCGCTCAAGGGATGAGGAGATTGAGATGAGCAAGGCTGTCGGCAAAATCACCCAGGTGATCGGTGCCGTCGTCGACATACAGTTCGACGACTTCCTGCCCGCGATTCTGAACGCGCTGGAGACCGAAAACAAGGGCAACCGGCTGGTGCTGGAAGTAGCCCAGCATCTCGGCGAGAACACCGTGCGCACCATCGCCATGGACGCGACCGAGGGTCTGGTGCGCGGCACATCGGTGACCGATACCGGCGCCCCGATCGCGGTGCCGGTTGGCCCGGCCACGCTGGGCCGCATCATCAACGTGATCGGCGAGCCGATTGACGAGAAGGGCCCGGTCGAGGCGAAAGAACATCGCCCAATCCACCGCGCGGCCCCGGAGTTTGTCGAGCAGTCCACCGAGTCCGAGATGCTCGAGACCGGTATCAAGGTTGTCGACCTGCTGGCGCCCTACGCCAAGGGCGGCAAGATCGGCCTGTTCGGCGGCGCCGGCGTCGGCAAGACCGTGCTGATCATGGAGCTGATCAACAACATTGCCCGCGGCCATGGCGGCTTTTCGGTGTTCGCCGGGGTTGGCGAGCGCACCCGCGAGGGTAACGATCTGTACCACGAGATGATCGAGGGCGGCGTCATCGTTCCAGATGACCTGACCAAATCGAAGGTGGCGCTGGTCTACGGCCAGATGAACGAGCCTCCGGGAGCGCGTATGCGCGTGGCACTCAGCGGTCTGACCATCGCCGAGCAGTTCCGTGACGAATCCGGCTCCGACGTGTTGTTCTTCATCGACAACATCTTCCGCTTTACCCAGGCGGGCTCCGAGATTTCGGCGCTGCTGGGTCGTATCCCTTCGGCGGTGGGCTATCAGCCGACGCTGGCCACCGACATGGGCGCATTGCAGGAGCGGATCACCTCGACCAAACAGGGCTCGATCACCTCGGTTCAGGCGATCTACGTGCCGGCCGATGACCTTACCGATCCGGCCCCGGCAACCTCGTTCGCCCATCTTGACGCCACCACCGTGCTTTCGCGCCAGATTGCCGAGCTTGGCATCTACCCGGCCGTCGACCCGCTCGACTCCACCTCCCGCGTGCTTGACCCGGGGGTCCTGGGCCAGGATCATTACGACATCGCCCGCGACGTTCAGGGCATCCTGCAGCGCTACAAGTCGCTCCAGGACATCATCGCCATTCTCGGCATGGACGAGCTTTCGGAAGACGACAAGCTGACCGTTGCCCGGGCTCGCAAGATCCAGCGCTTCCTCAGCCAGCCGTTCTTCGTCGCCCAGGTCTTCACCGGTGTCGAAGGCAAATACGTCCCGGTCGAGAAAACCATCGACGGCTTCAAGCGGCTGGTATCGGGCGAGTTCGACCACCTGCCGGAATCGGCCTTCTACATGGTCGGCGACATCGACGAGGCCATTGCAAAGGCCCAGCGCATGGCCGCGGAAGCGGCATAACGTAAGAAACACTGCTGAGGCGGCATAACATGGCGGTTGAGCTTGATCTGGCGGACTGCATCAATGAAGTCTGCCCATGGTCCGGCAAACCGGTCGCGGCCGACAGCCTGACGCTGTATCGCGGCAATGTGGTCGGGTTCTGCAACACCGGCTGCCGCGACAAGTTCGAAAAGGCGGCCAGCATGTTCGAGGCTGCGTTGGCCGGAACGACTGGCGGAGAGGGATAAAATGTCGGATATGCTGAACTTCGAACTGGTCAGCCCCGAGCGCAAACTCGCCTCGGTCGAGGCCGAGTCGGTCACCATCCCAGGCATGGAGGGCGATCTGACCGCAATGGCCAATCACGCGCCGTTCCTGACCAACCTGCGCCCGGGCTATGTGGTGGTGCGCAACGGGTCGTCCGAGGACGGCTATTTCGTCACCGGCGGCTTCGCTGAAATCTCCGACAACACGGTTTCGGTTCTGGCCGAGGAAGCCATCGAAAAGGCCGACCTCAACCGCGCCTTCATCGAGGAAAAACTCGGGCTGGCCGAACAGGCACTGGCCGACGCGGGTCCATCGCGAAAGCAGGCGGCGCAGCAGAAGCTGAACGATTACAAGGCATTGCTGGGGCAGGTTCCAGGCTGAAGCCTGCTTCGCTCAGAACAAATCACCGAATTCCTCGAACACTCGCTCGTAGGTATCGCGCTTGAACGGCACGATGCGGTCGATCAGTTCCTTGTGTTCCATCCAGGCCCAGACCCGGAACTCGGGCTCGGCAGTGGCGATGTTCACGTCGGCATCGCTGCCGTGAAACCGGATCGCGATCCAGCGCTGTTTCTGGCCGCGAAAGCGCCCATTCCACAGTTTTCGCACCAGATGGCGGGGCAGATCATACGGCAACCATTCGCGGCTTTCGCGGATGATCTCGGCCTTGTCCGGGGTAATCCCGGTCTCCTCGGCCATCTCGCGCAGCGCCGCCTCGCGGGCGCTCTCGCCTTCGTCGATGCCGCCCTGGGGCATCTGCCAGGCGTCATACATGCCGTCGATCCTCTGCCCGGCAAAAATGCGTCCCGCCGGATCGAGGATCACCAGCCCGACACAGGGACGGTAAGGCAGCGCGTCAATATCGACGTTACTGCTCTCAAGCGTCATGGGTCGGGTCAATCGGCAACAGGGCGCTGAGACGTTCAAAGTCGTCGTCGGCGCCCTGTCCAATAGCATTCAACGCCATCATTTGGTGCTGTTATAGATCGATAGTCCGGCCAGCAGATCCAGCGCATAGGCGAGCTGGAAGTCTTCCTGGCGCAGCAACGCGGTGGCCTCGTGGCGGGAGCGCTCCTCCTCGAGCAATTTGCGCTCGTCGTCCGAGAGGACATTCTCCAGGCTACCCCGCAGATCGGCCTCGGAGCGAGTGACCCGACCGGCGTTCTCGCCATCGCCTGAAGTGGCGATCTTGCGTTCCTCGACCAGGATATCAGGCTCGATACCCAGCGACTGGATCGAGCGGCCCGAGGGGGTGAAATAACGCGCCGTTGTCAGCTTCATCGCACCCTTGTCGCCCAGCCGCATTACCGTCTGGACCGAGCCCTTTCCGAACGTCTTGGCGCCCAGAAGGATTGCCCGGCGCTGGTCCTGCAGGGCACCGGCAACGATCTCGGATGCCGACGCCGATCCCTCATTGATCAGCACCACGATCGGCTTGCCGTTGGTGAGATCGCCGGGCCGGGCATTTACCCGGTCGGCCTCTTCCAGATCACGGCCACGGGTCGAGACGATCTCGCCGGTTTCGAGGAACGCATCGGAAACCGCAATCGCCTGGCTCAACAACCCGCCGGGGTTGTTGCGCAGGTCAACGATATATCCGGCGATCTTGTCCTCGCCGATCTTCTCCTTGATCTCGGCAATGCCGAGTTCGAGATTGTCGTAGGTTTGTTCGTTGAACGTCGTGATACGAAGAACCCCGACATTTCCCTCGATGCGGGTTCGCACGGCGCGAATCTTGATGATGTCGCGGACAATCGTGACGTCAAACGGCTCGTCGGTGCCAGCGCGGCTAATGGTGATAATAATCTCCGAGCCAATCGGGCCGCGCATCTTGTCGACCGCGTCCGAAAGGCTGAGGCCGAGTACCGATTCACTATTGATATGCGTGATGAAGTCACCCGATTCCAACCCGGCATTGGCGGCCGGAGTATCATCGATCGGCGACACCACCTTGACGAAGCCGTTCTCCATGGTGACCTCGATGCCAAGACCACCGAACTCACCCTTGGTCTGCTCGCGCATGTCCTGGAAATTATCCGGCGGCAGGTAGGCGGAATGTGGGTCGAGTGACGCCAGCATGCCGTTGATCGCGGCCTCGATCAGCTTCTGTTCGTCAACATCCTCGACATAAGCCACGCGGACCCGCTCGAAGATATCCCCGAACAGGTCGAGATATTCATAGGTATTCCGGGCAGTGTTTTCCTGTGCTGCTATCGGCGCCACGACCATAGGTACCATCGCACCCAGAGCCACGCCTGCGAGCAGTGCCATCACTGTCTTGCGTTTCATCGAATTGCCTCGCTTCCTGTCGCGTCGAACCAATCAGCCGGATCGAGGGGTTCACCCGACCGCCTAATCTCCAAATAGAGCGTTTCCTGCCTGATCTGACCGCCCTCTACGGTTTGATCAAGTAAAAACTCATCACTTGTGGGTGGCTGACCACCCATATCCCCCAGCTTTTCGCCAGCCAGAACCACTTCGCCTGCACTCCGGTCAATATGCCCTAGACCGGCGATGACGACAAGATAGCCTGCTTCAGGCTCGAGGACGACAACCTGGCCGTAGTCGATCAGTGGCCCGGCATACCGAACCGTGGCATCCCACGGTGCTGTGACCTGGGCGAAATCCGGGGCGACGATGCTCCAGCCATGACCAGGGCGGCCCCAGGGATCGGGTGCGCCAAATTTGGCGCTGACCTGGCCGGCCACCGGCAGTGGGGCGAACGACAATGAAATGTCGCTTTTAATGTCGGCGCCATGCAGCGCGGCCGCCAGATCATCAAGGTCGCGCACGCGCGCCGCCGCCACATTAGCTTGAAGGCGAAGCTCTGATCCGTCCACCAGCCCTGAACGGTCGCGCTGGCCCAATGTCTCGGTGGTTTTCGCACGCAACTCCTGAAGATTGGCGAGCGCATTGCGCACTTCGGTCCGGGCCTCTTCCTGCCGTTTGCGCAGGTCTTGCAGTGCGTGTAGCCGCTGCTCGAGAGCGGTGACCCGCCGGTCCAGCTCCGGCGTGACCCCGGCCATCAGCATGGCGGCGCGCGTTGCTTCCAAAGGACCGCCGCGTGCCGCGAGCAGGGTTGAGGTCGGTGCGCGTGAAAGCGAAAGGAGCGCACCGAGCAGACTGCGCAGTTTGCCGGTCTCGGTGTCGATCTCGCCAGTCATGCCACGCTCTGTGGTGGCCATTGCCCGCAACCCGGTCCGCAGCGCCGACAACGCCGCCTCGTGGGCGGTGACCGCATGGCCGAGTGCCGCGAGGCGGCTCTCATCGCTGCGTGCCGCTCGCAGTTCCGTACTTGCATCGGCAAGCAATCGGCGGGCATGGGCGATCTGGTCGATCTCGCCCGCCGGGGCGGTCGATGGAATGCACAACGCCACTGCCAGCAATAGGTTTGCCGCGTGGTGCCGTAGTTTCATGCGCCAGGATCAGTCAGCAGTGAGGCTCCGGTCATTTCCGGCGGTCGATCGAGCCCCATCAATATCAGAAGCGTCGGCGCGACATCGGCGAGACGGCCGTCGCGGACCCCCCAGCCCCGCGCCGCCGCGCCGCGCTCGACCAGTATAAGCGGCACCAGGTTGGTGGTGTGGGCAGTATGAGGCCCGCCGGTCGCCGGGTCGATCATCATCTCGCAATTACCGTGGTCGGCGATAACCACCATCGCCCCGCCCACTTCCTCCAGCGCCGCCAATACCGCGCCCAGCCCGGCATCTACGGCTTCGCAAGCAGCGATGGCAGCGGGGATCGATCCGGTATGGCCGACCATGTCCGGGTTGGCATAATTGACCACAATCAGATCATATCGCTCACGGATCGCGCCGGCCAGATGCTCGGTCACCTTGACCGCCGACATCTCGGGGGCCAGATCATAAGTGCGGACCCGGGGCGAGGGCGCCATATAACGCTCCTCGCCCGGCTCCGGGACCTCGACGCCGCCATTCAGGAAAAACGTCACATGGGGGTATTTCTCGGTTTCGGCCAGCCGGAACTGGCGCTTGCCATGGGCCGCGACCCATTTGCCGAGGGTATTGACGATCTCGGTTGAGGGGTACATCGCTTCCATCAGCGTGTTCAGCCGGTCGGAATACTCCACCATACCCAGCCGGGCGGCAAACTCCGGCGCGTTGGAGGTGTCGAAGTGATCGAACTCCGGGTCAACCAGCGCCCCCAGTATCTCGCGCGCCCGGTCGGCGCGGAAGTTGATGAACAACAGGCCATCGCCGTCGTTCATTCCGGCATAGTCGCCGATAGCGGTCGGCAACACGAACTCATCGGTCTCGCCGCGCTCGTAGGCGCCGGTGACCGCATTGGCGGCACGGCCAGCCCGCTCGCCTTTGGCCGAGACAATCACGTCATAGGCCGCCTTGACCCGCTCCCACCGCTTGTCGCGGTCCATGGCGTAGAAGCGCCCGGTGACGGTGGCGATATCGCTGGCCAGATCAAGCCCAAGCTCGGCGATATGGTCGAGTGCCGACTTCGGCGCCACATCGCGGCCATCGAGGAACAGATGCAGCTTCACCGGCACATCGCGCGCCTGCAACAGGCGGGCCACTTCGGCCATCTGGCGTTGGTGCGAGTGGACGCCGCCGGGGCTCATCAGGCCCATGACATGCGCCGTACCGCCGCTGGCGAGCAGCTTGTCGGCAAATTGCTCCAGCGCCAGGTTGGCGGCAAAGCTGCCATCGGCGATGGCCTTGTCGATCCGCGGCAGGTCCATCCAGACCACCCGCCCGGCCCCGATATTTGTGTGGCCGACCTCGGAATTACCCATCTGACCAGCCGGCAGACCCACATCCTCGCCGCTGGCCGAAAGCGTCGCATGCGGGCAATCGCACCAGATCCGGTCGAAGTTGGGCGTGTTGGCCAGATACGGCGCATTGCCAACCGTATCGTCTGACAGTCCCCAACCGTCGAGGATCATCAAGACAACTGGGCGGTGCGCGGGTGCGGTCATCTGCCTCTACTCTCGGGACTGCTCGGCAACGGATTTAACCCCTGGCGCTCAGGCGTGCAACTGGACCGTCACGCCCGATGATACGGCCCGCCCGACAGAATCGACACGGCGCGGTAAAGCTGTTCGGCCAGCATTGCCCGGACCATCATATGCGGCCAGACCATTGGTCCGAACGACAACATCCGGTCGGCCCGGTCGCGCATTGTCTTATCATGGCCATCGGCGCCACCAATCAGGAACACAGCCATGCCGGTTCCCCGGTCGCGCAACTTCGCCAGCATGTTGGCGAAGTCCTGGCTGGAAAGGGTCTTGCCACGTTCGTCGAGAGCGATGGCAACCGCGCCTGCCGGTATCGCTTCGATCAACCGGGCCGATTGGTTGGCTTGGGTGAGAGCCTTGCGCTCGTCGATCTCGACCACCGAGAATGGACCCAGCGCCAATGGCCGACCAGCCAGCGCCGCGCGGTTCAAATAGTCGTTGAGCATGATCTGCTCGGGCCCGGGCTTCATGCGCCCGACGGCGGCGATATTGATTTTCACGCGCGCGCCGGAGTTTTTGCCCGTGACAAAAGCCGCAGTTGCGGCTTTTGGGCTCCGTCAGGGCAATCGCGCATCAGGCCGGGCGCGCCGTTATGTCCGGTGCCGTTTGCCACATCTTTTCGAGCTGGTAGAACTCGCGCACCTCCGGCCGGAAGATATGGACGATCACGTCGCCGGTATCGACCAGCACCCAGTCGGCGGCGTCCTTGCCCTCGATGCGCGACTTCACGCCCATTTCGTGCTTCAGCTTCTCGACCAGATTGTCGCATAGCGCCGAGACGTGGCGCGTGGAGCGGCCGGTTGCGATCACCATATAATCCGCCACCGGCGACTTGCCGGCGAGCGCGATGTCGAGGATGTCCTCGGCGCTGTCCTGATCAAGCGAAGATTTAATGAGAGCGAGAAGCTGTTCGCTTCCGGTCTGGCCCTTCGTAGCGCCCTTGCGGGGCTTACGGGCCGGAGTGCCCACCGCACTCGTGACGACTTGTCCGGTCAGATCATTTACCTCCGTCGGTCTGACTGCCGGACCCCCATCGGGACCGTGGCACAGCACTGCCAACGCCTCTAACTTAGCAATTATTGCGGCTGCTCTCAAGAAGCTGCTGAAATTTCACCGAAATGTCGCATCAAAGCCACGCCGCACTCACGGCAACCGCTGCTCGCGGTGATGACGCACCAGGGCCAGCAGCCGGTAGACCCCGTGCACCATCTTGCCATAGGGCAGGGTGACGAACAGCGCCAGCACGAAGCCGAGGTGGATCGCCAGCAGCCACCCCATCGCCGAGGTCTCGCGGAACGCCAGCAACGCCAGCCCGGTCAGGGCGGTGAAATGCAACAGCGCCAACAGGCCGATATCCATGCCCCAGCGGCTGACCGCTTCCGGTTCGCGGTCGGTGATGAACTTGATCACGTACAGCCCTCCGGTGCCCACCATCAACCCGATGCCGCCGATTGTGCCCAGCACCACCGGCGCCGAATACCAGCTATAGGGCGCCACCCAGCCCAGCAGATGATCCATCAGGGTTGCCACACTGGTGGCGGCGAAACACAAGCCAAACCCCCACATCATCGCCAGATGGAAATGCCGCCGCCCCATGCCGAACCGCTCGTCAAAGTCGTTGCAACCCTCACCGCCGCCATCAAGGTGGCGGGTCTGCCCGGCGTCCTTCAATGCGACGCGCAGATCCGGCCAGCGCAAAGCCCCACCACCCGTGGTCCGCCAGAACGACCGCGCCCCCATGACCATGGCCAACACCGCCCAACCGAAGGTCAACCCGGCCAGCGCCACCATCAACCCCCACGGAACAACCGCATAAAAGGCACCGGGGCCGGTATGATTACCGTACAGCGTGGCCTGGTCCTGCAACATCATGGTCAGCACAATCACCGCCGTCAGACAGAACGCCGTCGCCAGCGACACAACCAACCCGTTGCGCTCGAACAACCGCCCCAGGCCGCGCGGCCAGGCGTGTTCACCGTAAGTCTCGGCCCGCAGGTCGGCCAGCGCGCGCGGCAGGTTCAGCCCCCATTCATGCGGTTCGGTATACTGGCAGGCGTGAAAGCAGCCTTTGCAGTTGTGGCACAGATTGGCCAGGTACCCCAGGTCGCCATCCGAGAAGCTCCGGTGCACCTCCATCGCCGGGAACACCGGGCAAAAGCCCTCGCAATAGCGACAGGCATTGCAGATCTCCATGGTACGGCGGGCCTCGCCGAGGATCGCCGCCGAGGCCCCCTCCCTATCCCTCCCCCCAACGGGGAGAGGGGACTGCGTTGTGCTTGGGTGACGAGATTCAGTTTCCAGCATGACGCGCCGCCGCCTCCCCTGCCTTGCGGCCAAACACCGTGCCGATGGTCATGCCGAAGCCTGCCAGATAGCCCTGGCCCAGCACGTTGCCGGCCATGATCTCGCCAGCGGCATAGATGTTCGCAGCCGGCCGGTTATCGCTCATGATCGCCGTCGCGTTATGATCCACAGCGACGCCCATATAGGTGAATGTGATGCCGGGCCGCAGCGGGAACCCGGTGAAGGGCGGGGTATCGATCGGCCTGGCCCAGTTGGTCTTGTCCGGCGCCAGCCCGTTCGTGCGCCGCCCGTCATGGACCTTTGGATCAAACGGCCCATCGCCACTGCAAGCGGCATTATAGGCGTCAACCGTGGCCCGTAGCGCCACCGGATCGAGCCCCAGCGCCTCCGCCAGCCCGCCGATGGTCTGGGCTTTGATCGGCGGATAGATCGACGGCATGAACAGCGCCTCCGCTTTGGCGTCAATGATCGAATAGGCGATCTGGTCCGGCTGCTTGGCAATCAGCCGGCCCCAGATCGCATAGCGCTTGGGCCAGAAATCCTCGCCCTCGTCGTAGAACCGCTGGGCGTGCCGGTTGACCATGATCGAGAACGGCACGCTATCCAGCCGCGTGGCAATCCCGCCATCGAACTTCGGCCCCCGGGCGTCGATGGCGACCGCATGGCACTGGTCAGCATCGGCCACCGGCTGGAACCCGGCATCCAGCAGCAACCGCAGCACATCGCCCCTTGCATAAGGCGTGCCCCGGATCAGGAAATTCCGCGCCGCCGATCCCCAGGCCTGCTCCAGCCACTCGATATTGGCCTGAAAACCGCCCGCAGCGGCGATAAACGCCCGCGCTGCGATGCGCGCCTCGAAGCCACGATGGCGCAGCCGGGCGGCGATGAAAAACCCGTCCTCGATTTCCAGGCCAGTCACCTCGGCATCATAGATCACATCGACCCCCAGCCGCTGGGCGGTCAGGTAATAGGCGTTCATCAGCGCCTTGCCACCGCCGCGAAAGAACGCGTTGGTGCGGTCCAGCGACAGGGTGCCGCCGATGGCCTGCTGGAACCGCACCCCGCGGCCATGCATCCACTCGGCCACATGGGCGGATTCCTCGATGGTCATGCGGGCCAGCCGCTCGTTGGTCTTGCCCGCCGTCACCCGCATCAGATCGTCGAAATATTCGTCGACCGGATAGGCGGTGGTCAGCACATCCGTCGGCGCCTCATGCGCCGTGCGCAGGTTACGGGTATGGCGCGAATTGCCGCCGCGCAGGGCCTTGGGCGCCGCCTCGGCGATCAGCACCCTGGCGCCGCGCTCGGCCGCGGTGATCGCGGCGCACAACGCCGCATTGCCGCCACCGGCAATCAGCACGTCATAGGTCTTTTCGTTGCTCAATTCTGGGCTCGACTCTGGGCTCGACATTTACGGTGCTATCTGTTCCGGTCCCATCTGGATCGATCCCATCGGGCCGGCTCGAGATGTATACCGCTACATGCAAACCGTCAAAACCATAATCACCCGGGCGCGGCTGCTGGCGCTGGCCGTCTCGGCCATCGGGACCGCGGTCTTCTACCTGTTCGACCTGCCATTGCCGTTCATGCTGGGGCCGATGTTCGCCTGCCTGATTGCGGCGCTGGCGGGCGCGAAACTGCAAGCGCTGGGGCACCTCTCCACCGCCATGCGCATCGTGCTCGGCATCGCGGTCGGCACCGCGATCACCCCTGCCCTTCTCGACCGCCTACCGGAGATGATCTACAGCGTCGCCCTGGTGCCGCCCTTCATCCTGGTCATCGGCCTGATTGGTTACCCGTGGTTTCGAAAGGTTTGCGGCTTCGACCACGCCACCGCCTATTTCGGCGCCATGCCCGGCGGGTTGCAGGACATGCTGGTCTTCGGCGAGGAGGCTGGCGGCAACGTCCGCGCCCTGTCGCTGATCCATGCCACCCGGGTCCTGGTGATCGTGACCGCCGCGCCGTTTCTGCTGCAATCGATGTGGGGCGTGCCGCTGGTGGCGTTTCCAGGCCAGCCCGCCGCCGACATCCCGCTGATCGAGATGGCGATCATGGCCGTGGCCGGAACGCTCGGATGGCTCGGCGCCCGCGCCATCCGCCTGTTCGGCGCGCCGATCATCGGCCCGCTGGTGGCGACAGCACTCGTGTCGCTCAGCGGGCTGATCGAGCACCGCCCGCCCGGCGAGATGCTGCTGATGGCCCAGTTCATCCTCGGGCTTGCCGTCGGCGCCGAATATGTCGGTGTGACGATGCGCGAGCTAAAGCGCGACGTGCTGGCCGGCATCGGCTATTGCCTGTTGCTGGGAGTTATTTCCGTCGCCTTCGCCGAGATCGTCATCGGCATCGGCGCCGCCCCGCCAATGGAAGCCTTCCTCGCCTTTGCCCCCGGCGGCCAGTCGGAAATGGCGATCCTGGCCATCGTCGCGGGCGCAGACCTGGCCTATGTGGTGACCCACCATTTGGTCCGGCTGGTGGTGGTGATTATTGGGGCGCCGATCGTGGCGCGGCTGGTGAAGTAGGGGTGGGATGCGGAGGTAACCGGACGATCTGATCGGACGTCAGGAACTTCGGTTTCGTGCCATGTGTGGACGGCTCCATGTTGGCAAGGGTTTTTTTGACGGATATCGCATTGCTGGTCGGAGCTGCCATGTGTTCGGCCTGTTGTTGCGGCACTGTTCATGGCCGCTGGCCATAATG
>Ga0307378_10007474_pt1 | contig 14718 bp, 12 predicted proteins | sample UN1MG_FD_202238 | JGI IMG/M metagenome (GOLD analysis project Ga0307378, IMG submission 202238) | Soil microbial communities from Risofladan, Vaasa, Finland - UN-1 | ecosystem: Environmental > Terrestrial > Soil > Coastal area > Acid sulfate soil | place: Finland: Risofladan, Vaasa | collected...
TACTGGCATCCCTTGCCAAAGAAAAAGTAAAGACCGACGAGCGAATCATCAAAAGGGCCTCAGAGCTTGAAAAACTTGGTTTTAAAACCATGGACTCTGCGCACATTTCATATGCAGAAAGAGCAGCGGACATTATGTTTACGGTCGATGATGATGTGCTGAGAGTCGCGAGAATAAAACGAAACCAGATCTCTGTCGAAATAGAGAATCCTTTGAGGTGGTTGATAAATGTCTTCCAAGACTGATGTTAGAAGCACAGAGGAGATAAGAAGGATAGGGATAGAAGCTCTGGCCGAAGCCCTCGGACCTTTGGATGCAGTTCGCTTCTTGCAAAGCTTCGACCTGGGGAGAGGCGACTATACCAAGGAACGCTCTCATGTGCTTGGTTTGACATTGGATGAAATCTTCATGGGTATCGAAAAACGAAAAAATATTAGTTTAAAATAGAGTCGATTATTGAGAAAAGTTGCATCTTTTGTGATAAGGGTGCGTCGGATTAGCCTAGGTTACATCGGTTCAGATTCTTGTTCAGGGCTATGAATGCCTGGACTCGTGTCGCTTACCATTCTGCCTCCGCACACTCGCGAGAGCGCGCGTTCGGGCCCTTGCTTAGGTAGAATTGTCGCTGATTCGAGACGGTCCGAGGGCCTGCCCTGTAGCAGGTGTCCGTGCTCTGGGTCGTGGGGGGGCAGGTCTCCAAAGGTTTTGCAGGCTAGTTTTAGAGCTGCTAGAATTCTGATAAAATATGGCGCTAAAATTTAGCTCCATAATATTGATAAGGATGATTGACTCTCAATAAATCCAAGAGCTAGTTGAATTATATCTGGAGATTTTATATGTCAGAACAAAATTTTAATATATTATCATCAGACTCTAGTTTAAATGATCCCAAAGAAGATCAATTAGGCTATTATCCTTTTGCCAAGAATGTTGCCGAGAGTATCTGTAAAATGGCACCGAATGAGGGATTCGTTATAGCAATTTATGGTCAGTGGGGCTCAGGAAAGTCGACTTTGTTGAATTTCATTACATACCGCATAAAACAATTGCCTGAAGAATCTCAGCCTATCATTGTTCGCTTCAATCCCTGGTGGTTTTCTGGTCAAGAAGACCTTACTGTGAGGTATTTTGCTCAATTAAGAGCAGTTCTTGGCAAAGAGGGCTTTTCAAAAGATAATGCAATGAAACTGATCGCAGATTTTTCAGATATAGTCTCTGAAATCCCGATAATACCATATACGTCAAGTGCAAAGGTTCTATCAAGATTGATCCGTCCAAAACCAAAAGATGTAACGGATTTGAAGGAGCAAATAGCTAAATCTTTAATGGAACAAAATAAGAAAATCCTAGTCATCATTGATGACATAGATCGTCTTAATTCCGAAGAGATTAGACAAATTTTCAGAGTCATAAAGGCTGTTGCAGATTTTCCAAATATTACATACCTTCTAGCTTTTGATAAACGTGTTGCAGTAGAAGCCTTGAAAAGCACACAAGGTATATCTGGTGAAGATTATCTAGAAAAAATTGTTCAGGTTCCTTTTGAATTGCCCATTCCCGATAAATATTCACTTCGTAATTTACTACTAAAGAAAATAGACCAAATTTTAGGAGAAACTTCGATTGAGCTATCTGATGAAAATTATTGGAGGAAGGTGTATTTGGAAGGAATAGAGCCATTCATTAATACACCGCGTGATATAATTCGCCTCATAAATACATTGAGCGTGACTTATCCTCCCGTGAAGGGAGAGGTAAATCCTGTTGATTTTATAGCGATTGAGACGATAAGAGTTTTTTGTCCCATAATATATGATTTAATTAGAAAAAATGAAACAATGTTCATAACAGCAACAGATGTAAATCAGCGCATTTTTAATGGTCTTCCTTCTGCAATTGAAGCTTACAAAAAATTCCATGAGGAGGCCTTATTAATGGTTCCAAAAAACGATACGGGTCAAATAAAAAGCATTCTATCATATATTTTTCCAAAATTTGCGGCCATACAAAGAGCCACTAATAGAATTGATATTCCATATTTGGAACCTGAATGGAGAAGGCGTTTTCGCATTTGTAGTGCAGAGATATTCCATAGATATTTCCGATTGGCGATATCTGAAGGAGATATATCTGACACTGAATTCAGATTCTTACTTGGGCTTGCAAAGGATTGCGATGCATTTGGAAATCGATTGGTGGAACTTGCTAATCAAAAAACACCAGATGGAACAACTCGTGCAAGGGTATTCCTAAGGCGATTTGCTGATTACATTGAAATAATTCCTAAAAATAATATTCCTTCAATAGTTCAAACGCTATGTAATATAGGCGACGAGCTATGCCGACCAGAGGATAATTTGCCGATAATTTTCAGCACTCGAAATGGATTCCTAATCGAAGATGCAATTATTAGACTCTTATATACCTGCAATGACGAAAATAAACTAAAAATAAGGTACGAAATATTATTGAAAGCAATTTCAGAAGGACAAGCCGTTTCAATAATCGCTGAATTAGTAGAAAAACTTGAGATGCAACATAAAGAGGACCACGATCAACAACCGATCAACAAGGAAGAGCCGCTTATAAGCAAAGACCATGTGTTAGCGCTAAAGAAAATTGCTATTGAAAAAATTAGGAGATTTGCTCAGAGCAATACTCTATTAAGAATTCCGGAATTCGTTTACATACTCAAACTATGGCTTGATTGGGATGATAAATACAAAGTAAAAGAATGGGTAAAAAGTATCATATCATCAGATCAAGGTTTAATTATATTTATTGAAAAATTCTTGAATAAAGGTAGTTCGGGTGGGAAAGTATCCTATCGTCTTGATTATAAGGGTCTAGCCTTATTTATTGATGTGCCTCATTTCATGGATCAAATTAAAAATTTAAAAGAAAAAGAAGGATTGATAGAGACTCAGGAAATCGCGATCAATCAACTTTTCCAAGAATTCAGGAAAAATGAGGATATGGATGAATCAGAAGCAATTACCATAAATAAAATGAAAAGCAGGCAAAGCAAATCTGCCTGAATTTCTCTTATTTTTTCCTTCTCCCCTTCATCGCTTCCACAAAAGCCAGGAACGGCGGCGATGGTCTACCCGGCCTCGACTTCATCTCCGGGTGGAACTGCGATCCGAAGAAGAAAGGATGCTCGGCTATCTCGCAGATCTCCATCAGATCCCCATTTGTGCCCGAGAAGACCATGCCCTTCTCCTCGATCTGGCTGATGTAAGCGGGATTGACCTCGTATCTGTGCCGATGCCTCTCCACGATCTCGTCTGTCCCGTAGATCTTGTGCGCCAGGCTGCCCTCTAACAGGCGCGCCGGGTAGTTGCCCAGCCGCATCGTTGCCCCCATGTGCCTGATCTTCTCCTGCTCCGGGAGAATAGCAATTACGGGATACGGCGTGGCCCCAAACTCCGTGCTGCTGGCACCGTCCAGGCCGCAGACGTTGCGGGCGTACTCGATCACGGCAAGCTGCATGCCAAAGCAAATCCCAAGGTAGGGAACCTTCATCTCTCGGGCGTACTGCACGGCCTTCATCTTGCCCTCCGTGCCCCTCGACCCAAAGCCGCCCGGAACCAGGATGCCGTCCGCCTCACGCAGGATGAGGTCTGCCGAACCGCCCTCCAGCTCCTCGGCGTCGACCCACTGCACATCAATCTTCACACCCACCTCAATGCCAGCGTGCTTGAGGGACTCTCGGATGGACAGGTAGGCATCCTCCATTGGGTCAGCACACTGCGAGCCCACCGTGTACTTGCCCACAATTGCCACCTTCACGACGCCCTGGGCAGCATCCATCTTCTTTACGAACTCATCCCAGTCCTTGCGCTCTTCCAGTGGAAAGAGCCGCATGGCCTTCATGATGTACTTGGCGAGGCCCTCCGCCTCCATCTGCAGAGGAACACGGTAAATGTCGTCGGCATTGTGGGCGCTGATCACACCCTCCATGGGCACATCGCAAAAGTGAGCGATCTTGAGCTTGGTCTCCTCTAAGAGGGGATGCTCGCAGCGCACGACAATCATGTCCGGCTGCAGGCCCAGCTGGCGCATCTCTTTTACGCTGTGCTGGGTGGGCTTGGTCTTCTGCTCCCCGTCCATCGTAGAGGGGGCGAGGGTGACGTGCACAAAGAAGATGTTGCCCGACTCCTCGTATCGCAGCTGGCGCATGGCCTCCAGGAAAGGCATGGACTCGATATCGCCCACCGTGCCACCCACCTCTATCAGACAGATCTCGCAGCCTCCGTCCCGGGAGACTTGGCGGATGCGTGTCTTGATCTCTTCAGTGATGTGGGGGATGATCTGCACCGTCTTGCCCAGATACTCGCCCTTGCGTTCTTTCTCAATGACCGTGCTGTAAACCTTGCCGGTGGTGATGTTGTGGTCGCTGGTAAGTTCCACATCGAGGAACCGCTCATAGTTGCCGAGGTCGAGATCCACCTCGCCGCCGTCCTTGAGGACATAAACCTCTCCATGCTGGAATGGACTCATGAGTCCTGCATCGATGTTTATGTAAGGATCGATCTTTATGGCTGTAACCTTATAACCCCGGTTCATGAGCAACCTGCCGATGGACGCCGCAGTAATGCCCTTGCCAAGGCCACTCATAACCCCGCCTGTGACCACAATGTATCTCATATTCACGCCTTCAGAAGCGTTGCCGCTCCGTATATGATAAGGGTGACGATCAGGATGGACGATCCTAATGCGCCAGGAAACTCAGGAATGCTCTCTGTGATGAACGTTAAAACCAAAACGATAACCAGAGTCAGGAATATGGCCGCCGGGATGACCTGCAAAGTGCCCAGGCCGCCAAAGCCATCAAAATTGTCCAAAAGCGGGGAAGAAAGTGGCCCCTCATCCCGCTCGACATACTCCTCTGACACCTCAGGGGCACTTTCGGCCCTCTCGGCAGAAGTGAGGATCTCCTGGCTCTCACGGTCCAGTTCCTGCCGGAAGCCCTGGTACCCCTGGTAGCCCTCCTCATAGCCGGAGGTGGACCTTTGCCTTTGTCCCTCTTCCTGCCCCGGCGCAGGGACCTGCCTGGGGATGAAACGTGGGCTTTCATCCTGCCTATTGCTTTTATCTACAAAACGATCATCAACACGAGTAATACGCGTATCAAAGCGAGTCTCAAAGCGGCTATTATCGTCTTCTGCACTGCTCTCGATTTCGTTTTCCCTGCTGGAGTCTATTCGATCAGTGCTGTAGCCATCGCTGCGATAACTGTTGCGATCATCTCTTCGATCGTTGTTGAGACCATCGTTGAAATCATCGTTGTGATCTTCGTTCTGATCTTCGTTATGGCCATAGTATCGATCTTCAGCACTCTCGGCCGATCCCAGATCTTTATCAGCGCGCCCCCCTGCTCGCACCTGGACGTGCCTGTCCCCGCGGCTTTCTGGCGCTCCAGCTACTCTTCGCTGACGGGTAGCTGATCGGTACCTCTGTAGATCTTGATCGCGAGAGAATGCTATGCGCCGGGGCTCCTTTACCTCGTCCACGTCCTCATCTTCGTCTTCGGACCGCTTCACTCGCTTGATGCTCTGAAAGTCTTCCTCATCCTCGTCGTCATCATCTGATTCTTCTCGGCCCCTGCCGTCCCTTCTCCGGGCCGAAAGATCAGTATCCTCGTCTTCCTCTTCATCCCCTTCATCGTTTGCATCTTCTCTTTGCAAAGCCTCTCCCATCAGATCATCCTTCAATTCCTCGTCCCCCTGCTGGCCGGCGTCTTCCAGATCGTCGCCCGGATCTTCAGAATCGCGCAAAAGAGTGATTGGCACCCGGCTTTCCCCACCGCTGCCGGAGAGGAGAATCTCGCCGTCCAGCCGCTTCTTGTTGGCCGGCATCCTGGCCAGGATGGGTATGATCTCTTCCATGGCTACATAGTGATCCGGCTTCTTCAAACGCACCGCCTTGAAGACGGGATTGCTAGCCTGCAAAGAAATATTAGACGGCTCCCCGTGATTGACGACCTTGAGGTTGAAGATAGTCTCCTCGCCGGGAAGAAGACGAATAACTATGGGCCTGGCCGCCCCGCTGCCATTGTTGATGTGAACAACATGATCCATTGCCTTCTCCCCCACACCATATATACCATGATATTGTATAAATATTTTGCTTGTGACATTTATTACATTTCTACAGCTTCTGCCAGATTTACAGCATGCTTCGCCCTTGCCGGGCAGCTTGCCCCAAAAACCGGACTAATCTCTCAGATCGGGCGGAAGCATATTGGGGATGCATTCTTCAATGGGATAGCATTCCTGGCAGGCCGGACAGCAGAGCTTGCCTGTCACAATCTCTTTCTCGTTCTCCTCGAATACCTCTAGCGTAAGATCGCCTTTGCATAGCGGGCAAGCCAGAATGTCAAGCAGATCACGTTTCATGGATCAGCACATCTATTCTAAAGAAGTATAAACCTTTGGCTTATTTAAGGGCAAATATCAGGTACCAATTCCTGGATCTTTAAATCCTCATACCCAGAAGATCGGCTGCATTCTTGCAGAGAACAGCTTGCGCGTCCGCTTTATTAAGCCCCAGGCCCTTGATGATCTCCGCTGCCCTTCCCGGCTCCTCCCAGGGATAGTCGCTGCCGAAGATGACCCTCTCCGGACCGATATCTCTTATCAGCTCGGCCATATCTTGCCGGCCCATGTAAAAGGAGACGTAAGCCGTATCGAAATAGACATTTCCGCCGGTGGGCAGCAGGTGCCGCCTAACATCATCCCACATGCGTAGACCCCCCAGATGGGCCAGCACCACTCTTAAGTCCGGATAGCATTCAACGGTCCTGGCAAAACGCTCAGGCGTGCCAAAGATCTCCTGCCGTTCCAGTGGATCTCGGCCTGCATGGGCCACCAGGATCATCTTCCTCTCTATCAATGCCTCGTAAAGCCTGCCGCAGCGGGGATCATCGGGATAGACCTCTTGCAAGAGCGGCATCACCTTAACACCTTTAATGCCCCAGGTGGCCAGGCGGTCCAGCTCGCTCTCCATATCTTTCATGAAGGGATGAACGGCGCCAAATGCAGTCAGCTCCCCGCTCTCTCTCGATACGGATAAAATCCAGTCGTTGAGGCTCGAGACATCCTCCCTGCCTTTGGCCAGGGGCAAGAGCACCGACCTGGCGACTCCTGCCGCCTGCATCATGCGGTACAAATCTCCGGGCGCGCCGGTTCCGGGAACCTCTACCTTCAGCTTCCTCTTGGCTGCAGGAAGGATCTTGGCGGCCACGTGATCCGGGTAGATGTGAGTGTGAAAATCGATAATCAAAGCCGAAAATACCCCTACAGCTAGATTATTCCCATCTCAGAGAGCCTCTCCGGCAGGTAGGTCTTGGTCACATAATCCAGGCCCTTGCCGGCAAAGGCCTGCTGCTCTGCCTTCTTCTTGAGGTCCAGTTGCAGCTTGATCTGCTTTTCCCAGTAGGGCGTATTGAACCTAGGATCGGTCAGCTCGCTTCGCAGAGCATGCAGATCCTTGTCGGTCAGCTTGTCTGTGGAGAGGTTGTAGTCCACGATATCGCTGGGCTGCACACCCAAAAAGCGTGCCCCCGGCGTGACCAGGTGCTCGGAGAGGTGAGCGCTCTTGATGGCACCGTAGGCGATGCTGGCGAAGATGCGATAGGACCAGGGATCGCCATCTGTGAAGACAACCACGGGGAGGTTCAGCTCCGCATTCAGCCGCTTTATGATGCGGCGCGTGGACCTGGCAGGCTGGCCTTTTATGTGGACCAGGATAGCATTATACTCCTCATCAAAGCCGTTCTCAATCAGCCGGGCATACATTCCGCCTGTCTCAATAGCCATGACCATTTTTGCATCGTGGCTTAAAAATTCGATGTTATCCACATTGAAAGGTATCTGGTAGCCTGCCTCGCCCACATCCTCCTGGCAATGCATCTCCCTCTCGCCCCGTCGGGTCTGCTCTCTGAGGCGCAGCGGCCCGAAGACTGCCGCACCATCCTCTTCCGGCCGGACATGAAAGTCCTCCCGGTGCAGAGAGGTGACGATCTCCAGATCCTCGATAAGCCGGTCACTTTCCGCCTGCTCATGGAATTTGGCGATATCCCAGTTCTCGGATATGTAATAGATCTCTCTTAACGTCGAGCCGCGATTGTTCTTAAGATGCTCTTTGATGAGCAGCTCAGCCAGGTGAACCGTCTTGAGCAGTGTCTTGGCCCCGCGCACGGTCTTGACGCTTCGTGTCGTCTCCTGGTTTCCATAAACCCAGACGTCGTCCTTGGTGGAAAACTCGATATTTCCTTTGGTTCGGGAGGGCAGGGAGATATGGGGCACTATGCCCTTCTGGAACTGGTTGTAAAGAGTGTTAGCAAGGCCAAGCAGCCGCTCTTCAGCCCGTTTGGATTTTTCAGCTTTTTCTTTTTTTTCAATTTTTTCAAATTCATTTTTCTTATCAGATTTTTCCATTGGCTAGATCACCCTGGCCCCTGTGACGATCTCCGCATCCAGGCCCTCCACCACCGGCTCTTTCATGGATACTCCATCGGCAGCGATGCTGTAGCTAAGAAAGGTGCTCTCGCCGGGACCGACGGAGAGCTTCCAGTGGTAGTCGTAGCCGTCTCCCAGTGCAATGACTTTGGCAGCAGGCGAGACGGAGTCGGCCTGCACTGCCAGCACCTCATGCAGCTTAAAGGACCGGACCTGTTCGCTGTGATTTTCTACCTGTATTTTTACGCATAGTTGGCCGTTATTCCTCTCCACCCTCCGAAAGACGAGGAGATTGCCCATGATCTTGGCTACCACTGGCCCGATATCCGGCTCTTCCTTTTCCAGGACATCGGAGAGCTTCTTGGCAATGCGGGGCAGGATCTTTCTTATGATCTCCTCCTTCTCCCGCCTCTCAGAGAGAATGCTCTGCCGGCTCAGGTAGCGGCGCAGTTTTCTCGCTACCTCTTTCAGCCCCAGATCGATCTCTGTCAAAATCTCCGGCATATCGGCCAAGGCATCCTTGCTCTCTGAGGTGAAGGGAATATTGGTGGAGGCAATATGAACTAGGAGGACCACCGGGCCAACCGGCACGCCGCTTCCCGTGGGCTGGCCCAGGGAATAGTTCTTCCAGGAAACGTTCTCCACAGCGTGAGTTACAGCGCAAGCACCCTGCTGATAGACGAGAGGAACGCGATTGGCAAAGCGCAATAGTTCAATACGGCCCTCCTTCTCCAGCTCACCTCCATATCCCAATCCTACCTCGACCAGGAAGGGATTGCCCGAGTAGACGGAGACGGGCCGGACCGTGGTGGCGATAAAGTCCAGTCGAAACTCCTTCTCAAGGCCAGCCTTGATCAGCTCCTCGCCAATAGGAGAAAGGCAGTCCACGGGAGGCGACTTGACCTTGATCTGCTTGAAGGCTCTGTGCAATCGTTTGGCCGCCTCATGGTCCAGGTCGGCAGGGACAACTTCCGGATCCAGGCCTGCCCGGTTGCACAGCTCTTGAGCCGAGATGGCGCCGATGGAAGAGAAGGTCTCTTTCAAAAAGACGCGCAGCTTCTTTTTATCAGTGTAGCGCAAAAGCTTGATCAGCTCGCCAAGCTCAATTCCTGCCGGATGGGGGGAAATGGCATAGGCTTTCTTGGGCAGACTCTCCGTGGCCCTCTCGAAGACCTCAATATTGCCCTCGGGCTCCACCAAGGTCAGGCGCGCATGGGGATTGACAATGGCTGTGCTCTTCAGCGAGCCATATACTGATTGGCGGCGGCTCCTCACATAGGAGCCCTCCATCTCCAGCTCCACGCGCGTGCCCCGTGGCCTCTCCCAGTCGACTTCTTCAGATTTGAGGATCTCTGGCTCATTTTTGGCCGTATTTATGATCAGCTCGCAGTAGTGGGCTGGTCTGTCCGGAGCGATCTTGGAGATGACTTTAGTTGGCTTTCCGCTTGTGAGCTGGGAATAAAGCACCGCCGCGGATATGCCGATGCCTTGCTGACCGCGGCTTTGGCGCAAAGTATGAAAACGTGATCCATAGAGCAGTTTGGCAAAGACGCGCGGGATCTCCTGCAACACAATACCCGGCCCGTTGTCCTCAATTATGACCTGAAAGTATTCGCCGCTCTTCTTTATCTGCACAAAAATATCCGGCAATATTCCGGCATCCTCGCAGGCATCCAGGGAATTGTCCACGCCCTCCTTCACGCAGGTGATGAGCGCTCGGGGCGCTGAGTCGAATCCCAGGATCTGACGATTCTTCTCAAAAAATTCAGCTACGGAGATAGCCTTTTGCTGCTTGGCCAGCTCCTCAGCAATTTCCATAAAAAGGGGAAAAAGGGCTAAAGTTCAGCCCCGACTACGGTCTGGGTGGCGGTTACGTTATCTATCTCACGGATGACGTCCACGAGCTTATTGAGCATGCTCAGGCCCTCAACCTCGATGATGACCACGAAGTCGAACTCACCGAAGACATGGTAGACATCCTTTATGCCGTCTATCTCATGCAAGGCATTGTAGACGGTTTTTTCCTGTCCCGGCACCACCTTTACCATCGTTACTCCAATTACCATATTGATTCACCCATGTTATAGAGCTTCAGCAGATTATATAAAACTTTTCAGTTCTTTTTGGCGAAGTTAATAGTCTCTACCTCTTCGTCATTCTCCGGTTCCGGCCAGGCATTCAAGGACTCGCTCTTCTTGGGCTTGCTTTTTCGGGACGCCGGCATCTCTTCCTGCTCAGCAGTCAATGTGGCGGGCTTGCTCTCACTCTCGGCAATCGCACTCTTCGTGGTTTTTAGCTCTTGTGGCATGTCGCTCTTGGCCAGGTCTGCCTTCAAGGAGGTGAGCGCGCGAAGTACCATCTGCCGGAAATGCTCGATGTCGGTGTGATAATGCTGCATAGCCCTATCCGCGTCCTGGGCTGGAGAGGAAGCAGGCGCAGGCACATTGTCCGCAGTGGTAAAATCGCTGGATGCAGGGACTGGCCTGGCATTCTTTAAAGCCTCCAGTCTTTCCTGGGTTCGTCGGGCTGTGTCCATTATCCACTGGTTTCTCGTATTCTCGTCCACCTGCTGGATGGATTCAGCACGCAAAGATATGATGATGTTTCCGTCATCAGTCTGGTAAAGATTAGGCTTGCCCACCACGGCTACAAAAGAGGGGGCCTCCATGCCAGCAAGTATTTGGGCCGCTTCCGGCTGATACTGACCGGCATAAATCAGTATGCTGCCAGTGGGATCGACCACCCGTCCCCGCCAGTATTCTGTGTCGCCGCCGATGTCATCCTTCTCGGTGAGGGTGCCGACCACGAAAACGCGATTGCATTTCGCTCCCGTGGGGGTGAGAAGATATTGAGGAGCATATTGGTGCTGATCTTCCCCATCGCGGAAGGAGTAGTTGGAACTCTTCAGCTCCTCGGCGAAGATCCTTTTTGCCACTTCTCTTGAAAATCCTGCCATCCTTAAGCCACCTCCGCAGAAGCTATGAGCTCGTCCACTTGTGATACTGATACCGGTGGGACTTCATTGATGCTTTCCACCAGAAGATAGCGATCAATCCTTGGTCCAGTGATGGAATAGTATCTTCCCATCAGTTTGCTTTCAATCATAGTGCGCACTACCTCATGATCGAGCGCTTCCATGGCCATCTGCTTGGCCTCTTCTAAAGTGAGATTTACCAGCCTCTCCGTGGTCTCCCGGTTCATGAGCACATCCTGCACCCGGCGCCCGTCGTCCAGCACCGCTTTGATACGCAGATCGTAGGTGCCGTCCACCTTTCCGTGCTCGTTGCAGACACCCTTGGCCAAAGAGCGCTTGCAAACAGGGCAGCGCTTGATAAGCCCAGAGCCCTTCTGCACATCCACCAGGGCGCCTGAGAACTCCGCCGCTACGGAGCCGATCTCCACATCGACATCTAACGGCTCGATCTGGCTGGTGCGATTCAGTTTTACGGAAAACCTGCCCTGAAACTCGTCTGTGACCAGGTTTTTGAGAAGGTAGCTCTTGCCTTCCTCCAGTTCCGGCAAATCGGCCTTAACCCACTTCACAAATTTTATGGTGCCTGTCTCATCGCCCACCAGCCCCGACTGGGAGATGGCATCGCTGTTCGTCTCCCAAAGCTGTGCCACTTTGACCTTCAGATCCACCCATTGGCCGGGCTCCTCGATCTCCACTACCTTAACCTGGCTAGCGGCTTTGCTGGCTGGCTTTGCCTCCACGTCTGCATCTAGCGGCTCAATCTGGCTGGTGCGATTCAGTTTTATAGAAAACCTGCCCTGAAACTCGTCCGTGACCAGCTTTTTTAAGAGATAGCTTCGTCCAAGCTCCAGATTGGGCAGCTCGGACTTCGTCCACTTCACAAACTTCATAGATCCAGAGCTGTCGCCCACAAGTCCTGTCTGAGAGATGGTCTCGGAAGCCGGCTCCCAGAGATCCAAAACCTTGACCTCCAGATCCACCCACTTGCCAGCCTCCTTGATGTCTGCGATCTTGACCTTCTCCGAGCCGGCCCTGACCTGAGGCACTATGCCGTGCTCTTTGAAGAAGTAATTTAAAACCGATCTTCTCGCCTCGCCTTCAGGCACGCGAAAATCCACGATGAGCTTCTTTAGGCGAGACTCTATATCCTCATCAGAGACCTCGATCTTCTGATCCCTGAGACGGGCTTTTATCTGATCAACCAGTTCTTTCATAGACAATATGCCCCCTAATTTTTTTCGTTGAGAGGTAACTGTAACTTGAGCCAGGAGGTATTTAAACTCAATCTGTGCGGGCCGAAAGTAATCTATTCCAAACCGTGCAGGAGTATAAGCAAATGGAGATCCTAACCTGGTTTGGAAAAGTCGACCTGCTGACCGGATCCTTGCTTGCTGAAAAAGAGGCAAGCGGAATCTTAGAGCTTCTCCCGTTGGGGGCAGCCAGTGCCTTTCCCCTTCCCCAGCCCGATCTGCGCGCCCTGGCAAAGGCCTGTGGCTTTGCAGCCGACGACCGAGAATACAACGAGCGGCTGCGAGAGGCGGCCTTGGGCCTGGTGCGCCGGAGCATTCTGGCCGGCACCACCGCCGAGCAGGATTTGCTCCAGGCCATGGAGGCCCTGGATAATCTTTCCCAGGCGATCAATCTGCTTGACGAGAGGCTCTACGAATGGTCTCGCCTGCATAGCCAGGAGATCGTGCATGGAAAAGATCTGGCGGAAGGGCTAAGAGAAGACGAAAACATGGGGCTGCTGGCCAAGGCGATCTTGAGTCTCCGAGAGTCCAGGGCGGCCACGGAAATGGATGTCTCAGGCACTGTGCAAGCGCTGGCTCCCAATCTCTCAAACCTCGCCGGCCCGGTTCTGGCGGCAAGGCTCATCTCAAGGGCGGGCGGCCTGCATCGTTTGGCTGAGATGCCCTCCAGTCGAGTGCAGGTCATGGGGGCAGAAAAGTCTCTCTTCAAGCATCTCAAGGGCCATGCTCCCTCGCCCAAGCACGGCATCATCTATCGCCATCCTGCCGTGATAGGATCGCCCCGGAAGCTGCGGGGAAAGGTGGCTCGTACCCTGGCGGCAAAGCTGGCCATCGCCGCCCGTTTGGACTATTACGGGGCTGGTCTCTCCTCGGATCTGCAGGCATCGCTGGAAGCACGTCTCAGAGATATCAGGCTGAGAGGACGCAATAAGCCAAAGGTCGCCAGATAAGGATCAGATTTATATTCAATGCCCAGCCATGATGCTCTTGAGGTTGAGGTGTCCAGATGAGATGGCGGCCAGGATCGTTGACGCTCGGATTGTTGGTTACATCAGCGTTTTTCATTATTGCCAGCACTAACATACTCGTTCCTACGGTAAACGGCGTGGAACAGAACCTCACAGAGCATTCCTGGATCTACAACCTGGGAACCACGGATGATATGCGTATCTATCAGACGGAAGCTGGTTTTCATGGACAGAAGATGGTCACAGGAACAAGAGGTACTGGCACTGTGTCCCGATCCATCGATGCTCAGGTCTATGGCGGCTTTGAAGACGGCTACAATGAAATCTGGGCAAACGAATGGGGAGTATTTCAGAACCGGCCTTCCAGATACAGTGCGCCCATTACGAACAGTGAGCTTAAGAACGCCCTTTGCGTTAAGAACTATGAGGTAGGATCGGTCTACTCGGAGAGCTACTCTGGTCTGGTGGAACTGATCAAGGATACGTCTGTCGCCCAGACTGACGAAAATTCTGTTTACAGCATTCATTCTGAGGTAGAGGGGACGGCCCGAGTGGGGGCTAGGGTGCAGAAGAGTTCCAGCGCGGTGCCCATCTATGTCATGAACGGAGCCTATTCGGGATACACAAATATGAGGATGTCACTGGAGAGCGGCAACGCATCCATCTTAACCCTGCCCTGCCCCTGAGGGCAGTGAAAACCATTTTTATTATTGTCTTTAATTCTCAAGTTATACGTATCATGTTATATAACCTTCCCAAATCGCCCAAATCCTCTTCAGCTTAACGCTTCATTCCGAATGTCTTGGTACAATTAGATGTACAATTTATGGGTCGCAGTTTTTTGCTATCGGTAAAATCAAATGGGATATCCAAAATCTGCAGCGCACCATCAGAGGGTTTGGGGTAGAAAAGCATCTTATAATATACTTGTGTGGCTTAACTTGACTACCTCACATTCGGTTACTATTACTAATTAATTATATTTATCATAATGCCCCTGTAATAAAAAAAGGGGGTATGATTCTGAAATTGAATCCTGAATTTTCGCAAGCAAAATTGCG
>Ga0307378_10007475_pt1 | contig 14718 bp, 12 predicted proteins | sample UN1MG_FD_202238 | JGI IMG/M metagenome (GOLD analysis project Ga0307378, IMG submission 202238) | Soil microbial communities from Risofladan, Vaasa, Finland - UN-1 | ecosystem: Environmental > Terrestrial > Soil > Coastal area > Acid sulfate soil | place: Finland: Risofladan, Vaasa | collected...
ACGTGGCCGGCAAGGACCGGCAGGGTCTCGCAATGGGATACCTAGGCAGCACGAGCACTGCCGGGGTGACCATCGGGCCGCTCCTGGGTGGCCTGTTCGCCGAGACGAACTGGCGGCTGGCCTTCGTTGCCATAGCCGTGATGGCGTTTGTCGTTCTCGTGGCCGTCCTTGTGGTGTTCCGCGGTGAACCTCAGATCGCTCGGAAGCAGAGACCGCAGGGGTTCTTGCGGCAGTTATCGTCGACTGCGCGGAACCGCGACATCGCCTTGCTGTCGGCCACGGGGTTCGTTGCGTTTGCGTCGTTCGTAGGCGTCATCTCGTATCTGTCCGTTCACCTCGGCGACGAGGTCGGGATGAGCACCGGCGAAATAGGGTTCGTGCTGATGTTCTCTGGTTTGTCCGGGGTGTTCTTGTCGCCCGTCGCAGGCAGACTGGTCGACAGACACGGCACACGATGCTGCGTGTCGGTCGGCTTCCTCATAGCGGTCGGGGCCGCCTTGGCTCTGCAGACAGCAGACGAGCTGTATCTGTTCGCTGCGATATTGGCCGTGATGGGCATCGGCTCCAGCTTCATATGGTCACCCTTGCTGACGATGCTGATGAGAGCTTCGTCGGGGAACAAGGACACATCCTCGTCCATCTTCAACTCTGCGAGGTTCATGGGGTACGCCATCTCACCTGTGATGCTCGCACCCGTCTTCGCCACCCGAGGACTCGACGGTGTGATCTTGGTCTGCGCCGCCGCCAACCTGTGCTGCCTCGCCATTGTGCTGGCCACGCGGAAGACGCTGAACCGAGGATAGGGGTTAATTAGAGCCCAGCACATTCACCGTATGAATGAGACGGAAACGCATGCTGCTGGTCGTCTGTGATGGCGTTTCAGACCGGCCCGTCAAGCAGTTCGACGACAAGACCCCTCTTCAGGCGGCGCGGAAACCGGCGATGGACGCTATCGCGAGAAACGGCATCTCGGGCATCATGGACGTCATCGCTCCAGGCGTCGTCCCGGGAAGCGATACCGCACATCTGGCGTTGTTTGGCTACGACCCTTACAAGGCATACACTGGCAGGGGGCCTATTGAGGCGGCAGGAGCGGGCATATCCCTCGTGAAGGGGGACGTCGCCTTCAGATGCAACTTCGCGACAAGCGCGGACGGCCGTCATGTGACCGACAGGAGGGCCGGCAGGATACGCTCAGGCACGGCCGCCCTCGCGAAGGCTCTGTCGGGCATGAAGATCGAGGATGTCGATGTGATATTCAAGGAGGGTTCCGAACACAGGGCGGTGCTCGTGCTTCGAGGGCCTGGCCTCGATCACCGCGTGTCGGAGGTGGATCCCCATTCCGAGGGGGAGATACTGCGTTCAGAACCCCTCTCACCCGGTGCCGAGAAGACTGCCCGTCTGCTGAACGAGTTCGTAAGGATGTCACATGAGGTCCTCGCGGACCATGAGGTGAACAGGGACCGCGAGAAGCAGGGCCTTCCGAAGGCTGACATCGTTCTGCCGAGGGGCGCTGGAAGCGTGGGAGACCTCGAGCCCATGTCGGAACGCTATGGGCTCAGATGCGCGGGCGTTGCCGGCGTTACCCTGGTCAAGGGGCTGTGCAGGATGGTCGGCATGGACGTGATCGACGTTCCTGGCGCCACGGGAGGGTTGGACACCGACTACATGGCGAAGGCGAAGGCAGTCCTGCAGTCCCTGGAGACTCACGACTTCGTGTTCCTGAACGTGAAGGCACCTGACATCGCTGGACACGATGGCGATTTTCGTCTCAAGGTCCAGGTGATCGAGAGCATCGATATGATGCTTGGACTCATCCTCAAGGACCTGCACGAGGATGTAGTCGTAGCCCTGACGGCGGACCATTCCACCCCGATTAGCGTGAAGGACCACAGTGCAGACCCCGTCCCCGTGACGATATCGGGTGCTGACTCGAGAGTGGACTCAGTGCGCAAGTACGATGAGATATCTGCTGCGGTCGGGGCCCTTGGCAGGATCCGCGGAATGGATCTCCTGCCAATAATGATGGGTATGGCCAACAGGTCCGCGAAGTTCGGTGCTTGAGCCGCTTCACGCCTCGGAGACCTCGCGGTTGATCATGTCTTCGTGGATGTGGCCAACGACAACAAGGTCGACCTTCTTGACGCCATCCAAGGCCGCGAGCCTCCTCTTGATGTTCATGGCGAAGTGGATCCCCAAAGGGCAGAAGGCCGATGTCGGGCGGAAGGTGAGGCCAACGCGGTCGTCCGAGACAGAGATGTTCGATATCAGCCCCATCTCGTAGATGCTCATGCCCGTGTGCGGATCCATTATCTCCTTCAAGACGTTCGCTACCTGGTCTTCAGTTGGCATCCTGTGTCCCACCTGTTGAATCAAATACCCTGCCTGTCACTGGACATGTTCCATCGTAGTTTAATCTGTTGTCTGTGTGGTTCGGGTCTTCTCAGACGTTGTGCCTCTGCTTCTTGAAGTAATCGAGCACTATCTTCCTCTGACCCTTCCTTAGGATCTCAGACAGCGTCGAGGGTGAGACCTCGAACATCCGCGCCAACTCCCTGAGGCTGATGCGCTTGGGATAGTCGAAGTACCCTCTGTCGAAAGCTACCTGGGTTATCTTGTCCTGCCGGTCTGTGAGAGCCTCTTTGTCGTCTATCTTCGTGAGCTTGACCAGCTCGGCGTCCACGCTCTTCTCCTTGAGGAGGTCGAATATGTCCTTCAGGACCTTCTTGTCGCTGAGGATGAGCGTCCACTCCACCTTGCCGCCGTCCTTTGACTGGGCGGATATCAGGAACACGTCCGCGTCTGTGAGGATCCTGCATATCTCGCATCTCGTGGTCGTGACCGCGCTGATGACCTTCCCCTTCTCGGTCACCGTCGTATCAATCTTCGTGACCAGAGGATTCTTCCTGATGGCTTCGAGCACCTCCTCTATTACTTCGGGCGACGCTGAGATCTCCACGAGGTCCTTTACGCCCTCCTCGGCGTATGGCATCCTGTCTATGACCCTGATGCCTGCTGGATACCTCGCTGAGACATCGCTCATCCAGTTCTCTGGCTCACGAAGCGATATGATGGCTTCCATCATGTATTCCGATACCCCCCCGGGATACTTTCCTGGAATCCTGTAGGAGGAGGGTGTACAGCGTATATCAAACTTGACCTGGGCGTGGCCCCACAACTGGGGCATTTTCGCCCACCTTGCGAGCTTCTTAATTATCGCCTAGGCGATTGCCGATTGGGATGGATCTATCGGCGTTCGACCGGTCGACAGTCATGACTGACACTCCTGGCCTGTTCGAGGAGATACTCTCCAGTGACGATATCAGGACGAAATCCTCGAGGTGTGTCTACTGCAAGGGCTCGAAGATGCTCTGTGGCAAGAGCCGATGCAGCGTCTTGGCAAGATACTTCTCCACCGTGAAGACAAAGGGGCGGGTGGACAGCCTGGACATCACCGGCAACTCTCCCCCGAGCGTGTTCATCGGCAGGATGGGCTACCCGAAGGTGGCGATCGGCCCGATGATACCGCCGTTCCACGGTGACACATCGCTTCTCGACACGCCCGAGAGGTGGTTCGGCCTGTCGATAGACGATATAATCGGCTTCAGGTCCAACCTGGTGAGAGGGATGCACTGGGTCGACGTCGGGGACGTCGCGAGCTCGAACAGGCTCGTCAGCAGGACGAGGGAGCTGGCAATGGCCCAGAGCCCTCCAGAGGTGGACGCCGAGTTCAGGAAGAAACCAGTCGGCAGGCTGACCGTCGATGACGATGTCCAACCGTTCGGTCCATCAGCTCCGCTTGAGAAGTTCGACATAGCCAACTGCAGGTTCGACGACAGGCTGGAGAAGGCTTCCTCAGACACAGATCTGCTGGCACGGGACGCGATCGTGTCGTTGTACGACAGCGGTTCTCTCATCTCGCAGATTCAGCGGGCGTTCAGCGTCGGTGCCTTCGGCCTCGAGAAGCGCCGCAGGTTCGTGCCGACCCGCTGGAGTATCACCGCAGTGGACAGCCAATTGGGCATGCACCTGCTCGAGAGCACCAAGACCTACCCGTTCATCAACGAGTACAGGGTCTACGAGACACACAGCTTGGATAACAGGTGGGCGGTGCTGATGACTCCCAGCTCGTGGAAGTACGAGCTGATCGAGGCGTGGTATCCCAACACCGTGTGGAACCCTCACAGCGACCGCATAGCGATAATGTCCGACCACGAGTTCTTCGATGGCCGGAAGAAGTACGCGAGCATAGGCGGCTGCTACTACGCCGCGCGGCTGGCCGTCAACGAACTCCTGTCGAGAGAGAGGAGGCAGGCAGGGGTCTGCATCATGAGGGAGGCCCATCCTGGATACATACTCCCTGTGGGTGTGTGGAACGTCAGGGAGAACGTCAGGAACGCATTGACGAACCCGCCGAGCAAGTTCCCCACTCTGAATGGTGCGCTGACCCATGTGTCCAACATCATGGACATACCTATGTCGCGATGGATCAAGAGCAGCGCTGTGCTGAAGGACTCCCTGTTCCAGAGACGGATAGAGGATTTCTGGGGGTGATTCATCTGGACGTGAGGCTCGTGCGATGTTCCAGCGCGACAACCCCCTCTCGGTTGCCAGGTCTTGACCGGGCGCTCAACCCGTACAGAGGCTGCGAGCACTCGTGCGCGTACTGCTACGCCCAGGATGTCACAAGGTTCGAGACCGAACGCCCCTGGGGTTCGATCATCGAGGTCAAGGTCAACATCGTCCAGAGGCTCAAGAAGGAGCTTGAGCGCGGCCTCGGTGGAGTGTACGGTGTGGGGACCGTGACGGACCCATATCAGCCGCTTGAGGAACGCTACCAGCTCACGCGCGGTTGTCTTTCTATGCTCAAACGTTATGGCGCGCAGGCGAGCGTGCTCACGAAATCGGGCCTCGTGACCCGTGACATCGACCTGTTCCGCGGTTGGGATGGTGTCGAGGTCGGCGTCAGCATCGCATGTCTTGACGCTCGGGTCGCCCGTATCGTCGAACCTGGAGCTACTCCTCCGAGATCGAGGTTCGAAGCGCTCTCAGAGCTGGCTGGAGCGGGTGTGGACGTATACCTCATGGCAGCGCCGATCCTTCCTGGCATATCAGATTCCAAGCGTATGCTGGAGGCGCTGATCGAGGCAGCTGCCGATGCTGGTGTGAGGAGGGTGATGTGGGACCCTTGGAACCCGAAACCAATCGCAGCGCGACGCCTTTCCGGCGTCACGGAGAAGGAGGGCATGGTCAAGGACTGTGCCAACACCTCTGCATCCGCGGAGCTCAGGGCATTGTGCAACGCTCTGGGCTTACAGCTTGTCGACGCATTCTAGCCGTTTTGGACGCATCGCAGCCTTATCCGTTCAGAGCGCCTATTTTATATAGAAGCTCTATCATACTTGAGAGACTGGAGGCAGACTATATGTTGGGAAACCAACCAATAATTGTACTGAGAGAAGGCACGGAATCGACAAGAGGTCGCACTGCACATGCGAACAACATAATGGCGGCCAGGGCCGTGGCCGACGCTGTAAGGAGCACGCTCGGTCCCAAGGGCATGGACAAGATGCTCGTGGACAGCATGGGCGACATTGTGATGACGAACGACGGTGCGACGATACTCAAGGAGCTTGATATCGAGCACCCTGCGGCCAAGATGATCGTCGAGATATCGAAGACCCAGGACAACGAATGCGGCGATGGCACGACCTCTGCGGTCGTTATAGCCGGAGAGCTTCTGAAGAAGGCAGAGGCGCTGATCGAGCAGAACGTTCACCCGACGGTGATCGCGAACGGTTACAAGCTCGCCGCGCAAGAGTCCGTGAAGATACTGAAGGGGATAGGCGTGAAGGTCTCGCCGACGGACAAGAAGACGCTCAAGCTCGTTGCGATGACTGCAATGACTGGCAAGAGCGTCGGTGACGAGAAGGACGCCCTTGCGTCGCTCGCCGTGGAGGCTGTTTCCTCGATAGCCCAGGAGAGGGACGGTAAGTACACGGCGGACATCGACAACATCCAAGTCGAGAAGAAGCACGGCGGATCGGTTGCGGACACGGAGCTCATCAAGGGAATGATCCTTGACAAGGAGCGCGTCCATCCGAGGATGCCGAAGACCATGAAGGGCGCTAAGATCGCGCTCATCGATTCCGCGTTGGAGATCAAGAAGACAGAAGTCGAAGCAAAGATCCAGATCAGGGACCCGATGCAGATGCAGAAGTTCCTCGACGAGGAGGAGAACACCATCAAGGGGATGGTTGACAAGATTAAGAAGTCCGGCGCGAACGTCGTGATGTGTGAGAAGGGCATAGATGACCTCGCACAGCACTACATGGCCAAGGAAGGACTCTACGCCGTGAGGCGCGTGAAGAGGTCCGATATGGAGAAGCTGGCGAAGGCTACCGGTGGCAAGGTTGTGACCAACCTCGATGACCTGACTGCTTCCGAGCTGGGAAAGGCTCAGACGGTGGAAGAGGTCAAGATCGGCGACTCCGATATGACCTATGTGACCGGATGCAAGAACCCGAAGGCGGTCTCTGTGCTGGTCAGAGGCGGTACCGAGCACGTTGTCGACGAGGCGGAGCGCGCGCTACACGACGCCCTCAAGGTCGTCTCAGTGGCGATCGAGGATGGCGTTGTAGTCGCTGGCGGAGGAGCACCGGAGATCGAGCTGTCGTTGAGACTGCGCGACTACGGCCAGAGCGTCGGCGGCCGTGAGCAGCTCGCGATAGAGGCTTTCGCAGAGGCTCTGGAGATCATCCCCTGGACGCTCGCCGAGAACGCGGGAATGGACGCAATCAATGTGTTGATCGAGCTCAAGAACACGCACACGAAGAAGGGCGGACAGGCGTCGGGCGTGGATGTCATGGAGAACAAGGTTTCGGACATGATGAAGGCCAACGTTATCGAGCCTCTGAGAGTCAAGAGGCAGGCCATAGAGTCCGCGACCGAGGTGGCGTCGATGGTCCTGAGGATCGACGATGTCATCGCGTCCAAGAAGATGAGCCCATCCCAGATGCAGGGTCCTCCTGGCGGAGGCATGGGCGGTATGGGCGGCATGCCTCCAGGCATGATGTGAAGACAAACTATTCAAGGGGCGGTTTTGCCCCCTTTTCCTTTCATTTTTCTGTCTTCAGTGGCAGCTCTCCAGAGGCGTCTTTGTTGTCTGTACTGGTTATAGTGTCCGTCTTCGGCAGGACTCTTGCAGAGCGGAGCAGTTTCTCCTGTCTGTTGGTGATGTATGTCGTCCCTACTAGTCCAAGTGATGCGAGTGCGAGTGCCACACCTGCAAGTGCATACAATGCTGTGAATAACCGAGATATGTCGCTTGAGGGGACAATGTCCCCATATCCAACCGTCGTTACCGTACAGACTGTGAAGTAGAACGAATTGATCCAGCTCCAGCCTTCCAAGTATCTGTATGCTATCGTCCCTGTCGCGATCAGCACCAAAAGCGTTGACAATACCGCGACGAGTTGTGCATTCAACCCCGTTGTCAGATAGAGCTTGATTTTCATACTACCGTAATCGACGTTCTAAGTAGATTAGCTGCATGCATGGTCGTGAACCCTGTTGAGTTATCGGGTTAGTATTTGATGAGTACAGATATGTGTCTGGCAGGATCTTCTTGCCTCTGAAAAATGCACCATTCATTACATTTTACTCTTGCACAATTTCCGCATTCCATGTCCCTCTTCTGCGTAACGTGTTCATGCTCGTCTCTCCCTCGTAAATAGGATTGATCGCGTGTTGCATTTCGTGCACTCATTCAGCACAATTTTCCTTCTTCTGAGCTCGCGTTTATTGCACAATTACCTGGGTTTTCCAGCCACAATGTCGCTAGAAGCTATATCTATTTATGTGGTATCGTGTTTTGCAACATTATATGCTGTCATTGCAAAACTCATCGGGGTGCGCAGTAGCAGGGCATCCTCAGTCCTTGAATGGCAAAGCACAAGATATTTGTTGAAGATTTAAGGATATATTTTGTCGCCTGCAATATATGTCTGGCTAATGCTATTATTCTGTTATGCGAACGACTACTATCTACCTGAATCTGATCTTACTTTGTTGGGTTCTATCGGTTGGAGACTCCGGTTAGGCGGATTTCTCTGCAATACTACGTCGTGCTTTGCGTGATATGTGATAGCATGACATGCCGTCCGACAACGGCGGACGGCATTTTAGCAATATACAATACAAACAGTAGCTGGTGGCGTATCACGCACAACAATAGCACGTAGTAGCTAATTTTATAGATTGCATATTGCCCCTAAGGGGGCAATCAGCAAGAATCCCCTTCGGATCTTGGGTTTTTGTGCGTAACCCCCTGGTGATTTGACTGATTTTTCGCTAACCATGTCAAACCGTGTCACCGTATGCGTATATCCAAATGTCTGGACAAGGCCCTCGAAATCGGTTAACCGGAGAAAACGGCGACAAATCGGCCATTTGTTGTCGATTTTTTGGGGTTCCGGATGGGGCGGATGCGGCCCAGGGCGGTTTCCGGGCAAAATGCGACATTTTTAAATAGGCACAGACTGATTGATTGTCGGACAATCGTCAGCATGACGTAAGGGATGGGACCCACCATGCGAAAGTATCTCAAGGAAAGCGAATTGAAAAGCTTGCTCGAGGCGCCTAGGCGCATGCGAGACCGCTTGATCATCAAGATGCTCTACGAGACGGGGATCCGGGTTGGCGAGTTAGAGGCCTTGACAATCGGTGACGTGGATCTCGAGTCTGGTGAGATTACGGTGCAGCATGCGAAGAGGCATCGCGAGGGGCGTAAGGTGCCTATCGTCAATAGTTGGACAAAGACAATGCTGCGTGACTACATCGGCACGCGGAAAAACAGGAAGGATCCGCTCTTCGTTTCCAACAAGCGAGGGCCATTGTCCAGACGCCAGATAGAACGGCTCATACACAACTATGGAACTCTCGTCGGCCTGGACAAGGACAAGCGGCACCCGCACGTGCTGCGCCACACTCACGCAGTTCACGCGCTGAAATCGGGCATAGATCTGAGGACGCTGCAGCAGAACCTGGGACATTCCAGCATAGAGGTCACGGCGATCTACCTCACTATGGACATCGACGACCGCAAGGAGGAGTACACCAAACACAGGTTGGCAGGCATGGAAGTCTCCGAAGACCAAGATGCTCTGGATGGCTCGGACAGGCAGTCGAGCGGAATGGCTTCAAGTCACACGAGCTACTATGTCCTATCTAGCGATGTTTAGCTATGACATAAACTCTTTGCGCTAAAACCTCTTCCGTCTTAACTTTTCATCATTTCTGCTGTTATCGGTGATTTTCCAAGATTTTTGACGCATAAACCCCCCGTGGGAATCTATAATACTAGTAGTCTATACATCTCGCGAAAATGAGCGAAGAGTGGACTGAGAAGTATCGGCCGACATCACTCTCCCAGGTTGTCGGCAATGACAACGCGGTCCGATCCATGAGACGGTGGGCGGAGTCCTGGAAGAACGGTACCCCAAAGAAGAAGGCGCTCGCGTTGAGGGGGGAACCCGGAACCGGCAAGACGAGCTCTGCTCTTGCGCTCGCCAACGATTATGGATGGGTCGTGATCGAGATGAACGCATCCGATCACAGAAATGCAGATTCCATAAGACGTGTTGCCGGGGTCGGCTCCATTAGCCAGACGTTCTCGGAGAGCGGTGAGTTCCTGTCGACCGCTGACGGTAGACGCAAGCTGATCGTCCTCGACGAGGCCGACAACCTGTTCGGTAGGGAGGACTATGGCGGAGCCAAGGCGATCACAGAGACGATAAGGGCGACGGATCAGCCGATAATCCTCATAGTGAACGATTACTATGCTCTCACGAGGAAGGCTTCAGCCGTCAAGACCCTGGCAGAGGCGGTTGACTTCTCCAGGCTCAGCGACAAGGCCGTGATCAGGGTGCTTAAGGGCATATGCTCGGAGGAATCGCTCGATGTTGATGCATCGGTGTTCGAGAAGGTGGCGAGAAATGCCGGCGGCGATATGAGAGGCGCCATAAATGACTTGCAGATGCTGATAGAGGGTCGCCGGTCCTTGGGCGAGGGCGATGCTGGCGCGTTGGGCCAGAGGAATCAGGAAGTGGAGCTCCAGATCGCTCTTGGCGACATGTATGAAGCCAGGTCCGCCAAGGATGCCAGGAACGCGACCCTGGACCTCGATAAGACGCCAGACGAACTAATCCTGTGGGTGGACGAAAGCATCCCACAGGAGTTCAAGACGTCCTCCGAGATGGCCGCGGCCTTCGACGCTCTGTCAAAGGCGGACATATACCTGAGACGAACTAGGACGCTCCAGCACTATGGTCTATGGTCCTACGCGAAGGAGTTCATGACAGCCGGTGTATCTCTTGCCCGGGAAGGCGGGAGAAGACGAACTGCCTCCAGGTATGGTTTTCCAAGCTATCTCATCGTCATGTCCAGGTCCAAATCCATCAGGGCATCGCGTAAGGCGCTGTGCTCGAAGCTGTCTCCGGTCCTCCACACTTCCGGCAAGCAGGTGGGCAGCTCTATGCTGCCTTATTTGTCTGCCATGGCGAAGAGAGACCCCGAGCTGCTGGCCAACATGGGCGCGGAGGCGGGGTTGGATGAGGGGGATGTCGCCTATCTCCTTGGGACCGACCCGGCCTCCGAGGAGGTCGGCGAGGCGATGACCAACATTCGGCGCGTAAGCACAGGAGAGGGATTCCACGAGAAGAATGAAGCGGGCAAGAGTGGCGGACGCCGGTCGAGAAGCCTTGCGGATTTCTAGGGGGACCCTGAAATGGGCACAGGCGCACTGGATCAGCTGGAGAAGCAACAATACCGCATCGTCGGTGGTACGGGAGCCGTCAAATTGTGCCACTGGATGAGGCAGAAGCTGATATACGGTCGGCCATGCTACAAAGAGGAGTTCTACGGCATCGAATCGCACAGATGCCTTCAGATGACCCCGTCGGTGAACATATGCAACTTCAGGTGTCTCTTCTGCTGGCGCTTCCACGGAATGACCGGGTTCGAGGGATCGAGCTGTCCCGAGCCCGAGGAGCTGCTGGAGGGTTGTATAAGAGAGCAGCGATTGCTGGTGTCCGGATTCAAGGGTGATGATAGGTGCGATCCAGCTATGTGGGAGGAGGCGAGACTGCCGAACCAGGTAGCGATATCACTGTCGGGCGAGCCGACGCTCTATCCGTATCTCGGGGATTTCATTGGGCTCTGTGAGCGCAAGGGCATGACCACCTTCCTGGTGACGAACGGTTCTGTCCCAAAGGCTATTGAGAACCTCGACAACCTTCCCACGCAACTGTACGTCACAGTTGCGGCGCCGAACCGGGAACTGTTCGAGCGGCTCTGCATACCCCAGTTTCCGAGGGCCTGGGACAGCCTGATGGAGACTCTTGCCCTCATGCCCTCCTTGGACACCCGCGTTGTCGTGCGACATACGCTTGTTGACGGGTGGAACTTGGGATGGGAGGATGAATACGCTAAGCTGGATAAGGTGGCTGACCCGACCTTCATCGAACCCAAAGGCTACATGTTCGTTGGCGACTCGAGGTCAAGGATGACTTTGGACAACATGCCGTCGCACTCAAAGATCAGGGAGTTCTCACAGCGAATAGCTGAACGCTTGTCACTCGAGCTCATCATGGAGCGGGAGGACAGCCGGGTGGTCCTCGTCGGGAAAGCAGGTTCGCGTCCAAGGCTCGCGCCGAGATGAGCGAGGAAGTCACTTGAGACGTATCGTCTCAAGGTTCAGCGGTGCGCGGGTCTCTATGCCGAACTTCTTGTAGATTGCGCTGGCCAGGTCTGAGCATTTGTGGTCGTCACCGTGGCCGATTATGATCCGCTCTGGCCTTGGCTCCAGGGTGCTGACGTAATTTATCAGCTGCCTGCGGTCAGAATGTCCCGAGAATCCATCGACAGTCTCGGTGTCCATCTTCATCTTGAGGGACAGCTGCTTGCCGCGCTCGTTGAGAGTGATATCGCTCCATCCCTTCTGGATCTTCCTGCCCATGGTGCCGTCGGCCTGGAACCCGACGAACACTATCGTGTTGTTCGGCTCGTCGCACCAGGACTTGAAGTACTCCATGACAGGTCCGCCGTTCATCATGCCGCTCGTCGCCAGGACTATGCACGATTCGGGATCGTGGCAGATCCCCTCCCGCATGCTCGGGCTGTCGACCCTCTTGAATATCTCTGAGAGGAACGGGTTCTCCCCCATCTGGAATATCTGCGTCCTGAGCTGGCTGTTCAAATACTCGGGGTACGCGGTATGGATGGCCGTGGCCTCCCAGATCATGCCGTCCAGATAGATGGGGACGGTGTGTATGTGGTGGTTCCTCATTTGCTCCTCGAGAACGAGCATGACCTCCTGGGATCTCCCCACGGCGAACACCGGTATCAGCACCTTCCCGCCGCGGGCCAGCGTGGCTCGTACGACCTCCTTTATCTGGTTGGCGGCCTCCTGACGGCTCGGCTGCATGTCGCGATAGCCTCCGTAAGTGGATTCCGTGACCAGGGTTTCCAGCCGCGGGAATTTGTTCACCGCGGCGTTGAACAGCCATGACTTCTCGAACTTTATATCGCCTGTGAACGCAATGTTGTACAATCCATCACCCACATGGAAATGCGCGATGGATGATCCCAGGATGTGGCCCGCATTCTGGAGGGTCAGCCGCATATCTGGCGATATGTCCGTGGTCTCGCCGTACTTCAGTGGTATGCAATGCACGACCGCGTCTCGTATGTGCGATGACTCATACGGAGCCTTCTTGCCCTCGCCAGCAGCCACCTTTATGAAGTCCAGCTGCAGGAGAGACATCAGGTCTCTCGTTGGCGGTGTGCAGTATATCGGGCCGTCGTACTCGTACTTGTAGAGAACTGGCACGAGCCCTGAATGGTCCAAGTGCGCATGGGTTATCACAACGGCGTCCAGCGTATCCAGAGGGAACAGCTCTGGAGCGTTCAGATACGGCGATGAGCCGTTATCGTCGGCGGACACTGCGACGCCACAGTCTATCAGGACCTTGCTCTCTCTCGTGGAAAGCAGCGATGCGCTCCTCCCGACCTCCCTAAATCCTCCAAGAGCGGTCACTCTGAGCCACGTCTCATCGTTCATCCGTTGGCGCATGAGGCGGCGCCCGACCCTCTTCAGGAAATCCTTCCTTTCGTCTTGCACTTTCCTGAGGTAGTTGCGTATCTCGCTGACCGTTTTCGACGGTATCGGTGGCGCCCTGACGACCTTCGGTGCCCAGCCGATCTCCTTCTTGATCTCGTTCAGGATCGCTCCATGCTTTCCTATGACGAGACCGGGCGATATCGCCTCGATAGTCACCTCGCCCGTGTCGTCCTCGAAGTAGATGTTGGTTATCTTCGCCTCGTCAGGTATGATCTTGCGTATCTGCTCCTCGGCACTCGCGGGGTCAGCCAGCATCGATGGGTCGGGCCGTATGGCGACCCGGCGCCTCAGCGACTGCGCCAGCTGTCTCACGAGGTCGTTGTTCTTGGCGAACTCGTCCAGGTTCTTGGTGTAGATGACTATCTCTGGACCTTCGAAATCTACGTCCGTCACCTCTATGTGCGACGGGATTGTCTTCTTGACCGCTTCTCTTGCGTCTTCTAGAACTTTCTCTACGCCCATTGGCTTCACTCAACTCGATTAATAGGCTAACGTATCTCAGTGATTGCAGGCTATCGCAAGTGACCGAATCTCAGAACATCTCAAGATGAGAGCTTCATCTTGGTGTGTCTCTTGTGGATTTCCTTCTCGTCGATTGGGGTAAATCCATCACTCGTGATTGACGCAATAGACATGCCATCCCCGGACGCCGAATCGCGCTTCATCGCTGCGTTCAGCGATCTGATAGCCAGGTCGATTCCGTCGCTCACCGACAGCCCCTTCTGGAAGTGGTCCTCGAGAACGCCATATACATATGGCGAACCTGAGCCCGTCGTGACATATTCGTCGGGGATCGCCCCTCCGACCATGTCCAACGCGTAGACATGCCCTGCGTCCTTGTCCACGCCACCCAATATCAGGCCGACCCAGTACGGGTAGTACCTGCTCCCTGCGAGTATGTTCGACGTCAAGGTGGCCGCAGACCTCACAGTCATCTGCTGTCCCCTCTTCAACTTGTACAATTCCACCTCGGCCGTGATATATCTAGCCAAGGACTGGGCGTCTCCGACAACCCCTGCAACCGCAAGGCCCAGGTTAGTGTCTATCTTGAACAGTTTCTGGGTTGTCTTGTGAGCAATCAACGTCCCCATGGTCGCGCGCATCTCTGTCGCCATGACGACTCCGTCTTCACACACGATGCCTATCGTGGTCGTGCCCTTCTTTACTTCCTCATTCGTGGTCATGAAATGACACCATCGGCGAAAACTTGTATGTTAAAATACGATTCGAAGTATGACGGTGCCCATATATAACAGTTTGTCCGCTCAAACTCGTCCTGCCAGAGGGCATGGGCAAGTTTTATGGCGCATGATGAACAATTGAATCATCGAGATGGGTAGCCTGTAAGTCCCCTCCAAGTAAGCACGCAGACCGGTTTCCGGCCACCGTGCTCCAAAATCAAGTTGCAGGACGGGCCTGGCGCCAGGAACTCGATTGCCTGCCCATCTCACCCTCGCCTTCAAACAACAAAGTCATTAATTCGTTGTGCGTTAACAGGTCAATACGTGGGATGGTGCTATGAAAATCCTAGTAGTGGA
>Ga0307378_10007477_pt1 | contig 14716 bp, 22 predicted proteins | sample UN1MG_FD_202238 | JGI IMG/M metagenome (GOLD analysis project Ga0307378, IMG submission 202238) | Soil microbial communities from Risofladan, Vaasa, Finland - UN-1 | ecosystem: Environmental > Terrestrial > Soil > Coastal area > Acid sulfate soil | place: Finland: Risofladan, Vaasa | collected...
AAACGAACAGCCTGAGCAGGACCATCCCGAGGTTTATCCTTTCGGCGAAATCCTGGGCCGCGATGAATTCTTCCGCCGCCTCAAGCCGAAGATGAACGAAAAATTGAACGTCTTTTTCAGCGGGTCCCTGATCTTCACGCTCGTTGACAACGCCGAATTTTTCTCCCGGCAGCGATACTACCCGGGCGACTTCGCGACGGCCGTGCAGGTTCTGGGCGAGCTGTTGAGGGCGCAGAGACGATCGGTCATGGGGATCACAGAGGACGAAATGAGATTTTCCGGCTCAAGCAAGGAAGCTGAGAACAGGGAAAAAGTCAAAGAAGCGCGGCGGGTCCTGCCTGGCGGGTACAAAAAGAAGCGATAAAAAAATGGCCTGGTTAAAATTCTATGTTATCAGCTGCTCGTCGGGCAACGAGAAAATCGACGCCAGAAGCCTCTATGTATGGGGAGAAATGAACGCGGTCCGATGGCTCCCCGATTCTCCGCGCGAAGCTAAACGCCGAATACAGCAGTGCAAAATTAAGACAGGTTGTAAAGCCTGCGACGCGAAGATTCATCATATCTCCGTCCAGAGGGAAAACCCCAATTTAGATCAAACAGAATAGTCCCCGCCTTCCAAAAGTTCCAGAACTTTCATTGATTAAGCCCATTGCCTTTCTCTATTTTATCATCAGCGTGACGAACACCGAGCACCGCGTCCTTTTCTTCCAGAAGCTCTGTCATTTCATACTTCAGGCTCAGTCCGGTGGGATCCTCCTCATGCCCTATTGGATCAACAGGACGGCCGAGCAGCAGTTCGCGCTCTATCAGCAAGGGAGAACGGCGCCAGGGAAGATCGTGACGAATTGCGACGGCTACAAGAAGATCTCGCGACATGAGCGTTGGCGCGCCGGCGACTTCGTCATCGTCGACGATAATGGGAAGCTAATTTGGACAGCGACGGCCCGATACGAGCTCCTCGGCGAGATGTGGAGAAATCTGGGCGGGACATGGGGAGGGGACTTCAAGACGCCGCCCCGGGACCTGGGGCACTTCGAGCTTTAGGAGAAAAATGACCGACCTTTCGAAGATCCTGAATCTTCTCGACGAGGCCATCAAGATCGAGAAGAAAATCGAGGAGGCCATCGCCTCCGAGGGCGACAAGAAACGGAGGGAGAAAATTGAGAAAGCATTCAAGGACAAAACTCTTACTGCAGACCAGCGCCGCGCTCTTATTGCTGATCTGCTTTATAAGCCTTAGTCCGGCCTGCCACAGCTACAACCCGGCGCTCTATCCCTCCTACGACGTCCTCAACCCGGGCCCGGAGGTCCGCATTAATCCTGTCGGTTTCACGGTCGTCGACTCGGCCACGGGTGCCGTCTCGATTGAGTGGGCGTCCACGGCGGAGGGAATAGACAAAAGCAATCTCGCGATCGTCAATCAGGCCTTCATTCTCTGGGTCTCCGAGCTCAAGGAAGAGGTGAAGAAGCTGCGGGCGGAGCTGGGGAAGAAATGATCCAAGGGCCCGACCTGATCCCCGAATCCCTGCGCATAGCCGGCTGGATGGGCGGGGCCGGTTTTACCGTGTGGATTTTCAAAATGGCGTATGAGATGTTTAGGGGCAGCAACAAGAACGGGAGGGATCCGAAAAAACCCGTCTGCATGGAGTCGGTCCCCTGGGCGCTCCATGTTCAGACGACAACGGACCTCAAGGCATGTGCGGATAAGACCGTCGAACTTCAGACGAAGACGTTGAGCGCCCTGCACAGGCTGGCTGACGCCGGCGAGGCACAGGCGACGGCGATCCAGGGCCTGGGGGAGAAACTCACCAAATGAGTCTCAACGCGAGGCAGCGGCTTTTCCCTTACGAATATGTCAAGGATTTCAACGCTACCAAGGCAGCGCGACGGTGCGGTTACTCGAAAAAGACAGCTCGCCAGCAGGGCACCAGGTTGTTGTCAAAAGCGGCCATTAAAAAGGCCATCGATAAGCTGACCAAGAAGCGAATTGGAAAGGCAATTATGGACCGGGAGGAAATGCTCCGTGAGCTAACGATCATTGGCCGGAGTGATCTCAGGGATTATCTGGACATCGATCCCGACACAGGCGCGATCCGGGCCAAGGGATTCGAGAACATGCCCGAGGGAACCAGCCGGGCGCTCAAAGCGATCAAGGAAGACCGGGTCATCAAGGAAGACGCGGACGGGAAGAAAGTAACGGTCTATGACAAAGTGCGTTTCGAACTCTGGGACAAACCGAAAGGGATTGAGCTTTGCGCTAAACTTCAAGGCCTGCTCAAAGAAGGAGACGCGCCTCCGGGGAATACCTATATGCAGATCATCTCAGCCGTCCCCCGGCCGGAGAAGAAGGCATGATCGAGCAGCAAGAGATCACGGTCGACCTCACCCAGGTCTACGACCCGCGGCGGAACGAGAAGCAGCCCCTATTCCACCAGGCGCCGGAGACCTACAAGCTCTTCGGCGGCGCCATGGGCGGGGGGAAGACGGCCGCGCTGATCAACGAGGGGATCGCCCTGAGCTTCGACTACCCGAACAACTTCGGCCTGCTCATGCGGAAGACCTGGCCCTCCTTCCGGGACACGGTCCTCCCGCAGCTCGAGAAGTTCCTTGACCGCCGGCTCGTCGAGGCCTGGAACCTCTCCGAGAAGCTCATCCTCTTCCGCAACGGCTCGAAGATACGTTACGGCGGGGTCGGAGACGCCCCGGACGACTGGCAGAAGTTCATGTCCGGCGAGTACGGCTGGATCGCGCTCGACCAGGCCGAGGAGTTCACCGAGGAGGAGTTCCGGATGCTCTCGACGCGGCTCCGGCTTATGCTCCCCGGGATCCGCTACTTTTTCCTCCTGAGCTGCAACCCGACCCAGGGCTGGATAAAGCGGCGCTTTATCGAGAGCCGGCTTCCGGACCATGTCTTCATCCCCTCGCTCCCGACGGACAACGCGCGGAACCTGCCGACCGACTACGTCCCCCGGATGAGAGAGGTGCTCGGGGACAAGGGGCTCATTCAGGCGCTCCTCGAAGGGAACTGGGACGCCGTCGAAGAGCCGGACAACGTCTATGCTTATGCAAAGGTCGTGGCGGCCATGGCCAGGGAGGCGGAGCCCGACGAACCCGTGGAGCTCGGGAACGACGTCGCGAGGGGCGGGGATGACGAGACCGTGATCGCGCTCCGCGAGGGGCTGAGGGTCCGGCTCGCCTCGATCGCCAAGGGGCATGACACGATGCGGACCGCCGGCGAGAACTGGCGGATCGTCCGCGACGAGGTCCTCCCGCGCTGGGGGGGGCGGCTCAAGAAGATCCGGATAAAGGTCGATGCTGACGGCCTGGGCGCCGGCGTCGTCGACCGGCTTCAGGAGCAGCGGAAGGAGAAGGAAGAGGAGCTCACGGACCTCATCCTCGAGGCCCTGCCGAAGGCCAGGGCGAAGGCGCTCCGGGATGAGGGCTACAAGCTCAAGCTCGAGATCGCCGAGATCCACGGCTCGGGCAAGCCCCGGCGGCCGGCCAAGTTCAAGAACCTCCGCGCCGAGGTCCACTGGGCGCTCCGGGAGGTGCTCGACGAGGTCGCGCTGCCCCAGGATCCCGAGCTCCGGGCCCAGCTCCTCTCGATCAAGTACCGGATCAACTCCGCCGGCCAGGTGGAGATCGAGCCGAAGGATGAGATCAAGAAGCGGCTCGGCAAAGGTCCGGAGGAGCACAGCGGCAGCCCGGACCGGGCCGAGGCGGTGATCTACGCCCTGGCCGACGTCCGGCCGCGGGAAGTCCACGCCTGGAGTCTCAAATGAAGTTCGAGATAAAGCTCGATTTCGGCGGAAAGAGAGAGAAGAAGTCCGACTTCGTCCAGTACGATGGCGGGGCGTATTTCCTGGGGCTTCCCTCCGTCTCGCCGGCCCGGCTGAGGAACTATATCGAGGCCTACAAGCTCAGCGAGGTCGTCCGCGCTTGCGTCGACAAGATCAACCTGGCCGCCAAGGGGATCCCCTGGTATCTCTACAGGCGGGTCGGGAAAGAGGTCCGGGAGGTCGAATCCCACACGCTTCTGAATATCCTCCATCGGCCCTCGAAGAATTATTCCTGGCCCAAGTTCCTCGAGCGCGCCCTCGGGTTCTATCTCATCTCCGGGAACCGCTACGTGAGGAAATACATCGGTTCGTTCCGCCTTTACGGGGAGCTCGAGGTCCTGGCCTCGCACCGGGTCCAGATAAAAAAGAACGCGCTCGGAGAGCCGGCAGCTTACGAATACCTTCAGAATTCGAGATGGGTGACCATCCCGATGGAGGAGATCCTCCACAGCAAGATGTTCAACCCGGCCGACGACCTCTACGGCCTCTCGCCGATCACGACGATCGCGAGCCAGATCGACATCTCCCGCTTCGCGACGGAGTGGTCGCTGAAGCTCCTCCAGAACGACGCCCGGCCGGGGGCCGTGGCCTTCGTCCCGGGTGAGCTTACCGAGGAGCAACGGAACGAGATCAAGGAGCAATGGAAGAAGGAATTCAGGGGATCCGATAACGCCGGCGGCCTGCTCATCATCGAGACCGGGGTCGGGGGAGTCCGGCCCGGGGACCTGAAGCTCATGTCCTACGCGCCGAAGGAACTCGAGCTCGCGGGCTCGGAGAAGATCATCACGCGCAAGGTCTGCTCGGTCTTCCACGTCCCGCCGGAGCTCCTGGGCGACGCGGAGAACAAGACCTACTCGAATCAGAAGGAGGCGCGCAAGGCCCTCTACCAGGAGGCGACGCTTCCGCACCTGGACGAATTCCGCGATGAGCTCAATAGCTGGCTGGTCCCGATGTTCGAGGACGCCGGGGATATGTTCTTCAACTACGACGCCTCGGATGTGGACGCCCTGGCCGCGGACACGAACGAGCTTTGGGAGCGATTTGGTATGGCGGTCGACCGCGGGATCCTGACACGCAACCAGGCGCTCGTAGGCTACGGCTATGGCCGGTCCGAGGAGCCGGGCATGGACACGCCCACGGTCCAGGCGACGATCGTACCGCTCGAGGCCATCGGCGGAGGAGAAGAGGAGTGATCGCAGAGCAGCTCCAATCCATCTCATCCGCGCTGGACTTTGCGAAGGCTCAACGGGTGACGATCATCGACGCCTCGAACACGGCGCGGCTGGCCTCGTATATCGTCCGCAACCGGAAGAAGGTCTCACGGCCGGTCCTGGGCCTTTGGCGGGGCATGGCCGAATTCATAACGCCCGCGGAGGCGAAGCGAGCGATCCGGGTCGGGGACGTCCCCGTCGAGTGGAAAAAGGAATTCGAGCGCGCGATCGGCGAGTTCGTTAAGGACGATCTCGGGCGGATCCAGACGGCCATCTTTGCCGAGGTCGGCGACGAAGTCGCCAGGCGGGTCAACGCCATCCGGCGGAAGGATTTCGCTTTCAGCGCGACGAGGCAGCGCGTCCAGGAGAGGATCGAGGTTCACGGTGGGGAGCTCATCACGCGCGTCACAGAGGCCCAGATCCTGGCCGCCCGGGCCGCGCTCCTCGAGTATGTCGTGACCGAGGCCCTGACGCCCTTCGAGCTCGCCAAGCGGCTGAGGCTTTTCATCGGCCTCACCGAGCGGTACGCGAACGCGGTGCTCAGGCTTGAACGCAACCTTCTGGCGGGGGGCTTATCAAGGGACGTTATCGCCGGGCAGGTCGAGAAATACGCGACTTTCCTCCACAAGGTGCGCGCGGAGAATATCGCCAGGACGGAGCTCTCGTTCGGCTACAACCACGGCCAGCTCGCAGCGATCGGGCAGGCCAGGGAGGACGGCTGGCTCGTCGGCGAGATCATCAAGAAATGGAATACGACCGGCCAGTCGGGCCGCGTCTGCGAGGAATGCGAGGCGATGGACGGCGAGGAAGTCCGGGAGAACGAGGCTTTCTCCGCCGGCGTTGAGGCGCCGCCGCTCCACACGTGCTGCGGCTGCGGCCTCTCTTACGAGACAAGGAGATGAACATGGAAAAGAAAATTTTCGAGCTCGAAATCAAGGAGCTGACCGAGGAGGGCCGGTTTTCGGGCTACCTCTCGAGATTCGGCAACGTCGACTCCGGCATGGACGTCGTGGACCCCGGCGCCTTCAAGAAGACGCTCCGGGACAACAAGTCGTTCGGCTTTATCTGGGGCCATCAGTCGACGCTGGACGGTATCATCGGTTCCTTCACCGGGAAGGAGGATGAGAAGGGGCTTTTCACGGAGGGCGGTTTCTTCCTCGAGCTTGAGAATGGACTCAAGGCCTATAAGACGGCGAAACTGCTCCAATCCAAGGGCGTCAAAGTTGGCCTCTCGATGGGCTACCGAGCGCTCAAATGGGTCTATGAGACGAAAGAAGGGATTATGATCCGCCGCCTCAAAGAGGTGAAGCTCAACGAGGGCTCGATCACGCTCTGGCCGATGAACGACCAGACGAACCTCATGGTCAAGGAAGAAGGGGAAGAAGAGACCGAGACGAAACCATCCAAGGAGAATCATGTTTGTACGAAGGGCGGCGGCGATTATGTCCGCTATCGGAGCGAGACGAGGAAGCACAACGGAAAAGCATACACGGTCCGGTTCGGGGTCAAGAAGGACGGCAAGGCGGAGAAGTACGAGTATTTCTATCCCGTCAAAGAATGGACCGCGGCCGAGGCCCGCGCGCATTGCAAAGAGAATGAGGGCACCTTCGAGGCTGCCCTGAAAAATAAGTCACTGACGCTTGTCTGCAAATCCTGCGGCGAGACGCTCACTCTCACTGAGCCGGCGGATGCCACTCAGCCGGGAGCCGAGCCGTCGAAGGCGGAGCCGAACGAACTTCACTCCGCGCTGCGGGAGATCGCAGACGAATTCAAAAAATAACAGGAGGACAAAGTGTTAGAAGAGAAAGAACAGAAGGTCCTGAACGAGATCAACGACGCCATCAAGGCGATCCGCGAGAAGTCCGAACTCCTGGAGAAGGCAAATGCCACCCGGGAGGCGACGCAGGCCGCGCAGAAGGAGTTGATCGAGAAGGCCTGCAAGAAGATCGACGAGATCGAGATCGCCTACCAGCGCGCCGTTTCCCTCGTTTCGGGAAAGAAGATCGTTTCGGAGGAGCACAAGGCCTACATGGACTGGATCAGGACGGGCCAGCCCTCCGAGAAACTGAAGACCGGCGAGAAGATCGAGTCCAAGGTTTTGATCGAGGGCGAACTCACGACCGGCGGCTATCTCACCTCGCCCGAAATGGACACGGGCATCCTCAAGACCGTCGTCGAATACTCGCCGATCCGGGAGCTCGCTACCGTGAGGCCGACGAGCAAGGAATCCTACAAGCAGAGAAAGCGCACCGGTATCCCGACGGGCGGAAGGTCCGGGGAAACCGAGACGAGAGTTGTCACCCCGGGGCTCGTCTTCGGGATGGAGGAGATCCCGACGCACGAATACTACGCCTTTGACGACATCTCCCGTTGGAACCTGGCGGATGCCGAATTCGACCTCGAGGCCGAACTCAACGATAGCTTCGGGGAGGCGCTCGGAGTGCTGGAGGGCTACGATCACGTGGCTGGAAACGGCGTCAAGCGGCCCGAGGGCTTCATGGTCAACGCGAACGTCGGGCACGTCGCGAGTGGCGACGCGAACCTCATCACCGGCGACAGCTTCTTCAAGCTCTACTTCGCGCCCAAGACCGCCTATCTCCCGCGGTCGGTTTATGTCATGAACCGGGCGACGATGCTCGCGGCCTCGCTGCTCAAGGAGACCACCACCGGGAATTACCTCTTGCGGAGGCTCGGCGATGAGCCAGTGTGGAGGATCCTGGGCCAGCGGGTCGTCGAGGCCAAGGACATGCCGGCCATCGCGGCCAACGCATTTCCGGTGGCCTTTGGGGACTTCGCCAGGGCCTATACGGTCGTGGACAGAACCGGGATGGTGACGCTCCGCGACCCCTTCACGCAGGCCGCGTCCGGAGCGATTCGGTTCTGGGTCTTCCGGCGCACGGGCGGCCAGGTCGTCCAGGCTGAGGCAATCTACAAGCTCGAAATCGCTACGAGCTGAGGAGGATGAAATGAAAGATCTTTATCACGGTTCCAAAGTCGTTCCTGCTTTCGGGCCTATAGCAAGGCCAGCAGGGGCCGGGATTGCCGTCGATCTCCAAGGATTCGAGAGCGCATTGTTCGTGTTCCAGTCCGGCGCAATGGGCGCCGTCGCGGGCACCTATACCTGGAAACTCACCGAATCCATCGCGTCGGGCGGACCCTACACGGATGTCGCGGGCGGGGACATGGTCGGCGGAGTGACAACGGTTGTGTTTGACCAGGCCGTGGGCGGTGATGCCAATATGGCCAAGAAATTGGGCTATATCGGATCCAAGCAGTTCATCAAGGTGTTCAGCACGGAAGGGACCGCCGGCACGCCCACCTCGATCGTCGGCGCCAGTGCCGTTCTCGGCAATCCGCGCCACGCGCCTGTAGTCTGAGGCAGAGGCAGAACAGACGAGGAGAGGGAGGGTTTCTCCCTCTCCTCCTTTACTCAGGAGGAAACATGAAGATACGGATGCTTAGGACTTTGAAGGGTAGTCCCGACGGACTCGAGGTCCGGGAATACGAGGCCGGGCGGAAGTACGACATTCCCGAAAGCCTGGCCGGGAATTTTCTCGGGCAGGGGGCCGCCGAGGAGGACAAGGAGCTCGTCCTGGAGACGAAATCCAAGCCGCAAGGAGGAGTCCCAGCCGACCAAGGGATCAAAAAGGGGAAGGGAAAGGGAAAATGAAACGCCTGATATGGATTATCCTGGCGATGGTGGTGGTCTGCGCCATCGGTTTCATTGTCGCGCTGACGCAGACGAAACCGGCCATCACGAAGACGGCCCAGGTGACTCTCGACATCCGGCCTTCGCCGGACTTCACCCTCGAGGTGACGCCCCTGAACATCATCACCTTCCCGGACCGCACGGTCGCCTACAATGCGCAATGCGCGGGGCTGAATGGATTCGCCGGGAAGGTCACCGTCTCCATCGAGGGGCTGCCAGCCGGGGTGACGGCGGAGTTCTTCCCGTCCGACACGTTCACCCTGGGTCTCGAGCCGAAGGGCGTCCAGATTAACGTCGCTATCCCGAACAATCAGGCGCTCGTCGGTGTCTACACGCTGACCGTGACTGCCGAAAGCACGGAATATAACTGAGGAGGACAGGGAGCTCGTCCTGGAGGTGAAAGATGAGGCTGAAGCTGAAGACGGCGCCGACGGTGGAGCCGGCAAGCCTCGAAGAGGCAAAGGCCCATTTAAGGGTCGACGGGGCTGACGAGAACGCGCTCATCGGGGCGCTCATCACGGCGGCCAGGCGGTTCGTCGAGAGCTTCACGCTCAGGGCGCTCATCACCCAGACCTGGGTGCTGACGCTCGACTCCGCCGGCCCCGAGGTCGAGATCCCGAGGCCCCCGCTCCAGAAGGTGAACTCCGTCAAGGTCGTCCTCGAGGACGGCACGGAGTCCCCGGTCGACCCCTCCCTCTACTGGGAGGACGCCTCGGGCGGGGGGCCCGGACGGCTGCGGCTGAAGACGGGCGTCTCCTGGCCGGCCCATCGGGGATTTGCCTCGATCGTCATCGAGTTCGACGCCGGCTACGGGGACGAGGCGGCCGACGTCCCGGAGGACCTCCGCCGGGCCGTGCTCCAGGCGGTCGGCCATCTTTACGAGAACCGGGAGAGCCAGGAGATCCCGGAGGGCGCAAGAATCCTGGCCTGGCCCTATAGGATCATCCGGCTATGACGAGAGAACCGACGGCGGGCGAGCTCAGGCAGCGGATCACGTTCCAGCAGCCCGTGAAGGCCGAAGACGGCTACGGCGGGCATATCGTGACCTGGGCGAACCTGGTCGCCGTCTGGGCCAAGGTCGAGCCGATCTCCGGCCGGGAGTTTTTCTATGCCCATCAGATCTCAGTCGAGGTGACGCACCGGGTGAAGGTCCGCTATCTCATCACCATCAACGAATCCATGAGGATCATGTATGGTGGCCGGATCCTCGAGATCGAGTCGATCATCGACATGGACGAGCGCCACAAGTTCCTGGAGATCTTCTGCAAGGAGTCGAAGTGAAACTCAAGGTCAACCTCACGGGCGGCAAAGAGATCGCCGACCTCTTGAAGCGCGCACCCAAAGAGAAAGAGGCGGAGATGAAAGCGGAAGTCGGAGACCTGGCGCTCAAGATCCAGAAGCGGGCCAAGATGTATCTCAGGACCCATGAGGTTATGGACACCGGGAACCTGAGCAATACGGTCCTCGCGGAGCTCTCGCCGAGGACGATCGAGGCGGAGATCGGGCCGACGGCGAAATATGGGCCTTATGTCGAGTTCGGGACGAAGCCGCATTTCCCGCCGATGGAGGCCCTCGAGGCCTGGGCGAGGCACCACGGATTCGAAAGCGCCTGGCCAATCTGCAAGGCGATCGCCGCGCGGGGGATCAAGGCGAGGCCCTATCTCACGTCGGCGTTCGACGATTACTCGGGCGAGCTCCTGATCCGGCTCGAAAAGGTCATGGGGAAAAAGTGGGACTGAGATGAAATCACCGTTCCTCCCGCTTCACCAGGCCCAGCGCAACCGGATCGTCGCCGAGACGGGCTTCAAGGTCTATGACGACTTCCCCGGCGCCGATGTCGCCATGCCCTACGTCATCATGGGCGAGGTCTCGGGCCGCGACTGGTCGGACAAGTTCTCGGCCGGCCAGGAGGTCACGTCGACTCTCCACGTCTGGTCCGGCTATCCGGGCCGGAAAGAGGCGGCCGAGATGATGGACAAAGTCCTTCGGGCATTGAGTTCCGCGGCGCTCTATCTCGGCCAGGAGTTCCGGGCCGTCTACTCAGGCCTGGACTTGAGCGAGATCATCATCGATATCGACGGCGTCTCCCGACATGGAGTTCTACGGTTTAGGTATTTAATCGAGGAGGTTTGAGATGAAAATAGATCTGGGTAAAATCATCCGGACGAGAGTCCTGGTCTTCCCAGCGCTGGAGAAGGAGCCGATTATCATCGACACTGAGATTGAGGTTGATTGGGGCAAGAAAGGCAAGAAAAAAGAGCCGAAGAAATCGCCGCCGCCGAGCTACGGGCTCTTTCCCGAATTCACGCTGACGCCGGAGCAGCTCGCCGAGAACCTTGAATATCGCTACCCGGCCTCCCTTTTCAGCCCGTCCCCGGCGGAGCTCGTCGCGATGACCGACCGGGCCATCCGCGCCGGCCAGGAGGTGATCGACGCCGGCGACTTCGAGCTCTGGCTCTACGCCACGTCGATCAGCCCGGCCATGCGGGTGAAGGGGAAGCAGCTCTTTGAAATCAGGATAACCTTTATTTTCCGGGCCAGGAAGGTCTATTTCGCGCCCGCGGAACCGGCCTCCGGCTCAATAGTCGAGATACCGGCGGAGCCGACTCCGGAGGATCTCGAGAAGAAAGAACCTAAAGAGGAGGTAAAAAATGAGTAAAGTCAGAGGAATCGACATCTATGTCGAAGTCAACACCGGCACCTTCGGGTCCCCGGTCTGGACCAAGGTCGGCGGGCAGAAGGACGCCTCGCTCACCATGGGGCTCGACGAGATCGACGTCACCGACAAGGACTCGGCCGGCTGGCCGGAGAACCTTCCCGGCAACCGGAACGTCGAGATCGAGTTCGACGCCTTCTTGATCGAGGACAACGCCGGCTATCTGGAGATGAAGAAGGGTTTCTGGGATGTCCCGCCCAAGGATCTCGATCTTCGTCTCAAGACGCCCGCGCACACCTATCGCGGCTATTTCCGGCTGACCGAGATGCCGATCGAGGCGCCGCTCGACGACGCCGCGTCGGTGAGCTTCTCGCTCAAGCTGACCGGCGTCTTGACCCCGGCGTAAAGGAGGTGAGAAGTGTCCACGCTGAATGTCCAGAAAGTAGTGCTTGCCGGCCTCTCCCCGACCTACGGGACGGCGGCCGCGGGCGGGGACGAGTTCGTCAACTCCGGCCGTGAGTTCATCCACGTCAAGAACGGGCACACCGGCCCGCAGACGGTCACGGTGAACTCCCAGGAACCATGCAATCAGGGCTATGACCACGATGCTCCCGTCGAAATCCCCGCGAGCGAGGAGCGGATGATCGGGCCGTTCCCGAAGGACCGCTTCGACGACGCCGGCGGCAAGGTCCAGATCACCTACTCCGGTGTCACGGCGCTGACGATCGCCGCCGTCCAGGTTGCGTAAGATGAAGGATTTCATCCTCGATCTCGACAAGCCCCGGAGGCTCGTCTTCGATTTCGACGCCTGGGACGTGATCGCCGACAAGTATGCCCCGCGGGAGCCGGAGAAGGACTTCGACATCTCCAACCTCAACATCACCTACCGCGAGGTCCCGTTCCTGATCTACGCGGGGTTGTGCTGGGAGGATCCCGAGCTCACGGAGGAGAAGACGAAATCGCTCCTCAACGAGCAGGTAAAGGCCGGCAAGTACACGATCATGGCGATCCTCAATCTTGTCGTCGAGGCCATGTTCGCGCAGGCTGGGCTCGAGAAGGTCCTGGTTAAGACGGACGGGGCCGAAAAAAAAGCGCCGGGCCCGGCGGCCGCCATCCCCGGTTCGAGAAAGAAAGGAAGATAGCGGCGCGGCTCGGGATCATCCGGGAGGCAGATTTCCGGCGGCTGACGCCCGGCGAGCTCCGACTGGCTGTCGAGGCCCAGAACGAGTTGGAGGAGAAGCGGGAGAAGGCCGAATGGTACAAGCTGGCCTGGTTCGTTTCCTATCTCCTCCAGCCTCACATGAAACGCGGCCGGACGATCGACCCGGAGAGGTTGCTGCCGGAATCCATGAGGCGAAGGAAGAAATCGAGGACGAAAGAGGAGGCCCGCAGAGAACTCAGGGAGCTCAAGAAGAGCGTGGGAATGAAAGATGACGGTTAAGTCGCTTCTCGTCAAGATCAGCGCCGATACCTCCGAGTTCCACAGGGCGCTTCACGACACACAGTCGAAATTCCATCAGGTCGGCGAGTCCATGCAGAAGGTCGGAAAGGGCCTCACGGTCGCCGTCACGCTTCCGCTCCTCGCGGTCGGCGCCGCCTCGATCAAGATGGCCATGGACGCCGTCGAGTCGGAGAACCTCTTCGAGGTCTCGATGGGCGGGATGGCGGAGCAGGCCCGGGCCTGGTCGGAGGACCTCCGCGCGCAGCTCGGGCTCAACGCCTACGAGCTCCGGAAGAGCGTCGGGATGTTCAACACCATGTTCACGTCGATGGGGCTCGGCACGGGCAAGGCCTACGAGATGTCGACCGGCCTGACGGAGCTCGCCCACGACATGGCCTCCTTCTACAACCTCAAGCCGGAGGAGGCCTTCGAGAAGCTCCGGGCCGGGATAACTGGCGAGGTCGAACCCCTGAAGCGGCTCGGAATCCTTGTCGACGAGAACACGGTCAAGACCTACGCCTACGCGACCGGGATCGCCCGGCAGGGCGAGGAGCTCACGCAGGATCAAAAAGTGCTGGCGCGCTACGGAGTCATTCTCGAGCAGACGAAAAACGCCCAGGGGGACCTCGAGCGGACGATCGACTCGCCGACGAACAAGCTCCGGGTGATGGGGGAGCAGGTCAAGCAGGTCTCCGTAGACCTCGGTATGGCGCTCATGCCGGCTTTCATGTCCCTCCTCAGCGCCGCCAAGCCGCTCGTCGATTTCCTCGGCCGGGCGGTCAGGTGGTTCGGCTCATTGCCGGCCCCGATCAAGACCGTCGCCATCGTCATCGGCGGGCTGGCCGTCGCGGCCGGGCCGGTCCTCTTCGTCCTCGGGAAGCTCATCACGATGGCGCCGGCGATCTCGGTGGGACTGAGGATGATCGGCCACTCCTTCACCGGGCTCCTCGGCCCGATTGGGCTCGTCGTCGCGGCCGGGACCGCGGCCTATGTTATGTTCCAGCAGGTTAAGAGCGCCCAGAATGCGGCCGCAGAGGCGGCGGCCCGGGAGACCGAGGTCACTGGAAAGTTCAAGGACAAGCTCTGGGAGGCCGCGGAGGCGGCAGGATATACCCGGGAGCAGTTCGAGCAGCTCACCCAGAAGTACAACGGCAACGTCGCCGCTCTGGGGATGGCCATCCAACGCGGCAAGGAGGGAGTGGAGATCCAGAAGACGCTCGCGGCCGTTGGCAAAGTGCACAAGGAGGAAATTGACGCCCAAAGGAAGGCCCTCGAGGAGCAGGCCAATGCTCAATGGAGGGCGGCCGCAGCCTCGGAGGCCGCAATAAAACAAGCGGAGGAGATAATCAGTATCCGCCGGCAGCTCACCGACGAGATCGCCCGGGGGATGATGAAAGAGCGCGACTACGAGAGGTTCGCCCTGACCTCGGCCTACGAGGAGAGGCGAGCAGCGATCCAGAAGGAGATCACCGACGCCCGGGCGAGAAACGAGCTCCTCCTCCTTGCGCAGCAATCCTACAACGCCCAGCTTGGGGCACTCGAGAAAGGGCACCGCGACGGGGAGCTCCTGGCCCGGATCGAATTCGCGCAGCAGATAGCTGACCAGGAGGACGCCCAGACGGTCGCCCGGCTTGAGGCGATCAAAGCCTTCGCCGCGGAAAAGCAGGCGATCCAGGACGCGATAAACCAGATGACGATGACAGAGCTTCAATACAAACTCTGGGCGATGGACGAGGAGCGGGCCGCGGAGGAGCAGCGCATAGCAGAGTCCCAGGAATGGTCGGCGGCGGAGAAGGATTCGCTGCTCGCGGGGCTCGATGAATACTACGCGAAAAAGAAAGCAATGGCCGAGAGGGATGC
>Ga0307378_10007478_pt1 | contig 14714 bp, 11 predicted proteins | sample UN1MG_FD_202238 | JGI IMG/M metagenome (GOLD analysis project Ga0307378, IMG submission 202238) | Soil microbial communities from Risofladan, Vaasa, Finland - UN-1 | ecosystem: Environmental > Terrestrial > Soil > Coastal area > Acid sulfate soil | place: Finland: Risofladan, Vaasa | collected...
GCCTTCTTCCGCAGGCTGTTCAAGCGTTGCACCGGCCTCACCCCTGGACAATACCGCAGGATGTTCCGCCCGTTCTCAAATGCAGCCGACGTACCTATTCGAGCCGTACAATAGTTGACTGAGTTCGCACCTGTCATAGGCCCATGGCCTTATGCGTCTCTTCCATGTACTTCATGCAGTTTGCGGTATCGCCCTTTTCCATAGCTGTCTTTGACTTATCGAGAGACTCTGCCGCCTCGCTTTTCTTGTCGGCATCGCTCATCTCAGCGATCATACCGTCCATCTGCTTCATATGGGCATCGTTGCAGAGATCCTTCGCGGCAAAGGCAGGGGATAGGGCCATAACGGCCAAAGAGGCCGCAAACACGCATATTTTGAGCATGGCTTTCTTCCTTGGTGCTGTCGACCACGGCATGAGGTCAATGGATAAACGCACAAACGGGCGATTGGGTCCTTGGGTGTGATATCCGCTTTGGGTCAGAAGCCGACATTAGGCCGAACCAGCCAGACGTCCGCTAATGACCTGTCCTTTCCGAAAATCACATCCGGACGTATTGATGGTGCAGTCCAGCCAAGATCGGAATGCCGACAATGGCGCCAGATCGTTGGATTGCTCGATGTGAGGGCGCATCTTTCCGTAATGCCAAGTGCGTGCGCGCTTGATTGTAATACGCCGCATAGGCGGAAAGAACTCGCCGCAGATGAACCTCGCCGAAGATGAGCATTTGATCCAGGCACTCGCGGCGCAATGTGCCGATCAAACGTTCAGCACAGCCATTCTGCCACGGCGAACCAGGAGAGATAGGTCGGTCGCGGATACCCATCGCCCTCACCCGAGACGTGAAGACATGTCCGTAGGCGCGGTCGTTGTCGCGCACCAAATAGGCTGGCGCCGAGGCCCAGGGGAACGCCTCGGTGATCTGCCGAGCCAGCCACTCGGCTGTCGGATGCCGCGTCACCTCGAACCACAGCAGCCGTCGCCGGCCGTGACCCAGGACCAGGAATACGAACAAGAGATCAAAGTTCAGCGCCGGCACGACGCACATATCAACGGCAGCAATCGCCTCAGAGTGATTGCGCAGGAACGTCTTCCAGGTTTGCGACGGCGGGTTCCGGCGTCGCACCATGTATTTCGAGACCGTCGACTGGGCGACTTCAAACCCGAGCATCAGCAACTCGCCATGGATCCGAGATGCGCCCCAAAGTGGGTTTTCGCTATTCATCCGCCGGATCAGATCGCGCAGGCCAGGATCAATCCTTGGTCGCCCTGCCCTATGACGCGATTTCCAACGCCAAAAAGCTTTGAATCCAGCGCGATGCCAACGCAGGACGGTCTCCGGCTGAACCACCTGCACCACGTCAAGAAGGCTCGGCCAAACCCGGGTCATCCATGTGAGCAGAACGCGATCACTGCCACGCAGTCGAAGACGAGGTGGTGCCTGCCGCATGGCGATGGTTAGTTGATGGCGGAAAAGTAAATTCTCGGCCTCAAGCCGGCTCCGCGACTTGAGCAGGGCGGCGACGAACATTCCGAGCGCGTGCAGGATCGCAAACATCGCTCTCAAGGATGCGATGATTCTGCCTTACGATGCGAATCCAGGCCGGATGGAATTTTCGGAAAGGACAAGTGATTGATTCAGCAAATCAAATGCGCATCAGGTTTTCGGTGCACACAGGGCATCAATCCGGCGGCGCCCAGGTGTCTACGCCATAGGCAGGCAACTTGACGCGCATCAACGTTCGGCGAGGCGTCGCAAGCCAGTATCAGGCTCGCTCGTAGGAATCTGACTTGCGAGTTTGCATCCTTGGTGGCGCTGGGCAACGCATGGCCACGACCTACACTCTACGCACCGTCTTACGGATCGTGGCTGTTCGCCCGTCGCTCAGCGATTGGGAGAGATCATGAGCCATTTCCTCGACCGTCTGACCTTTTTCAATCGCACGGTCGACGACTTCTCTGACGGCTACGGCGTCGTCACGCGCGAGGATCGGCGGTGGGAGGACGGCTATCGCAAGCGCTGGCAGCACGACAAGATCGTGCGCTCGACGCACGGCGCCAACTGTACCGGATCATGCTCGTGGAAGATCTACGTCAAGGGCGGCATCGTCACCTGGGAGACGCAGCAGACCGATTATCCGCGCACGCGGCCTGAACTCCCCAATCACGAGCCACGCGGGTGTTCGCGCGGGGCGAGCTACTCCTGGTATCTCTATTCCGGCAACCGGGTGAAATATCCGCTGGTCCGCTCGCGCCTGCTCAGGCTGTGGCGCGCGGCCCGCGTGGACCATACGCCCGTCACCGCTTGGGCCTCGATCGTCGAAGATCCCACCAAGCGCGCCGCCTATGTCAAGAAGCGCGGCCTCGGCGGCTTCGTCCGCGCGACCTGGGACGAGGTCAACGAGATCATCGCCGCGGCCAATGCCTACACGGTGAAAACTCATGGGCCGGATCGCGTGTTCGGCTTCTCGCCGATCCCGGCAATGTCGATGGTGAGCTATGCCGCGGGCTCGCGCTATCTGTCGCTGCTGGGCGGCGTATGCATGTCGTTCTACGACTGGTATTGCGACCTGCCGCCTGCCTCGCCCCAGACCTGGGGCGAGCAGACCGACGTTCCCGAGAGCGCCGACTGGTACAATTCCGGCTTTCTGATCCTGTGGGGTTCCAACGTTCCCCAAACGCGCACCCCAGACGCCCACTTCTATACCGAGGCGCGCTATCGCGGCGCCAAGAGCGTGGTGGTCACACCCGATTACTCGGAGGCGGCGAAATTCTCGGACCTTTGGGTGCATCCGAAGCAAGGCACCGACGCGGCGTTGGCCATGGCACTCGGTCACGTCATCGCCCGCGAGTTTCACGTCGAGCGGCAGGTTCCCTATTTCACCGACTACGCCCGCAAATACACCGACATGCCGATGCTCGTCCGCCTCGTCGAAAGCGATGGCCGGCTGATCCCGGAGCGGTTCGTGCGCGCGAGCGATTTGGACGGTGCCTTGGGCGAGACGGCGAACCCTGAGTGGAAGACGCTCGCTTATGACGAAATCTCGGGCGAGGTTGTCGCGCCAAACGGCGCCGTCGGGTTCCGCTGGAGCGATTCCGGCAAATGGAACCTCGAAGAGAAGGATGGGAAGGGCCGGGAAACAAAGCTTCAGCTCTCGCTCGCCGGGATCCGTGACGAGCTCGCCGATGTCGCTTTCCCCTATTTCGGCAATCGCGAGCACGATCATTTCGCCGGCACCGACCATCCGGGCGTCTTGATGCGCCGGGTGCCAGCCAAGTGTCTGCAGCTGAAGGATGGCGAGGCGCTGGTGGCCAGCGTCTACGACCTGTTCATGGCGAATTACGGTGTCGACCAAGGCTTCGGCGGCGAACATCTCGCCGCGTCCTATGACGATGTCGAACCCTATACCCCCGCCTGGGCGGAGAAGATCACCGGCGTGCCACGCGACAGCATTGTCACCATCGCCCGCGAATTCGCAAGCAATGCCGAGAAGACGAACGGGCGCTCCATGGTCATTCTCGGTGCCGGAGTGAACCACTGGTACCACATGGACATGACATACCGCGGCATCATCAACATGCTGGTGATGTGCGGCTGTGTCGGGCAGTCGGGCGGCGGCTGGTCACATTATGTCGGGCAAGAGAAGTTGCGGCCGCAGACGGGCTGGCTTCCCCTCGCCTTCGCGCTGGATTGGAGCCGTCCGCCACGTCAGATGAACTCAACGTCGGCGTTCTACGCCCACACCGATCAGTGGCGCTACGAGACGCTCGATGTGTCCGAGATCCTCTCGCCCACTGCGCCATCCGGGCCGTGGGACGGCGCGCTGATCGACTATAATGTGCGCGCCGAGCGCATGGGCTGGCTGCCGTCCGCGCCGCAACTCGAGGAGAACCCGCTTGCGATCGCAGCCAAGGCGGAGGCCGCCGGCCAGGAGCCGAAGGATTACGTCGCCGCCGCGCTCAAGTCCGGCGACCTGAAACTCTCCTGCGAGGATCCGGACAAGCCGGCCAATTGGCCCCGCAATTTGTTCGTGTGGCGCTCAAACCTTTTGGGCGCGTCCGGCAAGGGGCACGAATATTTTCTTAAGCACCTGTTGGGCACTCCGAACGGCGTGATGGGCAAGGATCTGGGCACGACCGGAGCGCAGAAGCCCCAAGAGGTCGAGTGGCACGACGAGGCGCCGGAGGGAAAACTCGACCTGCTCGTCACCATCGACTTCCGCATGTCGACCACCTGCATGTATTCCGACATCGTGCTGCCGACGGCGACTTGGTACGAGAAGAACGATCTCAACACCTCCGACATGCATCCCTTCATCCATCCGCTGACCTCGGCGGTCGATCCGCTGTGGGGCGCGCGCAACGACTGGGAGATCTACAAGGGCATCGCCAAAGCCTTCTCCGAGGTCGCGCCGGAAGTGCTCGGCGTCGAGACGGACGTGGTGCTCACCCCGATCCTGCACGACACGCCCGGCGAGATCGCGCAGGCGCTCGACGTGAAGGATTGGAAACGGGGAGAGGTCGATCCGATCCCCGGCAAGACCATGCCGCAGGTCACGGTGGTCGAACGCGACTATCCAAATCTCTACAAGCGCTTCACCGCGCTCGGACCGCTGATGAGCAAGCTCGGCAATGGCGGCAAGGGTATCAATTGGAAGACGGAGGACGAGGTTGAGTTCCTCAAGCGCCTCAACGGAGAGGTCGAGGAAGACGGCGCGACCAAGGGCTTGGCGCGCATCGAGAGCGATATCGACGCAGCCGAGGTGATCCTGACGCTCGCGCCGGAGACCAACGGCGAGGTCGCGGTCAAGGCGTGGGAGTCCCTGTCGAAGACCACCGGCCGCGGGCTGGTCCATCTCGCCCTCCACAAAGAGGACGAGAAGATCCGCTTCCGTGATGTGGTCGCCCAGCCGCGCAAGATCATCTCGTCGCCGATCTGGTCTGGCTTGGAGTCGGAGAAGGTCTGCTACAACGCCGGCTATACCAATGTGCACGAGCTGATCCCGTGGCGGACGCTCACCGGGCGGCAGCAGCTCTATCAGGATCATTTATGGATGCGCGCCTTCGGTGAAGGCTTGTGCGTCTATCGCCCGCCGATCGACACCAAGACCGTGAATCCGGTCATCGACCGCAAGCCGAACGGCAATAAGGCGGTTGTGCTCAATTTCATCACCCCCCACCAGAAATGGGGCATCCACTCCACTTATACCGACAATCTGCTGATGCTGACTCTGTCGCGCGGCGGACCGATCGTGTGGATGAGCGAGGTCGACGCCGGGAAAGCCGGCATCGTCGACAATGATTGGGTCGAGGCCTTCAACACGAATGGTGCGCTGGTCGCTCGCGCCGTCGTCTCCCAGCGCGTCAAGGAAGGCATGTGCATGATGTATCACGCGCAGGAAAAGATCGTGAACGTGCCGGGCTCCGAGCAGACCGGCCAGCGCGGCGGCATCCATAACTCGGTGACGCGGACGGTGCTCAAGCCGACGCACATGATCGGCGGCTACGCCCAACAGTCCTACGGCTTCAACTATTACGGCACCGTCGGTTCCAACCGCGACGAGTTCGTCATCGTGCGCAAGATGGCGGAGGTCGACTGGCTCGAAAGGCCACATGCGGACTCGCCCGCCGATGCATCCCGACTGGAGGCCGCAGAATGAAAGTCCGCGCCCAAATCGCCATGGTGCTGAACCTCGACAAGTGCATCGGCTGTCACACCTGCTCGGTCACCTGCAAGAACGTGTGGACCAGCCGCGAAGGCATGGAATACGCCTGGTTCAACAATGTCGAGACCAAGCCCGGCATCGGCTATCCGAAGGAATGGGAGAACCAAGACCGCTGGAACGGCGGCTGGCGCCGTAAGCGCAACGGCAAGATCGAGCCCCGGATCGGCGCAAAGTGGCGCGTGCTGGCCAACATCTTCGCCAATCCCGACCTGCCTGAGATCGACGACTATTACGAGCCCTTCACCTTCGACTACCAACACCTGCAGAAGGCGCCCGAACTCCAGGCCATGCCGGTCGCACGGCCGCGCTCGCTAATCAGCGGCGAGCGAATGGAGAAGATTGAATGGGGGCCGAACTGGGAAGAGATTCTCGGCGGTGAATTCGCCATGCGCTCGGCCGACGTCAATTTCGAAGGTGTGCAGAAGGAAATCTACGGCCAGTTCGAGAACACCTTCATGATGTATCTGCCGCGGCTGTGCGAGCACTGCCTTAACCCGGCCTGCGTCGCGGCGTGCCCGTCTGGCGCCATCTACAAGCGCGAGGAGGACGGCATCGTTCTCATCGATCAGGACAAATGCCGCGGCTGGCGCATGTGCGTGTCTGGCTGCCCCTACAAGAAGATCTACTACAACTGGTCGAGCGGAAAGTCGGAGAAGTGCATCTTCTGCTTCCCGCGCATCGAAGCCGGCCAGCCGACGGTGTGCTCGGAGACCTGCGTCGGCCGTATCCGCTATCTCGGCGTAGTGCTTTATGACGCCGACCGTATCGAAGAAGCGGCGAGCGTCGCCGGCGAGCAGGACCTCTATGAGGCACAGCTCTCGATCTTCCTCGATCCCAACGACCCGGCGGTGCTCGATCAGGCCCGCGCCGACGGCGTGGCGGAGAACTGGCTCGAAGCCGCCGTCCGCTCGCCGGTGTGGAAGATGGCGATGGATTGGAAAGTCGCCTTCCCGCTGCACCCCGAGTACCGCACGCTACCGATGGTATGGTACGTGCCGCCGCTGTCGCCGATCAACGCGGCGGCGGAGTCGGGCAAGATCGGCTTTGACGGCGAGATGCCGGATGTCCGCAGCTTGCGCATCCCGCTCCAATATCTTGCCAATCTGCTCACCGCCGGCGAGGAAGAGCCAGTCGCGCTTGGCTTGGAGCGCATGCTGGCCATGCGCGCCTATATGCGGTCCAAGACCGTCGACGGGGTGATCGACGAGAGCATTGCTCATCGCGTCGGCCTAGACGGTCAGATGATCGAGGACATGTACCAGGTCATGGCCATCGCCAACTATGAGGACCGCTTCGTCATCCCGACGGCCCATCGCGAACTCGACGAGGACGCCTTCGACTTGCGCGGCTCCTGCGGCTTCTCCTTCGGCAATGGCTGCTCGGGTGGCACGACGGAACCCAATCTGTTCGGATCACCAAAGAAGCAGGTCAAGACGCCGATGGAGGTGCGCTGATGAGCAAAACCTTCAAGGCTCTCTCGGCACTGCTCAGCTATCCGGACGAGGATCTGCAGAAGGCCGCGCCGGAGCTGCGGGACGTCATTGAGGAGGAAGCTCTCCTGCCGCCGGAAGCCCGCCGCGTCCTGGATACTCTGATCGAGGAGATTGCGACCGGCGACCTCTATGACTTGCAGGAGCGTTACGTCGAGCTGTTCGACCGCACGCGTTCACTATCGCTGCATCTGTTCGAGCATGTGTATGGCGAAAGCCGCGACCGCGGTCAGGCGATGATCGAACTTAAGGCCCTATACGAGCAGAATGGGCTTTATCTCAGCGCCTCCGAGCTCCCAGACTATCTGCCGGTGTTTCTGGAATTTCTTTCCGTACGTCCACTGGAGGAAGCCCGCGCGCAGCTCAATCAGCCGGCGCACGTCCTGACGGCTATCGCCGAGCGGCTGCATAAGCGCGAGACGCCTTATGAGGCGGCGTTTCAGGCCCTCGTAGCGATCGCCGGCATCGTTCCGGACGTCACTGGTGTCGAAGTGCTGGAAGGTGACGATGCCGATCCCAATGATTTCGCCGCGCTCGATGCGCAATGGGAAGAGGAAGCGGTGACGTTCGGCCCGAGCGCCACGCCAAGCTGCAAGGACCGGATCGTGTCCCAGATACGCGCAGGGCGCCGGCCGGCGGCCGGTCTACCGAAGGGAGTGGCGCCATGAGCGAGACCATCAATCAGCTTCTGTTCGGCTGGTACCCGTATCTCTGCCTCTTGGTCTTTCTGATCGGCAGCCTGGTGCGCTTCGACCGCGAGCAATACACGTGGCGGTCGGGTTCGAGTCAGCTCTTGCGGCGCAAGCAGCTCACTTGGGGCTCCAATCTTTTCCACGTCGGCATTCTCATTATCTTCCTCGGCCATTTCGTCGGCCTGCTCACGCCGATCGCCATGTTCGATTTCCTCGGCATCTCTCACTCCTTCAAGCAGATGATGGCCATCGTGGTTGGTGGCATCGCCGGCATCGCCTGCCTTATCGGCATTTCGCTCTTGGTGCATCGGCGGCTGTTCGACGCGCGCATACGCAACACCTCCTCCTTCGGCGACATCGCCATTTTACTATTGCTCTACGTGCAGCTGCTTTTGGGGCTGGCCACCATTCCGATCTCGCTCGGTCATCTGGATGGCGGGGAGATGCTGAAATTCATGACCTGGGCGCAAGGGATCATAACGTTACAGCCGGGCATGGCCTCGCTAGTCGCCGACGTCAATCCCATCTTCAAGCTTCATCTGTTCCTGGGCATGACGATCTTCCTCGTCTTCCCATTCACGCGCCTCGTCCATGTGTGGAGCGCGCCGATCTGGTATCTCGGACGGCGCGGCTATCAGGTGGTCCGCACGCGGCAGCAGGTTGGGCCTTACGGTGGGACGCAAGGGCCCGAGCCGCGCGGCCCGGCCCGGCGCCCCCTACCGGCGGAGTAAGTCGCATGGCTTGCGCGGCGCACAGCACGGAGCTCCCCGAGCGCTCCCCAGTCAGTGTGAATGGCGTGGCCATTCCGCACGATGCCATCGCGCGCGAGGTGCAGCATCACCCGGCGCCCAAGCCCATTGAGGCGTGGCAGACAGCCGCGCGCGCGTTGGTGGTCCGCGAACTCCTGGTCCAGGAGGCGCACCGCCTCGGGCTCGATCCGGCCCCGCGCAAAGGCGACAACGGGCAGCGTGAAACCGAGGACGAAGCACTCATCCGGAGCTTGATCGAGCATGAGGTCGTGACGCCCGAGCCGAATGAGGCGGACTGCCGGCGCTATTTCGAGCAGAACCGGCGCCGCTTCCGCTCGGAGCCGATCTACGAGGCGGCTCATATTCTATTTGCTGCCTGGCAGGGCGCTGCGGAGGCGTATACCCAGGCGGAGCGCGCCGCGGGCCTGGTGCTCGCCGAGCTCAAGCAGCAACCTGGGCGGTTCGGCGATCTAGCGCAGACACACTCGGCCTGTCCGTCGGGGGCGCAAGGCGGCAATCTCGGCCAGATCACCGCCGGGCAGACGACACCCGAATTCGAGCAAGCGCTTGCGGCGCTGGCACCCGGCGCCGTCAGCCAAGCACCGGTCAGGACGCGCTACGGTCTTCACATCATCCGGTTGGACCGCAAGATCGAGGGAGCGGAATTGCCGTTCGAAGCCGTCGTCGACAGTATCGCAGCCTACCTCCGCGAGAACGTCATGCATCGTGCGACGGCGCAATATATCGCGCGGCTGGTCTCGAAGGCGCAGATTGGCGGCATCGATCTCGCCGGCTCGGAAGCGCACCGGGTCAGCTGACGGCGCATTCATGCCGCGAGGTGATTTTCTACCCTGAGATGTGGAGCTCCCCAAGCGGAACGCCGTTTGACCTTGTGGCGCGCGGGTCGCTAACCTAGGGGGCCTATCCACGCCAATTCCCAAGAAGGCCCCCCGGCACAATGCCGAATCTGGACCGCAACCTTATTCAGGCGCTGCCGGTGTTCAGCGCCATGGGCGAGGCCGAGCTCGACGATGTGATCGCCCATGCCAAGGCGCAGCGTGTCCAGAAGGGGGCTGCCGTTTTTCGCCAGGGGGAGAAGGCCACGGCCTTCTTCGTGCTGCTGCACGGCCGGCTCAAAGTGGTGAAGACGACGCCCCACGGGGAGCAGATGATCATTCGCTTTGTCCATCCCGGGGACATCTATGGCATCGCCAAAGCGCTCCGGCGCGAGGATTATCCGGCAACGGTGATCGCCGTGGTGGACAGCGTCACGCTGGTTTGGCCGGCCGAGATTTGGGATGAGTTTATGGCTTCACATCCTGCGTTCGCGGTGAACGTGATGCAGATGATGGGCGATCGCTTGCAAGAGGCCCATGCCAGGATCAAGGAGCTCTCGACGGAGGAGGTCGAGCATCGCGTGGCCCACACCGTCCTTCGGTTGATCACGCAATCCGGCAAGCAGACGGATGAGGGCGTTCTGGTCGACTTCCCGATCACCCAGCAGGAGCTGGCCGAGGCGTCTGGAACGACGCTCCACTCGGTCAGCCGAACCTTGAGCGCATGGGAAAGCGCGGGCCTTGTCAGCGTTGGGCGTCGAAAGATCGTCGTCCGCGACGCTGATGCTCTTTCTGCGCTTGCCGAGCGTGGCGCTCCCGGGGAGCGCGATCGCTCGCGCTAAGCAAACGCCGACTTGCGCTGCGACAACGTCGATCCAAAGTTCATTTTGTAGTGTCCTCAGCCATCCAGGCACGCTCCGTGCCGCAGGAGGTCTACCGTCCATGCAACGCAGCCTGCGCGAGGAACGGGGAACCGGCCAAGGGCGCGCGCGGGGCAGCGCTCTGTTTAGCTATGGCTTCCGCCCATTCTTCCTCGGCGCGGGCGTCTGGGCCGTCATCGCCATGGCCCTTTGGATCGGGTCGCTTGCAGGCATGTGGCAGCTTGCCCCCGGTTACGGCGCCTTGGCCTGGCACGCCCATGAGATGCTCTTCGGGTATGGCTCGGCGGTCGTGGCCGGGTTCCTGTTGACGGCGGTGCCCAATTGGACTGGGCGTCTGCCGGTCGCGGGCTGGCGTCTCATTCTCCTGTTCCTCCTCTGGTGCGCGGCCCGTGTCGCGTTTCTTGCGACCGGAGCGACAGGGCCCCTCCCCGCGGTGGTGATCGACAGCCTGTTCTTGCCTTGCCTCTTGTTTGTCATGGCGCGCGAGATCGTGGCCGGCCGTAACTGGCGCAATCTCAAGCCGCTTGTTCTGATCGCGCTCCTGGCCGCCGCCGACATTGGCTTCCACGCCGAGGTGCTGAGCGCGGGAACGGCGAGCGCCTCGAGCCGCGTCGGGGTTGCGGCGCTGATCGGGCTTATCATGCTGATCGGCGGGCGCCTCGTTCCGAGCTTCACGCACACCTGGCTGCTACGGATGGGGTCGGCGCGTCTGTCCGCTCCATTCGGCCGTTTCGATTCGGCAGCACTGGCCGTCTCCGGTGTTGCGCTCCTCTTGTGGATCGCGAGGCCGGAAGCCGCCGCGACGGGCGTCTTATTCCTGATCGCCGCAATCCTGCAAACTGTGCGCCTGTGGCGCTGGGCCGGCGTGCATGTATGGCGCGAATCGCTCGTTCTCATCCTGCATCTTGGCTATGCCTTTGTCCCGCTCGGCTTTTTGCTCGGCGGCATCTCGATCTTCGAGCCGGACGCCCTTGCCGGCACGGCCGCCATGCATGCCTGGACCGTCGGGGCCATCGGGGTCATGACCCTGTCCGTGATGACGCGGGCCACACGTGGCCATACCGGCCGTGGGCTCACGGCGTCGGCACTCACCATCGTCACTTACACGATGATTATCGCGGCTTCCGTGCTGCGCATCGCTGCCGGAGCCTTCCCGCAGGACTATGCCGGCCTGCTCGAATTGGCAGGTATCGCGTGGATCGCGGCCTTCGGCCTGTTTCTGCTCGAATACGCGCCGATGTTGGTCAGACCCCGCCTGGAGCGCGGTGCAGCTGGCTGAGCGGCCGGCGCATCTTCCGCATCGTGAGTTTGACACGGCGCAACGACCACCGCCTGGCCGCCGGCTAAAATAGAATCTATTCGAAGGCCGTGCTCGCAGAACAGGGAGGTGGGTGATGCCGAACTCGAGGTTGTTGCGGCCGACACGCGAGGAATTGCGTCAGCGCTACGAGCTCATGGACCGGATGATGGAGACGCGCGGGGTGGACGTTCTTGCGGCGCTTCGCGTGGATGGCGGGCTCGCCTTCATCGAGGCCCGTGCCAAATGCCGCTACTGCCAGCACGCAGGGGTCTGCCGCCACTGGCTGGCAAGTGAGGGGCAGCGAGGGTCCGCGGACTTCTGCCCTAATGCGGCGTTCTTCCGGTCATGCCCAGACATTGACGACTGACGCCCCAACCAGCCGGCCGCCTCAGTACTGGTATCCCAGGCCGAAGATGACCTTCTGCACGTCGGTGAAGAAGTCGTCGGCCTGGTAGTTGGCGTATTTGGCCTCGGCGTAGAAGCCGCTTCTGAGCGGCAGGTAGGCGTAGAAGTCGAACTCCGAGCCGTAGTGGAGGTCCTGCACGGCTGACTGGAACTCGTGATACTGGGCGATGAGCAGCAGCCCCCCGAAAGCGCTGAGCGCGCCTGAGTTCGACGGCACCTTATATTTAAGCTCGCCGTAGAAATCCTGCAGGCCCGTCGGCGGGATCACCAGGAACACGTCGGCGAAGCCGTTGAAGATGTGTCCCGTGGCGAGCGGCGTCTGGAACGCGGCGAAGCCGTTGTCGCTGCCGAGCAACTCATAAATGAGCGTCGAGGTGAGGTCGCCCGTGGTCAGGCCCTGCTCAACGCGCACATAGTCCGCGTCGTAGGCGACCGGTGAGTCGCCGTAGCTGGTCTGATGCGCGTATTCGAAGCGGTAATTATAGGCGAAGCGGTCGTTCAGCGTCTGCTTCCCCTTGAGGAAGCCGCCGTAGCTCGCATTCGACAGCGGGTCGAGGTCGTAGAGATCTATCAGATAGGTGTAGGCGGTGAGCTTGCCAATGGAGAGCTCCTTGCTCTCCGCGTGCATCAGATGGACGTTGGAGTGGATGTTGCCGACGGGAGATGAGTCGCTGAAGATGCGGTTCACGTTGCCGATATAGGCGTAGAGAAAGGTCACATCGGGGAACGCGGTGATCGTCGCCTTGGCCCCGTCGAAAGTCTGGTCGTTCTGGCGCCAGGCGACCGAGCCGACATAGCGAAGGTTGTCGAGGTTCTCCAGGTAGCGGCCGCCGAGCAGCGCCACGCCGGGGATGCTGAGCGACTCCAGATAAGCCTGATCGACCTCCGCCGACTCGACGTCGGCGACGACGGGATACTGGGTCCTTCCGTTGATGGTGTTGTTGAAGTCCTCGGGACCGATATTGAGGACGAACTCGCCCTCGACGCCGGCCCGGAAGCCGTGAAAGAAACCGGACTCCACGCCGGTCTTGTTGCGAATCGTGGAGGCGCGGGCATCCTTCGGCAGATTGGCCTGGTCGACATACTCATAGCGGTAACGGGTGTCGGTCCAGAAACGGCCGTTCAGGATGCCGGTATGTGGCGCCTGGTATGGGCCCGTCTCGGAACCCACTTGCGGATCGTAAGTGGCGCTTTGCGCCACGGCCACGGAGCAGCACGCATACACTGAGACAAGCAAAGATATCCCGACCAATATAGGCCGCGCTGGCAAGCGATGATTTGAGACTGATGTCATTTGCTGCCACCTGCGGGCACTGCTGCGCGGACGGGTTTGCCGGCGCGCGCTTTCTTGCGCCCGTCACCCTGGCTCGAAGGACCACCGCGTTCGATGTCGTAGAGCAGACCGCCATGGCGGGTGTAGAACCACCAGGTGACGGCAACGCAGGTGACGTAGAAGATAATAAAGCCCCATAACGCCAGTTCGGGCCCGCCCGTCGCGCCGATCGAGCTGCCATAGGCTTTGGGGATGAAGAAGGCACCGTAAGCCGCTAGCGCCGACGTGAAGCCGATAATCGCGGCGGATTCCTTGTCGGCGTTACGGGTTTGATCGGCAGCCGAGGCCTCCGGCATGAGACGACCGATCTCCTTGCGCATGATCGCCGGGATCATCTGGAAGGTCGAGGCGTTGCCGACGCCAGTGGCGAAGAACAACACGAGGAACATCGCGAAGAAGCCCCAGAAGGCACCGGGCTGATCTTTGATCCCGAGGAAAAACAGTACGCCCCCGACCGCGGCGATCATCACCACGAACACCCACAAGGTGACGCGCCCGCCGCCCCAGCGGTCGGAGATCCAGCCGGTCGCTGCCCGTGACAGGGCGCCGACCAGTGGCCCCACGAATATGAAGGGCAGCGAGTTCACGTCGGGGAACTGAGTCTTGGCAAGGAGCGGAAAGCCGGCGGAATAGCCGATGAAGGATCCGAAGGTGCCGGTGTAGAGCCAGCACATGATCCAGTTGTGCTTGCGTTGGAAGATGATCGCCTGCTCGCTGAACGACGCCTTGGCCGAGGCAATATCGTTCATGCCAAACCAAGCGGCGATGGTGGTGACGATCAGGAACGGTACCCAGATGAAGCCTGCGTTCTGCAGCCAGATTCGCGTGCCGTCCGACGTCGTTTGCGGTTCGCCGCCAATCACGCCGAAGACGCCGGCGGTGATCACCAGCGGCACGACGAACTGAACTACGCTGACGCCGAGATTGCCGAGACCGGCATTGAGGGCAAGGGCGTTGCCCTTCTCCTTCTTCGGGAAGAAGAAGCTGATATTGGCCATCGACGAGGCGAAATTGCCGCCGCCGAAGCCGCAAAGCAGCGCCAGCACGAGGAAGATGAAATAGGGCGTGCTCGGATCCTGCACCGCATAGCCGATGCCGAAGGCCGGGACCAACAGTGACGCCGTGGTTAGCGCCGTCCACAAGCGGCCGCCGACAATCGGCACCATGAAGGAGTAGAAGATGCGAAGCGTCGCGCCAGACAGACCGGGCAGCGCCGCCAGCCAGAAAAGCTGCTCGGTCGAATAGGTGAAGCCGATCGTCGGCAATTTGGCGACCACCACGCTCCAAACCATCCACACGGCGAA
>Ga0307378_10007479_pt1 | contig 14713 bp, 19 predicted proteins | sample UN1MG_FD_202238 | JGI IMG/M metagenome (GOLD analysis project Ga0307378, IMG submission 202238) | Soil microbial communities from Risofladan, Vaasa, Finland - UN-1 | ecosystem: Environmental > Terrestrial > Soil > Coastal area > Acid sulfate soil | place: Finland: Risofladan, Vaasa | collected...
CAGGTATTGGAGCTCGGTTTATCTTCTCTCCCGGAGTTAAAATCCTCGGGAGAGAAAGCTAAACCTGGAGGGAGTACAAAAAGGTAGTGATTTTATTTTATTTTCCAGGGGGGGAATCTAAAATAAATGATTATTCTGAAAGGAAGAAAAAACAAGTAAAGACAAGGAAAATAAAATAACAGGAATTTTTAATCTACGCAATTCTTCTTTTTATATTCGAGGGAGGGAGGGTAGGGTTCTCTGGAGATTTGATGCTGAAAAAAGAATAATTGGGGGTATCCCCTTGACTACACCAACCACTATGGGTTGTGCTTAGGCTTTTTTCTTTCTTTTCATACCTCAATCAAAATTTTTATATTCATTCATTTTATCTCCTAAAATGAGAAATTATATTCAATCCAACCGTTTTTCTAATGAGGTGTTTTTCCAGCATTGCTGACGTATCATTTACTTGGAGGCTAGGGTTGCCTGGCCTCCATGCGCCTCATTAATCACTCATTTTCACTGTTCCCAATGTGGCTTTTGCGCTTCCTCTTTTGCCTTCTGCCAAAGACCATGAATAGAATTAACTAAGGACTCAAGTAGATATCTGTCCCCTCGAAAAGTAACGGCGAAGTTGTCGGTATCAAAATTTCGAAGATAATCTTCTGGCTCAAGCCCTACAATCATACCTGGCGGCCCAACGTTTGAGTCGGCAAAGTTTCGACGCCTTGATGACGAAGCCCATCGCTCTAAACGTTCGTCAAAATGTTCGAAATGATTCCTAAATGTCCGAGGCTCAAGAGGAGAACAATCTTCAACTGAAATACTAGCCCTCAGCTCGTTTCCTCTTTCAGGCAGGAGTCCCTCCCTGGATGGCCAGAGAAGTTTTGAAATGTTTCCTGCTGCTACCAAAAGTGCCTGGACTGAGTACCAAATACGATCCATGTCACGGCCCTTTAATGCTTGGTTGAGATCTTGATTGGCTATAAGGGCAAATTTACACTGTCGTTCCACTTCTCGCTGAAAGATCCGCAAAACCATAGTTTCCATTTCTTACTCCTTCAAACTCGCTTAAGTATTTTCTTAACCAAGCCCTATCGCAGCAGAACAGCTTTTAAATGTACAATTAGAAATCTTATTTGTGTTGATTTCCAAATATTCATCTGTTGCAACAATTTTATATCCTGGCAAGAAAAAAATTCCATTTAACTTAAATCTTCGTGGACTTACATAAGCAAAGTCTAACCAAATATCTCCTGTAGTTTCATTTGTTATTTTAATTCCATCATCTGTAATCTGAGGTTCATATCCCTGCACAACATGCTGAATTATGCTATTTGAAACCTTAGCCACTGTATTTCCTTCTTGGTCTTTGACAGTACAATTAAATAGAATTTTCCCATCTTCACCTTCTCTAAACCTTATAAATTGTTTATTGATTCCTTTGCCGACTATTTCAACTACTCTTCCACATTCTGATATAAGATTTGAACCCCAAATAACTTCATAATTCTTTGCTTCAATCTTCATTTCTCCCCCTTAATTACATAATTTTAAACATATAGAAACCAGGGCTTTAGGGTCTTTGGCTTCCAGTCGGCTCATACGCTTCTGCTTTCACTGTCTCTGTCTTTTCTATAAAAAGCACAAATAGAAGCAAGAGGACAAGTTTCGCACTCAGGATCTCGATGCTTGCACACAGTTGCGGCAAAATCTAAGACGGACAGGTTGAATTCCCTGCTTTTTCCGTCTGGAATAAGCTTTCCTGCAAACTGCCATATTCTGCTGTCGTTTCGAGCTCTTGTTTTTGATGAAGTGAAGTCAAAAACCCTTCTGATAACCCTTATAAAGTTTGTATCAACCATAGGAACATTTTTGCTGTAGGAAAAGCTTAAGACTGCATTAGCCGCGTACAGCCCTACTCCTGGAAGCTTCAGTAGTTCTTTCTCAGTGAATGGTATCATTCCACTGAAGTCATCCACAACAGCCCTTCCAAACTTTATAAACAGCTCAGCTCTGTTGTGCTCCATTCCTAAGGGTGTGAGCATTTCCTTCAGCTCATTCTCATCTACTTTTGACAGCACTTTTGGGCTGGGAAATTTTTTGATGAAGTCATGGTAGATCTTCTCAACCTGCTTGGCTGTAGTCTTCCTAAGGAGCATTTCAGCAATCAGCACAGCATACGGGTCTTTTCTGTGGCGCCAGGAAAACTTCCTTTTGTTTTTTCCCCACCACTCAAGGAGAAGACTCCCAACAGCCTCTTTGGCCTTGGAGTGTTGAATCTCATTCATTATTAAAGCACTTTATTGTTATAACAGAGGTAGTTTGGGCTTGCCCTGGCTATGTGTTTTCAAGAACTGCCTCTGCAACTTCTGCAATCTTTTCTCCCAGTAAAGGTGGCACAGCCTCACCAATTTGGGCCCTTACTCTTGAAATGCTCCCTTTGAACATAAAGCTGTCAGGGAATGTCTGAAGGCGTGCCCTTTCTCGGTTCGTGAGCCTGCCTCTTTCCCTTCTGTAGTGATATCCCCAGGTGCCTCCTCCGCCGTAGGCTACGACTGTGTAAGACGGCTTTAATGGATGAAGCCTTCGGTAAATGAGGCTCAGCCCTCTGCCTTCTACTTCCCACTTGGTTCCCTTGACAAATTCGCAGTTTTCATCAGGAGGAATCATTCTCTGCCTGTCAAGCACTTTTTCTGACTCATTCGGAGAATCATTGCTTCCATCGCTAAAAATCTTTCCTTCAAGCCTGCTTCCGTAGTATCCGAGCTTCTTTAAAAATTTTGTATGCTCCTTAAACGCATCATCTATTTCTGAGCTGAAGCTGGGAGAAATGATGTTTACCTTTAGATAGTCTTCGACCACATCAAAGCTCAGATTTTTCCAAGTGCTGTTTTTCCAGTCTAAGGCCTTTTGTGTGCCCACAGTTTCAGCAGTTCCCTCATACTCCTTCATTATCTTTTTGTATTCATTATTGAGCTCGGAAAGCGGCATGCCTTCAAAAGCCTCTAGTGGGGTTAACGGATACTTTTTGAGGAGAGAGTTTCTACCTTGCAGAATGTTTTCGGCCTTAGTCGTTATTGATTTTTTCTTCCAATCATCTTCAATAAAGTCTTCACGAACTCCTATAACAATCAGCCTTCTCCTCCTTTGAGGAACTCCCAAACATGCTGAATCAATAACATCTGAGAATATGAGTTCATAGTTTTTTACGTTGTTTATGAAGCTGTTCCCCACTATGCTTCTTATCTCTTTCCACCTTATGTCCAGCTTTGAAAAGTCTTCCAGTATGACCCTGTATGCACTGCCCTTGTTAGCACTTTTCAGCCCTGGAACATTCTCAAAGACAAAAATCTTCGGCTGGGAATGTATGAGTGCTCTGACAAAGTGGGTGTACAGCCTGCCCCTCTTTACTGCTATTCCCTGCCTCTCTATTTGAGGCCCCCGAACTACTGAAAAGTCCTGGCATGGGGGGCCGCCTACCACCACATCTGCATTTTCGTTGTTGAAAAGGTCAAAATCCACTTCTGCAACATCTCCCAAAAGGTATAGAGGAAGTTTTGCATCTGAAGAAATTTCAGCAATGCTGATAACCTTGTGGCGAAAATTCTTGGCATAAGTCTCTGCTGGAGCAGGGAGAATATCATTTGCCAAAAGGAGCCTAAATCTGTTTGAGAGACTAAAGCCTAAATCCATGCCCCCAGCTCCAGAGAAAAGGGAAAATACGTTAAATTTGTTTCGGTTCATCCTTCACCTTCTACAGCATTTCAATAAGACGGAGCCATTTTGCTTCTCCGTACTGCAAGCCTCCAGAATGAGCGAAAAAGTGCTGGCCTGAGAAAGAGTCGATGATAGGGTCTATCTTGATTGGCACGCTTCCACTTGGGTCAATTTCTCGAATCTCCTGAAGGCTTCTAAGATTCTCAGGTGTAAAAAGACCTATTCCTTGGGAAATTACTATCCTCATCCTAGTCCTTCCCCTCAATCTTGCATTTATCATGTGTATGGGAAGATTAACGTCGCTCTTGTAAAGGAATCCTGCAATGTAGGCTGGAAGCGGTTCAAACTCTGGAATTTCATTCCAAAGCTTTCTTGCATCGTCGTCGTCTAATTCTCCGAGATTTTTCGCTTTAACAAAAAGCTTGTCTTTCAAAAAGCTGATAGCTTTAAGAAATGCTAAAAAATGCTGCCTCAAGATGCCTATTTTGACCAGCACAAAAACATCGGAATGCTCAAACTGTGCTCCTGGTAAATCAAGCCACCTTCCATTGAACTTTGTAGTTTTTATGCTTATCTTGAGGCTCGGCTTCCTCCACTTTTCATCAGGTCTTCTCACTTCTGCTATATCAGTTGGAAGAAATTTTGTGAGCTCCCCTCTGCTTGTGTCCAGTCTTGTTTCTACCCCAAAGCGCTTCTGCAAAAATTTTGAAAGGGCAATCTCACCCAAGAAACCCCTTGCTGTATCAGTCCAAACCTGCCCCATATCCCGTTGGCGTGAGCTTCCAAAATCAGTTCCTGCAAAACGGGGAGCCAGCCAGAGAGCTCTTACAAGTGCCCTTGAGTAGTCATCTTTATCCAGCCACAGGAATTGATACTTAAACCTTTCAAGCCAGGTTTCAAAATCACCTTCTATCTCTAAAGCTTCCTCTGCTCCTCTTAAAAGCTGTGTTTCAAGACTTTGTACGGACTCATCATCACTAATTTTCTCTTTTAGGATGCTTCCTATCTCAGAATTGAATAATTCTTTTTCCTGAGGCATGATGAATACCTCCATTTTTGACTTTTTATCTTAACATAACATAAAGTTGTTCGAATTATAAGAAAATTAATCTTTTGAGAAAAGCTACTAGTGAAAAGCGTCTATCTTTTGAGGCGCAAACTACGCTATGCTGTGTTTTTTCACGACGGGAAGCCAGAGCTTTAGGATCTCTGGCTTCAAATCGCCTAAACTAGGAAATTGAGATTAATTAGTTCTCTTTTCCCCTGTACTTTTATTTTCAATTTCACTTAATAAAAACACTATTTTCCCATCAGCAGGAACAATGCGAGTTCCAAGAGAATGCACCATTTCCTGCATTATGTGCGATACTATTCTTGGTTTGAAGCTAGCTCGAATCTCTTCAATTTTGCTGCCTGAGAATTGAGGTCTTGCATAAATTGTGATTTTCTTGTTTTCGATAAAAGGAAGCAAATCATCAAATTGCTTTGGAGACATATATAACTCATTAAGTCCAAAGTTATCAAATCCTTCAGGATTAAGAATTTTAATCTCCACACCAATTGTCGCTCCAAACTTTAGATTAAATGCTTCGCAAATTTCCTTTGAACTGGCAAAAGGTTTGCTTTCAATATGAATCTGAAGTTTTATTTCTTGACCGGAAAAAGATAATGGAGCTAGAAATAATCGTTCAATTATTTGTGCCGATTTCTCATATACATCACCAATAATTTCCTCTTTTTGTTCTTTGTGTTCAAGAACTCTCTCCATGTCTCTTTTAAGTTTTACTATCAAGTCATCTTTTGTAATGAATTTAGCCACAGTTCGTTCTTCTTTAAGTATTTTTTTAAAGGCTTCTAACTTATCTCTCTTTATACCATGGTCAACATATTTAATTTTTACATCAGAGTTTTCTTCATCGATTAGATAAATTAAAATCTCCTTTTTTAGTTCAGATGCTTTCTCATATTCCAATTGCGTAATTGATTTGCCACTATTTTTATCAATTGAACCTAATCTGAAAGCGATGACTCCAGCATATATATCTGATGATTCAACCTCTGAAAGGCTAGTCTCAAGTGGAGATTCTTTTCTAGCTCCGAACTTCTCCATGCCTCTAACTCTTACATCAAACTCCTCAAGCAAATCCCAAATGGCACGTCTATGCTCTGCTAAGTCCTCAAAGGTTGAAGAAATGAATACTGTCTTTTTCATATCTAATTTCCCTTAACCTAGTTACAAATTATTAATAATTTTCATATTAACAAATTTATATTAGTAAAATCAATCATATTGTTAAAATAAGGGGACAAATAATTACTCCTTGCTATCTAGTTCAACCGTATCTACTCTTATAGCGTGCTGTTCTTCATAATGTGTGCTTATAAATGGAGACACCTTAGACTCCTCGCAGACAGAAATTTAATATTTACTTGCAATTTTTTGCTTTTCCATTTCTGCTAATAATCCTTTCAAAGCGTATTCTCGGCCTTTCCTTGTGGCTTCATAATATTTCTTTTTGAATATCTTGTGAGAAAATCTAATTAAGTCAGCTTCCTCAAGGTCTTCTTTGATAACCTTAAATTCTAATTTTGAAGCGTCGGAAAATTCTTTCTCATAAAGTTTATATAACAAATTATAAGACCTTTTTCCCTCAGCAAACTTTTCAAGAACAAATTCATGTTTCAAATTCCAATCAAATTGCCAATCTTCTTTTTCTACAATCCTCTCAGTCTGAGGGACGGTTCTTACTTTTCTGCCTCTTCGAATCAACCAATTTAGAGTGCCGACAACTACGACAAACAGAAGGACATCTCGGCCAATTGTACTAATTGAAAATTTAAGTATTTCTGAAATTAGATTTTTAAAAAAACTCAGAATACTCAACAGTGCATCCCAACCTTTGATGATAGTAATTATTGCACCTAGAAAGCTGAGGAGAACTATAACAATACCTGCAATTTTTTTCCAAGAAAGATTCTTAATTTCCATTCTGAGAGAATTTTAATTTATAGCACTTTAAAAGGCAAGACCTTCACTTCTAGTGTATACATCACCACACAAATCAAAGGGCATTATGATATTCCTGGAAATGATAAGCTGAATTCCTAGTACTATGGTAATATTTCCTATCGTATTATTGTTTCAATTATTGCCTTGAGTCCGTTGATAGCCTCTAAATGTGATTGTCCTTTTGTTCTCAATGCCATATAAGATGCTATATATTCAGCATAGTTTTGATTTTCTATTTTTTTATAAAAAATCTGATTCATACCTTCCATTATGTTTAGAAGACTTTCTTTTATGCCCTCATCTTTTTTCAATATTTCTTGAGCTTTTACGGTCATGTCTGCAATTTGTTGCCTATTCTCAACATAGGTATTTGATAATTGGCGTAAGAGACTCCGAAACCTAGCTACAGAAATATGATCTTTTGAGACATAGCCTTTGGCATCAATAACAGCAAGTTGATATTCTATTGATGTTTCAAGTTCAGTTTGCTTTTTCTCAACATAAGGCCTAGCATCTTTATATTTTTGCCGAAATTTATTTTCTCTCATCCCTTGAATTTCAAACACAATTCCAATTGTAAAAATAGTTATGCAAAAAATGCCAACTATAATCAAAACTCTTTTATTATGCTTGCTTAGTTTTGTCATTTATTCCTCCTTTTTAATGTTATTTTTTCGCTAAATTTTGAAGTAAATTTCTTATATCAAGAAGAACCTCTAATATTAACCTTTGTGTATGCTCTTGAGCTGAATTCCAAGTGAGTAAATTACTTGCAATTTCTTCCCTAGTTCTATTCCCTCGAGCTACATCTATGACAGTTTCAGTGTGGCTTCTGTCTCGTATTGTTATAGGTTTCATTCTTTCCTCCTTAATAATGTACTCCTGGTTTGCTCCAACCTGTGCAAATACCATTCTCAAAATAAATAATGAAACGAATATCCCCAGTTTTATCAAGAACATATGTCCAAATATCCATCCTTGTTTCTCCATATACATGAAAATCATATTCAATATGTTCAAGCATCCCTGCGTTACGCACCAATTTTACCTCATCCTTATTCATACCTACACAAAGCGATCCTTCCTCAATAGCTTGAAGAACAGAGGATGGTCTATCAGGATGAGTTTTAATATACTTTAGCCTTTTGCCTTCAGGAGCAACCCCGGCCATTCTGTACAACATTGCAGTACAAGAAGTAAATAGAATAAGCAAGCTAATCCCGAAAATTAAACCAAAAACTTTTTTCATATTACCTCCTTTTGTATTTTTTGCATCGCAATTTTGTTTTTGAGAATTCCCCCCCTCCTCAACCGTCTATCAAATGAGGCGATTTTCCAGCATTGCTGACGTATCAATCCCGGGAGGCCAAGACCTTAGGATGCTGGTCTCCAATCGCCTCAATTCAAAACAATGAATAAGGTTACCAAATCTCTTTCTGAGCTTTTTTCCGTGTCCTCTTTTCAAATTCCATAAAATCGTCACCCGTGTACTCTATCCAGAAAGAAATCCTATAATTATCTCCTCTAAGTAACATTTGAATTGTTGTTTCTGGCGGATACCACTCTGCAACATACATTAAATGTCCTACACTTATAGCCGTGCCATATTCAGACTGGTCGTCTTTATATAAATCATTAGACCAAATTTCATCATCTCTTGATTGAGTTCCATACTTTTGTGTTATCTGGCTCTTTATACTTTTAAAGTCATCTATGTACAAATTTTTATTTGTATGTTCTTCCATAATTAAATATCTCGCTCTCGTTAATAGATTCTCAGCAAAATAGTAGATAATTCTAGCATCTAAGCTTCCCACATTAGATTTATAATACAATACTTCCAAACCTTTTAAATCTCCAGCTCCTTTCTCTTCCTTTATAAACTCACTTGCTTCAACTTCCCTCACTTGGTCTCTAGTCATTCCCCACAGAGTCTCTCTAAATCCAACTGTGGAAATTGGCGGTCTGGATGCATTTTTGGCTACAACAGTTTCTTCGGTCTTCTCGACTTTTTCAGCTTCAAACATCTTTGCCCCTAAAAGAATACGTTCCTTACTTGCGATTGACATAGCCATCTCTCCAGAAACAAACTGAAAAGAAAAACCATCTAAATAATACACCTGATGCATCACAACAGTTGCAATCTCATTGTGAGCAACATAATCTGGTTTTCCGAACCCTTCCAAGAGAGCCATCATCCTTGCTACCGATGGCGTACTAAAGAACTCCCCAGTCTTTCCCTTCAATCTGCTTACGAGTCCTGGGTTCACCGTCATAGACTCAACAACTTTAGCGGGCGTAAAGTGAATTCGCATGGAATCTTCAACGTCGACATAAAAGCCCATTTTATACTTCTTAGCATCCTTTTCCTTCTTGTTAAACATCTTTAACACAGCATCCATCGAATCACCCAAACTAACTCCAAGAACACTCACTTCAGAACCCAATGGCGGTTTTTCCAAACTGAAAATATCGACTTCCGTGAGCTCGTACTTCTCCTGGGCCCCCAAGATGTTAATGCAAGCAACCAAAAATATTGCCAACAAACACAGTTTTTTCATCTTTACCTCCTCCTTTTTTTAGTGATCATTAATTTCTTTCTGAGTTCATATTATCCCTCAATGTGTTTCTCTAACTAATATAACAAAGAAAGTGATGAACTGAAATTTATCTTATGCCGCCCCCAATACAATATTCACCGTTATCATATCCCTCTAAATGAGCTTGTTCTAAGGTATCAGGAGAAAAAATCTTAACATGTCCAGCAGCAATTATTTCATCAATTTGGCACTGAGGCTTTTCATTATCCAGATCATGGACTTCCATCTTATTAGTATTCCCGCAATACCTGCTGCCATGTAATGGTGGGCCATATCTTCTTGTCATAATATCCCTCCTCTTTTATTTTTTATTTACACCTCGGAGGCTTGCACCTCGAGCAAGGTGTATATCCTCTCGCACATGCCTCTTTTAATAAGATAGGGATTTTACTTCGTCTTAAATAAGAGCAAGAACCTCTGTGATATTTCTTTCCTGTTTTAGTTATATAAACTGTTATGCTGGCAGAAGTATCAATTGCCTTAGACTTCTCGACTTTTAATGTCGGTGGCCTACAGACAGAGCAGGGTGTATATCCCCTTTGAATAGCCTCTTTAAGAGTAATAGGAATCTTACTTTTACTCAAATACCTGCAATCAGCCGTATGATATTTTTTCCCGGTTCTAGTTATATAAACTACAGTGTCTTCATTTACTTCCTGATCCTTTTCTTCTCTAGGTGCCCAAAGGCCTTTCTCATTCTCCCTTGCTTCTTTCTCATATTGCCTGAATTCTTCAAGATATTTAAAAGGAAATATTGTATAAGCATGGCCATAACCTTGCTTTATCAATTCAGCATTTAGGAAAGTACCGTCTTCTAAATAAACATAAGCAAGTGTTCTACCGTATTTGTCTATTTTATTCTGGTCATATTCAAGCCTTACTTTCTTGCCTTCAACTAAGTTTCTGGTAAACTCAGAGGCTTCTTTGCCAAAATACTGAACCGGCTTTCTCGGGTCTTTTGTCTCAGGAGTATCAACCCCAATAAGCCTTGCTTTCTCATTGCCATCTAAAACAATAGTGTCTCCGTCAACTACTCGTATACATTCTCGCCAGGTTTGGGATTGTATCCCAGCAATTAGAATTAAAGAAAAAAGAATAAGACCTAAAACTTTAATCTTGCCTTTCATTCTATTCCCCAAATAAATTTAATTTTTCCAACTTTCCCTATAGTCTAGTTTTTCTTTTCGCATCCAGCGCACTTTCCATCAATATTTTCTATCTTTTTACGTTCACATCCATCCATTGACTGGCGCTTACAATCTTCTATAATATATATCGCCCGAATACCTAGAAGCAAGTCTTTAAAAAGTCTAAATGTTTTTTGAATTTATTGAATGGTTGATAAAAAAGATATATAAAATTATAAGGAGGATTAATGGATATGTTTGATTGTGAAATAGTGCCTTATTGGCGTTATGTGGATGAGGATGGCAACTGGGAGGATGTTAAGTGGTGTCCTATCTGTAATAAGATTGTGCCTATAGAGCAAAAAAAGGAAGAATCGTAACAGACGAAACCGTCAACCAGGGAATATCACAAGCAAGATAAAAAAAGGAAAAAAATAAAATAACAGGAATTTTTAATCTCCGCAATTCTTCTTTTTATATTCGAGGGAGGGAGGGAAGGGTTCTCTGGAGATTTGATGCTGAAAAAAGAATAATTGGGGGTATCCCCTTGAATACACCAACCAATATGGGTTGTGCTTAGGCTTTTTTCTTTCTTTTCATACCTCAATCAAAATTTTTATATTCATTTTGTCAATGTAAAAAAAATAGCCCAGGATGTCGGCCACTTCCGTGTATGTCTAACGCACCTCTGTAAATGACCACGACACGCCACTCGAATAGGTGATTTCTACGACGCCTCCGGTAGTAAGGAGCGTTCCATCGTAACGGGTTGTGCCCCAGCCGGTCCCTAAGAGTTCGTTGACGAGCAGGTGTCCATCCACATATACGATGAAGTTCGAGCTATATCCCGTATACGTCCCGATGATTCGGACCCGCGACACATATGTTGGCATGTCAAAGACCATGTCCCCTTGCCCGCTCCTGCTCCAGATGGTTCGGACAGTCAGTCTCTTGGCGCCTTGCCCGTTACCAGTCTCATCAAAATAAATATTCACTTCACCAGGCGCAATTCCCGTGACCAGCCCAGATTGGTTTACTGTTGCCACGCTCATGGTATCGCTACCCCACGTTCCGGCTCCAGGTTTGGTTGTGCCATCGGACATCGTGACGGTGGCTGTCATCTGCTCCGTCTGGCCAACCAGGATCGTCGAATTTGGTGAACTTACCGCAACGCTTATCGGCGTCGGCGTCGGCGTAGGTGGTGTTGGCGACGTTGGACTTCCTTTTCCACAAGAAAGCATCAAGCAAAGCAAAACCATAAGGCCGGAAAGCAAAAAAAATCTTTTCACTTCATTCCTCCTTTTTATCTCTCTTAATGAGAAATTTTACTTATTCCCTTTTTTCAACACTACGCAAAAAAGGATATAAGAGAGGCCGGCAGCAAGTAATATTACGGCTATTTCTGTTGTTAAGATATTCTCATCAATAGAAAAGTGTTTTTTACTTACAAGCAAATAAGGTGAAAAAATCCATCCCCTCTCATGGGAGACATACCATTTAGGCTTTTGAGTAGTCTTTATCATCTTATATTTTTCCATAAAATCACGCATGGACATACCTTGAGTAATTTCTCCCTTCTTTATTTTTTCCTGCACAAAATCATGAAAGGATTGAGATTGACGAGGATTAGGATTATCCAATACAAAACCTTCTGGTGGTTCTGGTACTTTAACTGAAGTACCCTTCACTAGGTCTAAAGAGAAAGAAGAATATGGAACAATTAATAAAGCAATTATCAATAGGTAACCAAAAATTAATAAAATATTCTTTTTACATTCATTCATTCTTAACCCCCTAATCTGAGACATTTTACTCCCTTTATCCGTCTTCTAATGAGGCGATCAACGCTAAGCTGTCGTATCATTACTTGGAGGCCAGGGTTGCCTGGCCTCCCGTTGCCTCTTTTTTACTATTTTTTATCTTCTTCTTTTTTTGGATTAATAATTTCAATTGGGATTGGGAGCTTTCCTAAAAGAACGCCGACAAGACCACGTCGAATAACTTCTTGATCAACTAAGAAATCTATATGACCCTTTGGTATGTATACAGCTCGTTTAAGGTGGACCTTATCAAAACTGTAATTTAATGATTTGGCCATTTCATAGAGAAGATCAGTAAGTAGTTCACTGGATTTTGTTACACTAGAGTCAAGTTTTGCTTTGTAGTCTGGGGCATTAAAATCTTTAGGGATAGGAGTCGGAAAATTTAAATAGTTATCTAACAATAATTTCCATGCATCTACGACCTTCTGATTTTTGTAAAACTCAATATCAATCATATTTAGTGCTTCAACATGTTTTGGATTTAAGGGGTTAGCTCTCGTTGTCATAAGTGTTCTGAATACTTCCATTTTTCTTGCTCTTTTTTCTCTGTAATTTTCTCTATATTTCTGAATTTGAACTGCTAATAAGGGAGCCAATAGTATGGCGACAATGACAAGCCAGTCACTTATAGTCATTTATAACCTCCTTTTATTATTTTTTTCACGTTCAATTGGAATACAATCAGGACACGGTGTATATCCTGCATTTAATGCAACTCTTAGACGCATCGATATATAAGCTCCCTCTATTTTGTTATTAGGGTCAGGCTGAAGATGAAATATACCAGTTTTTACATCCACATACACAATATACTCCTCACTCAAAAGAATCTTTCCATCTTTATAAGCAGTCCACATTTTATTTAAAGGACGTTTAGAGCTGGAAACTTGTCGAGCTTTAAACTTAATCACATATCCATAAAGTGTAATTCGTCGGAAATACATTGTTGTATCGCGGGTTCTTTGATTATATTGTAAGTAGTTTCTTGTTCCCCATAGTGCCCCTTGTGTTACTGTCCCACGATTATAAGCATAGATGTTTACGTCCCTGTCTGTTATAATCACACCATCTCCACCTATAAACGCAGCCCTTACTTGCATTTCTTCAGTTATTGCTTTTGAGCTTACTATGGGGGCAGGGTCCATTACCATTTTACCAATAATAATATATTCTTGCAGAGGCCGTAATTCCGCAGTATAAATTTTTACGTTTGCTGGAATTGTTTGTGCATAATTGTAATCTGGATGTTGAAATACCTCAGTGTGTATACAAGAACTTAATAATAAAATAATAAAACAAATCAGAATGTATCTTCTCATAGTAAACCCCTCTTTTTGTTATTTTTTATTTACACCTCGGAGGCTTGCACCTCGAGCAAGGTGTATATCCTCTCGCACACGCCTCTTTTAATGAGATAGGAATCTTCCTGTAAATATTATCAATATTTTGTTTCTTTTGACTCTTTACCTGTTACCTTTTTAATTACTTTTGTATCTATGACAACAGGTTTCCCATCATTTGGATCATATTCTTTTTGAACATGTAAAGATAAATTTTCCTTGTCTTCTTGATTAAGAATTTGTTTCTTATTTTCCCTTTTGAGATAAAAACGAATTACTGGATCCGTGAGTTCATACCTTCCGCATCTCGGACAACTTACATTTAAACCAAAAGAAGAATCACTTTTCTCTTTTTGAGTAGCTTCATCTCCACAAAAATAACATTTGATTTTTTCCATTATTTCCCTCCTTTTTAGTAAATCAATGTTTTTATGAAAGTAATATAATTTGATAGCTAAAACTTTAATCTTGCCTTTTATTGATCCCTACTGCTGTTTTCTGTGGTTCTACTTTATATCCTATAAACGCATCTGTCAAGCTAAGTGAAACCCCAGTTTTGTGAGTATTCCACGTACCATGCTTGACAAGTCAAGACCCCGCTTCTTACAAAGTGCGGCGTAGCCGGCATTAAATCTCTTAGCAGCACATATAAAAATACCTATCAACTTTATCCCTGAAAAGCTAAAATTTTAAAGTTTTTTAAAGTTTATTTCTTTCATACTTCAAACTTCTCTAAGTATTCTTATGAGAAAAAAGGGGCTGAACCGTAGCTTAGTCCCCCTGTTTAAAGACGATAGTTCTTCAAGTAATCAGAAATATCGACTTAAAACTACTGAAACTATGACTTGATGGCATAAAACTTTTTAAAACTAAAGTCCGTTTAAAATTCTCCATTTCCTGGGGTAAACCTGGTTTTATGGGGTAGTTACAGCTTGTCTGAATGGGATAAATAAACTTATTACTGAAAAATGGGGGATCAAGATAAATCAGGTCCGCCCGGATTCCCTTCTTTATCAAATCATCCAGGGCGGTTAGATTATCGCCGCAAATTAAAAGGTTTTTAAACGAACTATTGTTTTTCATTGATTTTACTTTATCATATTTCTATAAT
>Ga0307378_10007482_pt1 | contig 14712 bp, 8 predicted proteins | sample UN1MG_FD_202238 | JGI IMG/M metagenome (GOLD analysis project Ga0307378, IMG submission 202238) | Soil microbial communities from Risofladan, Vaasa, Finland - UN-1 | ecosystem: Environmental > Terrestrial > Soil > Coastal area > Acid sulfate soil | place: Finland: Risofladan, Vaasa | collected...
CGCCGATTGTACCATTCAGGTCCAGCCAACCGCGGAAGACCTTGCCCAGACCGCGTTGCTGACTGCCAATGTCGCCAGGTACTTCGACGTCACACCGAGAGTCGCCATGCTTTCGTTCAGTAATTTCGGCGACGTGCGGCACCCGGAGGCCGAGAAGGTCAGCCAGGCCACGGAACTGGTCCGCGCCCAGGATCCCGGACTGTGCATCGACGGCGAGATGCAGTTCGACACGGCCTTCTCCAAGGAGATGCAGGAGGAGTTCTTCCCGTTCTGCGAGCTGAAAGGCAGAGCCAACGTCTTCGTGTTCCCCAACCTGGCGGCCGGCCTGATCGCCGCCAAGCTGGTCACGCGGCTCGCCAACGCCGAGAAGATCGGCCCGCTGACGCTCGGGCTGAGCAAGCCGGTGAACGTCCTGCACCTCTCCTGCGACGTGGAGGACGTCGTCAACGCCACCGCTATCACGGTCATCGAGTGCTTGGACGGGACGCTCTGATACGCGATCCGCTTGACTCTTGCCTTTGCCGGGCGGACACGAGACCATGAAACGGACAGGCCTGCCATCCAAGACGGGTAGAGTAGTTCGAAAGGTCGGCGTCGGGGCCGGGTTCACCGTCCTTGTAATCATCCTGCTGCTCTGGCTGGCCAACGTGTTCACGCCCAAGATCGGGACCGAGCGGCCGGAGGAATCGGCCGTCGCCGGGCGCCCCGTTGGGGAAACCGCCTTGGCCGAGGCGCGGCTGATTCGCGTGCCCGTTATCGAGTCCGCCGTCGGGACAATCCGGGCTGTGCACGAAACGTCGGTCGCGTCCAAGCTGCTGGCGAAGGTTGTCGCGATCAACGTGCAGGCCGGTCAGTCGGTGCACAAAGGCGACGTGCTGGTTCGCCTGGAGGACGAGGACCTCCAGGCCCGACTTGAGCAGGCGGAGGCTGCCCTGGCTTCGGCCGTTGCCGCCCGTGACCAGGCCCAGATCGAGCACCAGCGCGTGCAGCGGCTGTTCGAGCAGAACGCCGCGGCCAAAATCGAATTGGAGCGCGCCGCCACCGCCTTGAAGTCCGCCGAGGCGGAGGTGGAACGGGCGCAGCAGGCCCGCCGTGAAGCTGGGACGGTGCTCGACTATTCGACGATCCGCAGCCCGCTGGACGCCGTCGTGGTGGACAAGCAGGTCCAGGCGGGCGACACCGCCCAGCCCGGACAGGTGCTCGTGAACCTTTACGATCCGTCCCGAATGCAATTGGTCGCGAGTGTCCGCGAGTCGCTCACGCACCGGCTGAAAATCGGACAAAGCCTCGCCGTGGAGGTGGACGCGCTCGACAAGGTGTGCGAGGGGCAAATCAGCGAGATCGTTCCGGAAGCCGAGTCCGCCAGCCGCACGTTCTCGGTCAAGGTGACCGGCCCATGCCCACCGGGCATCTATTCCGGCATGTTCGGGCGGCTGCTGATCCCGCTGGACGAGCAGGAAGTGCTGGTCATCCCGCGAACAGCCGTCCGACGCGTCGGACAGTTGACCATCGTGGAAGTCGCCGACGACAGCGGGGGCGTGCTGCGTCGCCGGGCCGTGCAACTGGGACGAACGTTGGGCGCTGAGGTCGAAGTCCTGGCCGGCTTGCGGGCCGGCGAGCGCGTTGGGCTGCTCGGGCCGGCCCCCGCAGATTCCAAGGGCGAACCGTCGTAGGTGCCGCATGCCGAGTCTCCGTGCCGTCGGCCGGCATGGCGGACGGTCGCTGCGAAGAGCCCGGCGCGCGGCGGCGGCCCGAAGCAGCGGAAATTGAGCGCCGATGACCGACGAACACGAGGGTGAGATACAGCACGGCTTCACCAACGCGATCGTTCGCGTCTTTCTCCATTCGAACCTCGCCTTGATCCTAATCCTGTTGGCGGCGGCGCTGGGCATGGCGGCATTGCTGGCCACCCCCCGCGAGGAAGATCCGCAGATTGTCGTGCCGCTGGCGGATGTGTACGTCAGCTTCCCCGGACATTCGGCTGAGGAAGTGGAGCGCCTGGTTGCCACCCCACTCGAAAAGCTGCTCTACCACATCGACGGGGTCGAACACGTCTACTCCATGTCGCGCGCGGGCCACGCGATTATCACCGTGCGCTACTACGTTGGTGAGGATCGCGAGCGCAGCCTGGTCAAGCTCTACAAGCGGATCGACGAGCACCTCGACCTCGTCCCGCCGGGCGTCACCGGCTGGGTCGTCAAGCCGGTCGAGATCGACGACGTCCCGATCGTCACCCTCACGCTCACCGGCCGGACCGCCGACGAATACACGCTCCGTCGCGTTGCCGAGGAGTTGGTCGAGCGTCTGGCGGCGGTCGAGAACATCTCGCGGGCGTACGTGGTGGGCGGGCAGCCGCGCGTCGTCTTGGTCTATCTCGATCCGGAGCGGATGCGGGCTTACAGTGTCTCCCCGCTCGAAATCCAGCGGGCGCTGAGCGCCGCCAACGTTACGCAAATGGCCGGCGAGTTCACACGCGCGGACACGACGGTCCGGGTCGAAGCCGGGCGGGCTTTCTCCCGGGCCGACGAGCTGGGCAAGCTGGTGGTGGGCGTGTTTGCCGGCCGCCCGGTACTGCTCCAGGGCGTGGCGCGCATCAGCGACGGACCTGCTGAGCGGGACAACTATGTCCGGCACGGCTGGGGCCCGGCCCGCGGCATCGACCATCACGAAGGATTCCCCGGCACGCTCGTCGGCCCGCCGGCGCCCGCAGGGTCCGCCGCAGGGACTAGTGAAACCTCGTACCCTGCCGTCACCATCGCTCTAGCTAAGAAGAAAGGCACCAACGCGGTCCGGGTCGCCGGAGAGATCCTCAAATACGCGGAAGAACTCAAACGCGAGGTCGTGCCGGACGACATCGAGATCGTCATCACGCGCAACTACGGCCTCGCCGCCGACGAGAAGGTCAATGAGCTTGTCAAGGCGCTGGCGGTAGCGGTCTTCATCGTGATCGCGCTGCTGACGCTCGGGCTGGGCTGGCGTGAGGCGCTGATCGTCGCGGTGGCGGTGCCGGTCGTGTTCGGGCTGACGCTGACCGTCAATCTGGTGGGCGGCTACACGATCAACCGCGTCACCCTCTTTGCGCTGATCCTGTCGCTGGGGCTGCTGGTGGACGACCCGATTGTGGATGTCGAGAACATCTCGCGCCATTTCAGCCTCAGACGGCGGGCGACACGCCGCATCGTGCTCGAAGCCGTGGCTGAGATCCGCCCGCCGCTAATCACCGCCACCTTGGCCGTGATCGTCTCGTTTCTGCCGCTGTTCTTCATCAGCGGCATGATGGGGCCGTACATGCGGCCGATGGCGTTAAACGTCCCGGTCACCATGCTGATGTCGATGGTAGTCGCGTTCACCATCACGCCCTGGCTGGCCTATCACGTGCTCAAGCGGCGTCGCGGCACGGATGGCGCCGCGGCGGGCGGACACGACGGGAGGGACGATGATGTCGCGGCGATGCAGCGCAGTCCGCTCTACCGCGTGTTTCATCCGCTCATGGCGCCGTTGCTGCGCTCGCGGGCCAAGGCCTGGGGGTTCCTGGGGATCATAGCGTTGTTGACGGTCCTGGCCGGCGGGCTGGCCGCCGGCCGCAGCGTCCCGCTCAAGATGCTGCCGTTCGACAACAAGAACGAGCTGCTGCTCGTGCTCGACTTCGACGAGGGCACGACGCTGGAGCGCAGCGACGCCGCGGTGCGCGACTTCGAACGCTACCTGGCAGGCGTGCCGGAGACGACTGACTTCACCAGTTACGTCGGCCTCGCCAGCCCGATGGACTTCAACGGTATGGTGCGGCACTACTATCTACGGCGGGGACAGAGCGTTGCCGAGATTCGCGTGAACCTGGTTGGCAAGGGCAGCCGCTGGGACCAGAGCCATACGATCGGCCTGCGGTTGCGTAATGATCTGACGGAGCTTGCCGAACGGCACGCCGCGAACCTGAAGATTGTCGAGCTTCCGCCGGGGCCGCCGGTGATCAGCACACTGGTGGCCGAGGTCCGCGGCCGGCCGGACCACACGTATGACGATCTGGCTGCCGCCGCCAAGACGGTCCGTGCGCGATTAGAGCGCGAGCCCGCGGTTGTGGACGTGGACGACACCGGTGAAGCCGACGCCCGCAAGCTCGTTTTCGTGACCGACAAGGAGAAAGCGGCCCTCAACGGCGTCTCGGTCGCCGAGATCGCCGAAACGATCGGTGTAGCGCTGGGCGGAACTACAGTCGGCACGGTTCAGCACGTCGGGGAACGGAATCCATTGCGGATCGAGCTGCGCTTGCCGCGGGAACTGCGGTCGAGCACCGCCGACCTGAGTCGCATTCATGTCAAGAGTCCCGCCGGAGCGCTGGTGGCCCTCGCCGAACTCGGCCATTGGGAAGAGCAGGTCGTTGACCAGGCTATTTACCACAAGAACCTCGAGCGTGTCGTGTACGTCTTCGCGGAAACCGCCGGCCGCCCACCGGCGGAGTGTGTCGTAGACATTCAGGCTGACCACCTGGAGGGTGAGCCGCGGGCTTCGGCCCGTGTGGACAGCCCTGACCGCGAGCAGCTCGGCAGCGGATGGCTCGAACCTGCCGAGGCACGCGCGTTATCGCGGCGCACGTTCTTGACCAACGGTGGCGGGATCCACTGGTCGGTGCCGGAGGGTATCCGGGTCAACTTCGCCGGCGAGGGCGAGTGGCAGATTACGCTCGACGTGTTCCGCGACTTGGGTTTGGCTTTCGCCGCCGCTCTAGTCGCAATCTACATCCTGCTCGTGGCCCAGATGGGCTCGTTCGTCATCCCCCTCGTCGTCATGCTGGCGATCCCGCTGACGGTCATCGGCATCATGCCGGGCTTCTGGCTGCTGAACCTGATCGCCGGTGGGCAGGTCGGCGGCTATGCCGACCCGATCTTCTTCACCGCCACCGCCATGATCGGCATGATCGCCTTGTCCGGGATCGTCACGCGGCAGGCAATCATCATCATCGACTTCATCCATCTGTCGCTACGCCGCGGGCACTCGCTATTCGACGCGATCATGGCCAGTTGCGTCGTCCGCCTGCGGCCGATCCTGCTGACCGTGCTGACCGCGATGCTCTCGGCGGTACCGATCACGATCGACCCGGTTTTCTCCGGTTTGGCTTGGGCGCTCATCTTCGGCCTGTTCGCCTCGACGGTCTTCACGCTCTTCGTTATCCCGGTGGCGTACTGGCTGCTCTACGTCAACCGGAAGGGCCACGGCCTATCTGACGTGGCGGCGGACGCATAGCGGGAGACCGTCGGCGTGGCGTGCCGCGCGGTTGGAACGCACGTTCGACGACGAGATCGAGCGAACCGAGATGTGCATCCCAGCTCGCGCATGACATCTTGTTACCGCGGTCGTGTTCCCAGTTCAACGTCGCCTAGCGACGACGCGTTGCCGTATTTTTAGGAAACACAGGCCGGTGAAGATCACCGGAACGAAGCCGACCGCGGCCGGGCCACAAGCGCCCGGTCCGCAAGCACCGAGGCCGCACAGGTCAGGCAAGGGTTCCTCGGTCCCATCGTCGGCGTCTCCGTCGCCCGTACCATCTTGGGTGTCGTCCCCGACATCGCCACCTTGATCATCGCCGCCATCGGCCTGGTCGTCGCCGTCCTGCGTTCCATCGTCGCCGGAATCGTCCGCGCCGTCGCCGTTCGTCGGCGGCTCTTCGGGAGCGGATTCTTCGCAGGCGTCGCCGATGCCGTCGCCATCCGAGTCGGCTTGGTCAGGGTTGGACAGTGTCGGGCAATTGTCGCAATCGTCCGGGATCCCGTCGCCATCGGCGTCCGATTCGCACTCGTCGGGAATGCCGTTGCTGTTGCAGTCGCTGCTGGTTCCGTTGGCGATATCGACGTCGTCCGCGATGCCGTTCGCGTTGCAGTCGCCGGTGGGGCAGCCCTGCTCATCCACTGCCGTGCCGAGCGGAGTGTTTGGACACAGATCATCGCAGTCGGACACCCCGTCGCCGTCGTCATCGTCCGATTCTTCGCATTCATCCGGGATTCCGTTGTCGTCGCAATCCATGCTGGTCCCGTCGAGAACGTCGCAGAGGTCCACCACGCCGTTAACGTTGCAGTCGGACAACCCGCTGAAGATGTAAATGGTACCTGCGTCCATGCCGGCCGGCGTGTCGCGGAACCAAGCCCCGGCGAGGGCGCGCTCCCCGCTGATCGCTGTGGAGACGCCGAAGCCGTCAAAAGAAGCGCCGTCCGATTGCATCAGAGTGGCGGCCTGCGCCCAGTTGCCGCCGCTTTGGCGAAACACATATGCCACGCCCGTCAATGAGGCGCTCGGGGCACCGATAGCCGTCCAATCACCGCTGATCGAAAGGGCGGAGCCGAATGAATCCCCGGCGGCACCGTCTGACGCGGTCAGCTTCCCCTGCTCCGTCCAGCTCGAGCCGTCGAAGTCGAACACGTAGGCCGAGCCCGAGGCAGAGCCGGCGTCGTCGTCTCCCGGAGCGCCAATGACAACCGTGTTGGTGTCGATGGCGACCCTTCGGCCGAACTCGTCCAACGCCGCGGCGTCGGAGGCGGTCAGTGTCGTCTCTTCGTTCCACGTGGCGCCGTCGTAGCGGAAGACGTAGGCGGCGCCCGAACGGGAGCCGTCGTCGTCGTTACCGTAGGCGCCGACGAGGATGACATCGTCATGCATCGCGACGGACGCGCCGAACCAGTCTTCGTCGGCGGCATCGGACGCGGTAAGCTTCGCCTCTTCGACCCACGCGCTGCCGTTGAAGCGATAGACGTACGCTGCCCCACTATTGGAGCCGCCGTCATCGCGCCCGATCGCTCCCGCGACCGCCACGCCGCCGTGCACCGACACCGCGCCGCCGAAGTGATCGTAGGCGGCGCCGTCAGAAGCGGTCAGCTTCGCTTGCTGGGTCCAGCTAGCGCCGTCGTACCGGAAAACGTAGGCGCTGCCGGTTCCGGAGCCCGCATCATCGTCGAGCCAAGCGCCAATCACAGCGACATCCCCATTCACTGCGACCGCGACGCCGAACAAATCCGCCGCAGCCCCGTCGTCCGCCAATAGCTTGGCCTCGAGCGTCCAGTTCACACCGTCGAAGCGGTAGACGTAGGCGGCGCCGGCATCGCCCCCGTTCGTGTTGTCGTTGTATAGGGCTCCGACGACGGCCACATTGCCGTCAAAAGCGACGGACGCGCCGAAGGAATCGGAACTGCCCGCGTCGGACGGCGCGAGCTTGGCGGCTTCCTCGACGGTGCACTGTGCCATTGCCGCACTCGCGCTGATCAGGGCCAAGAGGAATGCGCAAACCGCCAGCCATCCCGAAGTGATACGGCATCCTCTAGTCATGCGATTCTCCTTTTCGGGTGCTGAACGGCGGCCGCACCCTGGGCTTCGCGGACATATCACGTCGCTGTAGGCGTTTCCGAAGCGTGGTACCCCGCGCGCCACACGGCCGTCATTCTAGAACGCCGCCGCGCTGAGAACCACTGAACTTAATATCGGCACGCGGCGTCCGCTACTTTTCTGCGATGGGGAGCCCGGCGGGGCGTCTGCACACAGGTTTCTGGGTGGAGCGCGGGGGCGGCTGCCGTTGAACGGGCGCACACAAAGCGGGACAGCGTGCCCACGCTGTCCCGCCTATATGTTCAGCCAGAGTGTGCTTCAGCGATCGCGGCCTAACGCCGACGGAGCAGCGCTACCGCCCCGAGCAGCAAGACGCTCAGCGTACTGGGCTCGGGCGTAATGTAGATGTCGTCGAGGTGCAGCCAGTCGCCAGGGTTGGGGTTATCGGCCAGCGGGATGGTATCGAGCCAAATGTCAAGCTGGTCCGCATACCCGCTGCCGATACCCGTCAGCGTATCCTGTGCGACCTGCGACCCATCGTAGAACACGGTCACCTGGTCGTTGCCGTAGTCGATGTCCAGTTGGAACGATATCCATTGGTCATAGATTATCGGAACGCCGGTGTCATTGATGTAGTTGCCGCCGCCGCCCCAGTACGCGACGTTGCCGTTATCGAGCCAGGTGATCGCCGTGCCATAGAAGTTCACGTCCGACACAAAGACATGGGCTGAACGGCTGGTGCCGTCCGGCCGGTTCGGCTCCATGTGCACGAAGGCCATCCCAGACACGCTGAACACGGACGCCTGCCCGTTGTCGAAGTAGCCCAGCATGTCGTCGCCGTCAGAGTCCAGACCAAGGTCTTTGACGTCCCAGCGGCCGGACTGGTCACTGTTGTAGCCCGGCACCGCAACGAACGCGTCCGAACCGTCTTCCCATTTCGCCCAGCTCACGCCACCGCCGGATTGACCGTCCAGGCTACCCAGGGCGTAGTCGGGTTGCTCGAAGTCCACGAAGCTCTCTTGCGCCTGGGCAGGTGCAATGATCAACGCGCCGATTGCTGCGACTAGCACTACTCTGGCCATGTTTCTCCCTCCTTAGGAGTATAGGCTGATTGCCTGTATGCGAAGTGTTCTCCTCGCGCTTCCCTCGATCCTTCTCCTCTCCCGCGCACAGCCGCCTGTGAGGCCCACTCACGGGGACTCCACGCATCACACTCGTAGTTTAGCCCATTCCGGGAGCGCTCACAACCCGAATTTCGACAGTTTTTTTGTTTTCCCAGGGGCGCGAGCAGTCCGATAACACAGCGCCCCGTTCGGCTTCGTTCGTGGAGTCCGTTCCTTCTTCGGCTAGTCCACGCGTGATGGGCGCGCTCGAGCCACCCTCAACCACCGCCTCGGCGCAGCGTCTCCATCCACCTGGATTCGGTCGGCAGCGGCGCGTTCAGCGCCCCACGCCTTGCGTTGGCAGTCTCTTATCGGTATGCTGCCTTAGATGGGGGTCTAGCTCCTGGCCTCAGTTATCGGAGGGAATGATGCAACTACACGTGGACTGTCCGAGACACCTGTGGGGGCTGCCCAGATCAATTCGAATTCTGGGTGTTATCGCGCTGACTACGTTTGTGAGGCCGGCGTTGGGGCAATCGCTGATACAACTCGAAATCATTGGGCCCACCGAGGTCCTTGCTGGTGACACAGCTACCTATTCCGTGCGCGCTGCTTACGATAATGGGATGGATTTCGAGGTCACGCTTTGCGGAGAACTATCCGTCGATTCGGACGACTATGCCCAAATCGACCGGTTCGGGCAGCTCACGGCCGCTGAAGTTGACTCGGACCAAATGGTCACCATCCTGGCGTCCTACACGGACGGGATCACTCTTGACGCCGAACTGCAGGTGACCATCATCGCGGCGTCGCCCTTGGAATGTGATTTCCCTGCGTATCTGTGGTCTCGAACGGTTGGAGGCCTGGAAGAGGATTCCGGTTACGGCTTCGCTACGGACGGTCAGGGGAACGTCTGGGTAGTCGGGTCGTTCGAGGGCGTGGTGGACTTCGACCCGAGCGAGGGCGTGGACGTTCATGAATCGGCGGGAGCGGAAGACGTTTTCGTGACGCGGCTCGACGCGTACGGTTCGTACCGCTGGACACGGACGTTCGGAGGCATCGGCTCGGACCTGGGGCGGGGCATCGGACTGGACACCGAAGGAAACGCGGTGGTGACCGGTTGGTTCGAGCAGACGGTGGACTTTGATCCCGGCCCCGGCATCGATCCCCGCTCGTCGAACGGGGGAACGGACGTTTTCGCGGTGAAGCTGGACACAAGTGGTTCTTACGTCTGGGCCCGCACGATCGGCGGGGCCCTGGATGACGAGGGTACCGACATTGCGGTGGACGATTGGGATAACCTGGTCGTCAGCGGGTACTTTCAGCACCAGGTGGACTTCGACCCGACAGATGGGGAGGACCTGCGTGGTGCCCACGGCAGTCGCGACATTTTCCTCCTCAAGCTGGACGAGGATGGATTGTACGAGTGGGCGTACACGGTCGGAGGTCTTCAGGCCGACGAGGGCTTGGCCGTCGCGGTCGACCCGGACGGGAATGTCTGGGGTACGGGACGGTTTCGGACGATCGTGGACTTCGACCCGGGCCTGGGAGACGACAGTCACCAGGCCAACGGGGGGACCGACGTGTTCGTCACACGCCTTGGCGCTGACGGCTCCTACCAGGGGGCGCAGACATTCGGCGGCTCCAGCACGGATGGCGCGTATGACATATCTGCCGGCAGCGCCGGAGAGGTAGCCATAACCGGCTACTTCTGGGACACCGTGGATTTCGACCCGAGCGAGGGCGTGGACGAGCACACGTCAGCCGGTCAGAGCGACCTGTTTGTAACGCGGCTGCGTTCAGACGGCTCATATCGCTGGACGCAGACGCTCGGAGGGCTGGAGTCGGACGAGGGTCTGTCGCTGTCAGTGGACCCGACGGGCAACGTTTTGACGACGGGCCACTTCCGTGGGGTGGTTGACTTCGATCCTGGAGAAGGCACGGATGAGCGCGCATCCAACGGCGGTAGCGATGCGTTCGTTTTGAAGCTGCGTTCAAGCGGGTCATACGAATGGGCGGCGACTGCCGGCGGCGCAGGAAATGACGCCGGTCAGGGACTCGTGGCTGACGGGCAAGGCCTGATCATGGTGACCGGTTTCTTCAACGGGCTCGTCGATTTCGACCCAACAGAGAATGGCATCGACGAACACAGCTCAAACGGGGCGGCGGATGCCTTCACGCTGGTTGTCGAGTGCGCTGAACCGGCCGACGATGACGACGACGATTGCGCAAGCCCGACTTTCTTGTGGGCCCAGAGCGTGGGCGGGCCGGGGGAAGATTCCGGTTACCGTTTCGCCACCGACGGGCACGGAAATGTGTGGGTGGTAGGGTCGTTCGAAGGCACAGTGGACTTTGACCCGACGGATGATGTGGATCTGCACACTTCCTCTGGTCAAGAAGACGCGTTCGTGACACGTCTGAATCCCGACGGCTCATACGGCTGGACGCGGACATTTGGCGGTCTGGGCTCAGACATCGGCATCGGAGTCGGCGTTGACGCGGACGCGAATGTGTTCGTGACCGGTTCGTTCGAGTTCGTGGTGGACTTCGATCCCGGCCCCGGCATCGACATGCGCCTGTCCAATGGCGGGACGGACGCGTTCGTGGTGAAGCTGGACGCCGGCGGATCAGAGGCCTGGGCGCACGCCCTCGGTGGCCCGGAGAACGACGAGGGCGCAGATGCGGCGGTCGACTCGTGGGGAGACGTCGTGGTCACCGGACACTTTCGGTACCAAGTGGACTTCGACCCCACAGAGGGCGAAGACTTTCGTTCCTCCCACGGTGACCGTGACATCTTCATTCTCAAGTTAGGCGGAGACGCGGCCTATGACTGGGCGTACACCGTCGGCGGTCTGCAGGCCGACGAGGGCTTGGCCGTCGCGGTTGACCAAGACGGGAATGTCTGCGGTACGGGACGGTTTCGGAGGATCGTGGACTTCGACCCGGGCCTGGCAGACGACAGTCACCAGGCCGAAGGGGGGACCGACGTGTTCGCCACATACCTCAGCGCTGACGGCTCGTTCGAGTGGGCGCAGACATGGGGCGGCCCCAGCACGGACGGCGCGTACGGCATATCTGCCGGCAGCGCCGGACAATTGTCCGTAACCGGCTACTTCTGGGATACCGTGGATTTCGACCCGACTGAGGGCGTGGACGAGCACACGTCGGCTGGTCAGAGCGATATCTTCGTGACTCATCTCGGTCCGGACGGCACCTACCGCTGGACGCAGACGATGGGAGGCCCGCTCCTGGAGGAGGGACTAGCGGCGTCGGTCGATGCTTCGGGCAATACTCTGGTAACCGGTCATTTCCGCGGCAGCGTGGATTTTGATCCCACGCAGGAGGTTGACGAACATACTTCCGCCGGCGGCGAAGACGTGTTTCTGTTGAAACTGCGTTCCGATGGCTCCTACGCGTGGGCTGTCACGGTGGGCGGTGACGGGACTGACTTGGGCCAGGGGATCGCGACAGACCCGCACGGCCGGATCATGCTAACGGGCGCATTCAGCGGGTTCGTGGACTTTGACCCGAGCGACGGCGTGGACGAGCACGTCTCCAACGGCGCTGCCGATGTCTTCATCCTCATGCTGCGCTGCACAAGCCGTTGGCCCCATGCTACCGACAGCACTGACCCTATCGAACCAGTGGATGCCCACCCGATCGACCACCGCTGACTGAGCAAGCCAGAAGATTGGCGCGGGCACTCCGACGAAAGCTGCCTATCGGCGTTTGAGTTGACGCTGCTTCGCGCCGGTCGCCGAGCCCAGAAACGACGTTCTTCCGCGTGCGATTATCGGGTCGCGCCAGCCGGCGTAGCGCCGGGCGCAGGGCGGCAAGCCGCCGGCACGCCGCGCTTGGCAGGGTTAGCTCGTCCGCTGCGGCGCCGCCTGCTAGAATACCGACCAAGCGAACCATCGCCCCCGAAGTCTTGTGAGAGTTGAACGATGGCTGTGAAGCACCTGGTTGACAAAGCGGAACTTCATCGGCTCGTTGAAGCGCAGATGCGCAACTGGGAACTGCTGGCCCGCGCGCAGCGGGCCACCGGCGAGGAGGGCCCGCCGCCGGACACGAGCAAGGAAGTGCAAGAGTTCGTCTCGATCTCGCGTGCCGTCGGGGCCGGGGGCTACCAGCTGGCGTCCCTGCTGGGCGAAAGACTGGGCTGGCCGGTCTTCGACAAGCAAATCCTTCAGGCAATGGCCGGCGACGACCAGGTCCGCGCCCGGCTTTACGAGACCATGGACGAACGCGACGAAGGCTGGCTCGAAAGCATCATGCGCTGGCTCATTCAGGGCGAGTTCCGCCGGGAAGACTACTTCCGCCGTCTCAGCGAGACCGTACTGGCCTTGGCCCGGCAAAGCCACGTGGTGTTTCTCGGCCGCGGCACCGGCCTGATTCTGCCCCAAGAGTGCGGGCTACGCATCCGCATCATCGCGCCGGACGAGCACCGGCTGAAAACCTTTGCCGAACGAAGGCAGATGGACCGGAAGGCCGCCGCCCACGAGATGCAGCGCGTCGGCCGCGAGCGCGCCGAGTTCATCCGCCGCTATTTCGGCAGAGACACCGACGACCTGCTGCGCTTCGACCTGATCCTGAATTCGGGAAGGATCCCGCTCCCGGCGGCGGTGGACCTGATCATTTACGTTCTGCGGCAGCGCGGCGTCATCGAGTAGACCGCGACCAGCGGCAGACCCGAAGCCCCTGCGGTCAGGCCGCGCGACAGCGTAATTCAACTCGCCGGGGCCCGCACCACGCTATTCAGCCCGCCGCACGGCATCCATCTTCAGCAAGCGTACCCGGCGGTCGTAGAGCGGGAAGTAGTGCATCTCGGCCCCGGCTTCCCGCAGCCCGGCCGCACGGTAACACGCCAGCGCCCGGTGGTTCTCCGGAAACACCACCAGCGTCACCCGCCGGGCGCCCTGCTGATTGAACGCCAGTTCGAGCAGCAAACGTGTCAGGCGGGTTCCGAGTTCGCGGCCGCGCCGGCGCGGATCCACGATCAGATGTCCCAGCCAGAAATGTCGTTCCTCGGTCCGCAGGAGGTTCAGCTCGCCATACGCGACCGGGTGCTTCTTCCCGAGCTCGATGAGCAAGAACTGCTGACGGCCCGGTCCGGACCAGCCACGGATCTTGTCGGCTGTCAGCGGCGGAGGGGTGCGTGGGGCCAGCAGGTAGGCCTCGCGCTCGTCCAGCACCCACGAGGCGACCCGGGCAGCATGCTCGTCCTCAAACGGCATCAACCGCGCCGGTACGACCTGTAGCTTCGTCCTGGTTGGTACGGCGGCCATATCCGTGCCCCGGTTGCCCGCGCGCCAAGTCCGTACATAATGGTCCGCGCGTCACACGCGGCGCACTACGAAGCGCGTGTGACCTGCCAAGATAGTAGCTACCCTTTGCGACGGTGTCACATGGCACGCGAGCCCCTGGAGCAATTTCGCGGATATCCCGTGAAAACACGCCGGTTCGAACTGGCCGGGCGGACGTTCGGGCTACTCGGGCCGGCCAATTACGAGTCTCTGATCGACGACCCGCGTGTCGCCGCCCGCTTCGAGCAGGACGAGTACATGCCCTACTGGGCGGAGTTCTGGCCGGCGTCGCTGCTCTTGGCCGATGCTGTGGCGGCCTGGGAGCCCGCTCCCGCCGACCCCGAACCGCCATGCGTGCTGGAGCTCGGCTGCGGGCTGGGGTTAGTGAGCCTGGTCGCCGCCCATCTCGGCTTCCGGGTGACCGCGTCGGATTACGATGAGGACGCCTTGGCGTTTCTGGTGGAGAGTGCCCACCGCAACGGTTTGGCGGTCCCGGAAACACGTTACGTGAATTGGCGTGAGACCTACGCCGACCTGCGGCTCGACCGGATCGTTGCCGCGGACGTCCTGTACGAGACCCGCAACCTGCGCCCGATCGCCGACTTCGTCCGCGGTCACCTCAAGCCCGACGGCTTCGCATTGATCTGCGATGGGAACCGCTCGACCGCCGACGACTTCGACACGGTCGCCCGGCATTGCGGACTGGAGGTCAAGGTCTCCCCGGTCGAGTGTCCCGCCCCGCCGGACGGCAAACCCATCCGCGGCCGCATCTTCCGCTTGCAGCGCAAACTGTAGACGGGTGTAACGCTCAGGCCCGAAGTTTCTGACAAACTGTGTCATCCATTTCCGCGGCGGCTCCGTTTACCAGGGTAAGCGCCATCGTTACACCTGACAGAGAGGAGAACGACCCCATGTTCACGCTTCGCCCAACCAGCACGCACGCCGTTCTGTTCGCCGCCGTCGCGTTACTCGCACCAGGCTGCCTGGAACGAAAAGAAAGC
>Ga0307378_10007484_pt1 | contig 14709 bp, 10 predicted proteins | sample UN1MG_FD_202238 | JGI IMG/M metagenome (GOLD analysis project Ga0307378, IMG submission 202238) | Soil microbial communities from Risofladan, Vaasa, Finland - UN-1 | ecosystem: Environmental > Terrestrial > Soil > Coastal area > Acid sulfate soil | place: Finland: Risofladan, Vaasa | collected...
TGGGGCTGTTCCAAGGGCTGGAAGCCCCCCGGTCGCTGGCAGCGTCGTCGTCCTTCCACGATTCTGCCACAAAGACAAAGCCTTCTGGCCTCGAGTGCAGCTCTGCCGCCGCCGGGCCCGTCTTGGTGGGTCAATCGCATGCATCACGGAGGACGCGATGTAGAAGCCACCGGCAAAAGAAGCCGGCGTCCGACTAACCAGCCCTCGCCCCAAGGGAGAGGGCTGGTCTTCGGTATTAGCCACGCGTCGGCTTGGCCGTTTCGCGCTCGAAGGTCATCTGTCCCTTCTTCATATCGCCGTCGACCACGAGCGAATCGCCGGAGAGGATTTCGCCGTCCAGAATCTTCATCGCCAGGGGGTCTTGGATCAGGCGCTGGATGGCACGTTTGAGCGGTCGCGCGCCGAACTGCGGGTCGTACCCCTCGCGGAACAGGAGTTCGCGGGCTCTGTCGGTCAGCTCGATCTGAATCTTGCGCTCGGCGAGCGTCGCCTTCAGGTATTCGAGCTGCAGTCCGATGATCTTCTCGATTTCCGCCTTGCCCAGCGCGTTGAAGATGACGATCTCGTCCACGCGGTTCAGGAATTCGGGGCGGAAGTATTGGAGCAGGGTATCGTGAATGCGCTTCTTCAAGTCTTCGGAGAGGGTGACGGGCGTAGCGTCCGCCTTTAGGCGGACACCGCTGTCACCCTGGGTGGCGGCCTGAAGGCCGCCGCTACGGTTGTTCATCGCCTCGTGGATCAAGGGGCTGGCGATGTTCGACGTCATGATGATGACCGTGTTTTTGAAATCCACGGTCCGCCCCTTGCCGTCCGTCAAACGGCCCTCGTCGAGGATCTGCAGGAAGATGTTGAAGACGTCGGGGTGCGCCTTCTCGATTTCGTCGAAGAGGATGACGGAGTAGGGCCGCCGCCGCACTAATTCGGTGAGCTGCCCGCCCTCCTCATAACCCACGTAACCGGGCGGCGCGCCGATCAGACGCGCCACGGCGTGCTTCTCCATGTATTCCGACATGTCGACGCGCAGCATGGCGCGCTCGTCGTCGAAGAGGAACTCGGCGAGCGCGCGGGCCAGTTCCGTTTTGCCCACGCCCGTTGGCCCGAGGAAGATGAACGAACCGATGGGGCGCTTGGGATCGGACAGCCCCGCACGGCTCCGCCGCACGGCGTTTGAAACCAGGCGCAAGGCCTCGTCCTGCCCGATCACACGGCGGCGCAGCCGGTCTTCCATTTCCACCAGCTTTGCCACCTCGCCCTCGAGCATCTTCGAGACGGGGATGCCGGTCCACATGGCGACCACGCGCGCCACGTCCTCTTCGTCGACCTCCTCTTTGAGCATCCGCCCCGTCTTTTCCATACCCTCGAGCTCGGCGTTGGCGTTGGCAAGTCGCTTTTCGAGCTCCACGAGCTTTCCGTAGCGAATTTCCGCCGCCTTGTTCAGGTCGCCCTCGCGCGTGACGCGCTGCTCTTCGATCTTGGCCTGCTCGATGCCGCTCTTGAGCTGACGGAGGCGCGCGATGACCTCCTTCTCGGTCTTCCAGCGCATCTTCAACTGCGAGGATTTCTCGCGCAATCCGGCCAGCTCCTTCTCCAGGGTTTGGAGTCGCTCGCGGGAGGCCGGGTCATCTTCTTTGCGCAGCGCCTGGCGCTCGATTTCGAGCTGCGTGATGCGCCGCTCGATCTGGTCGATCTCCGCCGGCATCGAGTCGATCTCGATGCGCAGGCTCGAGGCCGCCTCATCGATGAGGTCCACGGCCTTGTCGGGCAAAAAACGGTCAGAGATGTAGCGGTTGGACAGCACGGCCGCTGCGACAATCGCCGAATCCTTGATACGCACGCCGTGATGCACCTCGTAGCGTTCCTTTAAGCCGCGCAGGATGGCGATGGTGTCTTCAACCGTCGGCTGGCCGACCAGCACGGGTTGGAACCGTCGCTCGAGCGCCGCGTCCTTCTCGATGTGCTTCTTGTATTCGTTCAGGGTGGTGGCGCCGATGCAGCGCAGTTCGCCGCGTGCCAGCGCCGGCTTCAACATGTTCGAGGCGTCGATGGCTCCTTCGGCGGCGCCCGCGCCCACCAGCGTGTGCAGCTCGTCGATGAAGAGGATGACTTGCCCGTTCGACTCCTCGATTTCCTTCAGGACGGCTTTCAGCCGGTCCTCGAATTCGCCGCGGTATTTTGACCCGGCGACGAGCGCGCCGAGGTCGAGTTGGACGATGCGCTTCGTTTTGAGTAGTTCCGGCACGTCACCCGCCACGATGCGCTGCGCGATGCCTTCGACAATGGCGGTCTTGCCCACGCCCGGGTCGCCGATCAAGACAGGGTTGTTCTTGGTGCGGCGCGAGAGCACCTGCATGACGCGGCGAATCTCGTCGTCGCGGCCGATCACCGGGTCGAGCTTGCCGCGGCGCGCCTGCTCGGTCAGGTCACGAGCGTAGCGCTCCAGCGCCTGATACTTGGCTTCCGGATTGGTGTCCGTCACCCTCTGCGTGCCGCGGACGGCGACCAGCGCCTTGAGAATCGCGTCGTGCGTAACGCCTAGCTTCGCGAGGATCTGGCCTGCCGCGTCTTTGCTCTTCTTTGCCAGAGCGAGCAAGAGGTGTTCGGTGGAGACGAACTCGTCCTTGAAAGGCTCGGTTTCCTTGAACGACTGGTCTAACGTTTCCTTGAGGGCGGGGGAAAGGTAGTGGTCGGTCATCCCGCCCACCTTGGGGAGATTCTCGATGGCCTTTTCGGCCTCTTGCGCAACCGAAGCTGGGGTCACACCCAGACGGGTGAGGATGGCGGGCACAATCCCCTCCGCCTGCTCGACGAGCGCCAGCAACAGGTGCACGGGCTCCAGGTGTTGATTGCCGAAGCGTCCGGCGACCTCCTGGGTGGCCTGTAACGCCTCCTGGGCCTTGATGGTGAATTTGTCGAATCGCGTCGTCATGATGGAAACTCGAAAATCGAAATTCGAAAATCGAAACTAGCACAACAACCCCGGAAGCCTACCGTCATGAGCTGCCATTCCTTTCCAGACACGAGAGCGCGCCGGGTGGTTCTGTGGCAGCCCGACCCGGCGCGGGTAATCTGCCGTACTGCCCGGGCGCCCACCAACGTGAGGGAAAGCGCCGTCGTGGCAGGCGGTCTCAGTTCTTGCTGACGTTGATCTTGATCGTCTTCGGTTTCGCTTCTTCGCGCTTGGGCAGCGTCAGCGTCAACAGGCCGTCCTTGTAGTCGGCCCCAACCGTGTCGGCGTCAATCGAGTTAGGCAGCGAGAAGCTGCGCGCAAAGGGAGCCATAGGACCGCTCGATGCGGTGATAGTTCTCTTCCTTGGTCTCCTTCTCGAACTTGCGCTCACCCTTCAGGTAGAGCGTGTGGTCCTCAACCCGGACTTCCACGTCCTTGGGATCAACGCCGGGCAGTTCAGCTTTCAGTACGATGTTGTTGTCGTTCTCGAAGATGTCAACGGGCGGTGCCCAGGGGCGAGTGTAGATCTCTCCCTCGCCGAACCCGGAAGCAAACGCCTCCCGGAAAAGACGGTCAAACTCCTTCTGGTCTGCCAGAAGATCCCGGAACGGTTCCCATCGAACAATCGCCATAACTCATACCTCTCCAGTTCGAGTTATACCTTAGTCGAGATACATCATACAATCTGAGTGTATCATTGTCAAGCATTATACTTGCTTTATTTTGTTTCTTTTACATCGATGTATGTTTCCTGCCGGTAGCTGCACTCGAGCGAACATGGCAGAATACTTGGCCTAGAAGACCCTCCAGTCTCGGGTTCTATCAAGCGCTCTTTTTCCCAGGCTTCTGCCAGCCAAAACGGACATACGGTCACCGTCTCCGTAGTCGCAGGATGCGGCTTCGGGTTATAATCGCGCCTCGCTTTCGGGGCAGCCCACGATTCATCGCGACGAGGAGGTTTACCTGTGCGCAGATATTTGATCCTGGCTGTGGGATTTCTGGTCCTGACTCTGGCGGCGCCTGCCCTGGTGCAGGCAGCTCCCCTCAAGGTTGGGGACAAGGCTCCGGAATTCGCGCTTGCCGACCAGGAGGGCAGGGTCGTCAAGCTGAGCGACTTTCGGGGGAAGAAGAGTGTCGTCCTGGCGTTTTATGTTCTGGCCTTTACGGGAGGCTGAACGAAGGAGCTCAAGGCGTATCAGGCTGATATCGCCAAATTCGAGGAAGCGGATACCCAGGTTCTGGGCATCAGCGTCGACAGTCAACCCGCCAACCGGGAATTCGCCAAACAGATCGGCGTGACCTTTCCCGTCCTCAGCGACTTCAAACGGACTGTCTCCACCGAGTACGGCATTCTCAATGAAGAGCACGGGTTTGCCAATCGCACCACCTTCGTCGTGGACAAGGAAGGTGTGATCCGGCACATCGACAAAGACGCTGCGGCCATTGACCCCAGCGGCGCGCACGCCGCCTGCAGTCTGCTGGAGCACAAGAAGCAGTAGGCAGGATGCAGTAGGCAGTAGCCGGACATGGAGGGTGACAATACCGAGAGACAGTGTTCTAGCGTCCCAGAGTCCTATCCGTCTTTGGCCGTCTGGCTTTCAAGGGCCCGGAGGGAGTTCAGGATGTGGGGCAAACACCGAACGTCATCCTCGTTGTACTCAATAAGTGTGCGCGCCAGCTTCCGGCGCGTGGAAGAATTCTTCAGTGACTGGTACCGATTCTCGTACAAAAGGGCAACCTCCCACCCATCCAAATCGGGATGCTTGTAGCGATACCCAAAGTAACCGCCGATCTCCTTGACACGGTATGATCCAGTGGGCAGAGCGACGGCAGGCTGGATGATCCAGTAAAGGTCGATGATCCTTTGGCACACCGAGGTTGGAAACCCGTGGTATGCCAGCCTCTTGCTCATCACACGCTGCTCAAACTTGCTCCCTGACAAAGTAAGGATCCACGCTGTGGGAAAACGTTCGGCAAAGTTCAGAAAGTCGGCAAGGATCTCCTTTTCCTCTCCTGGAGCCTCAGCAAAGAAACTCGTGTATTCTCCGCTTCTCCCCGCCGACAGTCCAATCAGCCAGACGTACTCTTGGCTTAGGTCGGTTTCGATGTCCAAGAACAATTCAGGACCACTGGGGAGTTCGAGCGGTCGCAGGAGAATCGGCTTCTCCTGGACCATGGCTTGGGCTCTTGCCTTCAGAACCTCACGAGAGTGGCCAAGATGAGCGGTACGGCCCAAGAGTTCCAGTGGCGCCGAAGCAAGCTCCTCGACTGTTCGGATGCCTACGCTGCGTAAACGTTCCGCCGAGGGAGGGCCTATTCCCGGAACCACATTTGTTTCTCGTATTCCTCGCCATACGATTTCGCACCTCCCGCTTGCGTACAATTCAAGAATTGCGAACCGACCCACCGCTCGGTCGTCGTCATGGCTTGCCGCATTCACGACCAGAGTCCGGCCAACCCTCTTGTGCTGTCCTCCGCACCGGTGCACGTGTCCGCACACGACGAGTTGCGCATTGTTCGAAGTGTGTAAGAATTTCTTTAGAGCTCGTGACCCGATGGAGCGGGGTGTCCCACTTAGGGAGAATCGTTGCGCTTGATCCAAGACGCCTTCCGGCGGCGCATGGCTGAGGACGATCAATTTCTTCGATTTGACCTTCCGTCTCTGGGCACTGAGGTGCCTTTTGATCTCCAATTCAGAGTGCAGGATGCATCCAAGCCCTTCCAAGTCTCTGCGACAGGGAGCGCCATCAATCCCGAGGACAGCGTAGTCTCCCATGACGATGGGGGAGAGGTGGACGTTAAATACGGATTTTCCGCAGATTAGTTCTCGGACGGACGGTTCATCGTCGTTACCTGCAACAGCGCAGAGGCCGTAGCGCGCACGCGAGGCGATCGCTTCGAGGAGGTTCTTACCGCGAGACGGACGGAACCGTACAACATCATCGCCGGCGTATAAGATGAGGTCAGGACGAGGTTGGAGTTTTGAAAGTTCCTCGATCAGCAGGTCAATGTCTTGAACACGGTAGTCCGAAAAAGCGACGAGTCGCAATGGGCGTGGATGCAACCCCATATTGACCGGTTGCGGGGGAGGAGGTGCCCGGCGGCGACGCCTCAAGCGCTGACTCCTACCGCCTCCCTTCTTTACGTGCTTAGTCGTCATGACTCGTGACAGCCCTCTGCCTACTTCCGACTTCCTACTTCCGCTCACGTTCCGGCTGCGTCCCGGCCAGGCGCTTCAACAGCTCTCCGAGCTTCTTGATCTCCTCTCCATACCCGCCCAAATCTCCCTGGCGGAGGAGTTGTTGGGCGCGCTCGTAGTGCTGATTGGCTTCGCGGACCAGTTGGTTGAAGTCAGGAGTGGCGGGGCCGACTGCGGCTTCCGGGGCGCCGGGGGCGCGTGCGGTCGAAGCCGGGGTTGCTGCCGATGAGGTGGACCCTCCAAAAATCCTGCTCAATGCGCCTTCGAGCGTTGGCTCCATCACCACCTGATCAGAGTAGGCGACGAGGACGCGCTTCAATTGCGGTAGCCCGCCACCGGCCTCGGCGGCGAGGTAGAGGGGCTCGACATAAAGGACGGAATTCAGCACGGGGATGACGAGCAGCGTGCCGCGAATCACCTGCGAACCGCCCTGGCCCCAGAGGGTCAACTGCTGAGAGATGCCCGTGTCCTGGTCGATGCGCGATTCGATCTGCTGCGGCCCGTAGATGAGTTTTTGCTTGGGGAAGGTGAAAACCAGGACCTTACCGTAATAGGGCGGGTCGCAGCGCGCGGCCATCCAGGCAATCATGTTATCTTTGCGGGCGGGAGTGAAGGGCACCATGAGAATGAACTCCTCGCCCTCGCCCACTCCCGCAAGCTTCATAATGGTGTAATAGGGTGTCATGGGGGCGGGGGCTCCTCGGACGGCGCTCTGTGCCACTCGCCACAAATCCTCCTGGTTGTAAAAGACTGTTGGGTCGGTCATGTGAAATTTGGCGTACTTCCTCGCCTGGATGGAAAAGATATCTTCCGGGTAGCGGATGTGCGCTCGGAGGTCCTTGGGCATGGCCTCGAGCGGCTCAAAGACTCCCGGAAAGAGGCGCGAATAGATTTGAATCAGCGGGTCGGTCGGGTCGGCGACGTAGAAGTGCACGCGACCGTCATAGGCATTGACGGTCGCCTTGACGGAATTGCGAATGTAATTCCCCATGTTGGGAATGGGCTCGGAGTAGGGGAACTGCTCCGACGTCGTGTACGCGTCGAGGATCCAATGAAGTGAGCCGTCCTCGGCGATCACGATGTAAGGATCGTGGTCGTAATAAAGGAAAGGAGTGAGCCGGCCGGCGCGCTCCAGCACCCGCCGGTAGATCATCATCCGGCTCTCGGGCTGGATATCGCTGGAGAGTAGAATCTTCAGCTCACCGAAGCGCAACCCAAAGAGCAGGCGGCGCCAGAAGTTGCGGACGGGAATTCCTCCCAGCCCCTCGTATTGGGTATAAACATTCTGGTCGCCGGACGGGTAGTCGAATTCCTGGGCCTTGGTGCGCACGAAGCAATACTGGTTAGTGAGTTCGCCGTAATAGATTTCCGGGCGGGTGATGGAGGGTGCCCCCTTCGACGAAACCGGCGGAATATCCTTGATAAACAGTTCCGGCAGTCCTTCGCTCGTCGATTCGTTGACGGGTCCTTGGCAGAGGCCGTAGCCGTGCGTAAACGTCAGGTACTCGTTGATCCAGGTGCGTTGGGGGAGGCTCTCCGACGCCAATTCGCGCGGCGACAGCGACATCTGGCGATAGTCGCCGTTGATCCAGTAGCGGTCGTTATCCACCCTTTCGAAGTCGTAATAGGTGCGGATTTCCTGAAGCTGCGCAAACGTGGTGAGCAGTGGCTTGTGGTCCCACAGGCGCACGTTGCGAATCGTGGCTTCGTTGTTGCGCATATCGTTGAGCGTCAAATCCTCAACGGCGGAGAATTCCCGCACTTCGAAGCGGTCCAGGGCGTAGGCCTGGCGGGTGAACGCGATGCCGCGCTCGATATAGGGCTGTTCTTTGTCGATTTCGTTGGGTGTGACTATAAACCGCTGGATCACTTCCGGGTACACCTTGCCTCCCAGGATGCCTACGATGGCGAGCGCAACGATGCCCCCCACTGCAGGTCGCAAGCTGCCGCGCGCTGCGGCGAGCAGGAACGCCGCGGCGGTCACCAGACAAAGGGCGAGCAGGATCCAGAAGACCGGCAGGCTGGCGTGGACGTCCGTATAAGCGGCGCCGTAAACCACTCCGCGCTCGGAGTGGAGCAGTCCGTACATCGCCAGTCGGGCCCGATAGGCGAGCAGGACAAAGAGCAACGCTCCGAGCACCAGCAGGTGGGCGCGAACCGCGGGCGCCATTGCGGGGCCGCGCGGCGTCACCCACACGCCGCCCTCCAGCAGGTAGTAGAACGTGGCGCTGATCGCACACGCCACCAGCGTGACGATCGCCAGGTAGTAGAGGAACCAGTAGAACGGAAGTTCAAAGACGTAGAACCCCAGGTCGATCCCGAGAAGCGGATCGGTCTGGCCCCAGGGAAGAGAGTTTCGAGCAAGAAGAAACTCCGACCAGTGGAGGGTGGCCCACTGGCCAATGACGTAGCCGACCAGCAGAATGCTTACCCAGATCAGCCCTCGAAGGATCGAGCTGAATCGCTCCAGCGCCGCGAGGTCCACCACTTCGCTGTGAACGCGCTGCCCGAAGCGGCGGGCCATGACCCGAGCCACGAGGAGATTCAGCCCGGCCACAATGATGAAGCCCATGCCTGCCAGGCCGCTCAGGCTGATTTGAGCTTTCAAAATCGTAAGGTAAATAGAGCGGAATCCCTGCTCGCCAAACCATAAGTAGTCCGTGACAAGCCGCACCCCGTCGCGGACCAGCGGCCCGAAAACCAGGACCGCCAAGAGTAGTGCCACCAGGTAGCGTGCACGACGATTGTCAGACACGGTTTTTCTCCCGCCTTATCTTCACACAGGCTTGGGCGAGAGTCAAAAAAGTTGGGTGGCTCATTCGCACAGTATGGTGTGTGCGAACCAGCATTCGACCTGGGGCACTTTGTCCTGCGGGCCGCGGCGGTGCCTGAAAACCCGTTCGGGCCACACCTTACGCTTGACTTGAACACGCTGGGGCGGCTATAAGCGCTTGTATTGCGTCCCCCACCGAAAGCGCGGCAGACGATGAGCTGGAAGAGAACGGCGGCGATTTTCGGTCTGGGGTTTCTCTGGGGCGGGATGGTCGCTTTCCTTGTCCTGGAGGTGTTGGGTTTCCACATCCTCTCCCCCAAAAGGGTTCGGGTCGAAGCCCCGCCGGTGTGCTACCCGTGTTTTTGGAACGGCTATGACCCGAACCTGAGATCCGACCTGATCAAATACTACAGCGCAAACAAGAATCCGGATCCGCTGATCGAGGCCGATTCGTCCTACATCCTTTGGCGGGCGAGTGGAGTTCCGGATTGCGGTCTCCGCGAGTCTTATGAGCAGGTCGCCTCGAGCGATGACGACGTGTTTCGCCGCCTGATGGCCCGGGCGATCCTCGGGTTCGGCGCTCCGGAGTGTGGCCAGGACGGTTCGAGAGAGTTGAAGAAGGCCGCCGACCTCGCCGAAAAGGCCGGGCTCCCGGCGGAAGCGAAGATTCTTCAGTCCCTCAGCTCAAAAGAATTTCAGCCCCGTTTTGAAGAACCGAGAATCACAACCTCCATCATCGTTCCTCCGGACGCCGACACAATGATTCTGGGGGACAGTACCATCGAACTGACGCCGGGCCTGCGGGTGGGAACGCAGGTGGACCGAGTGGCCCGGGACTGGATCAGCTATCAGATGAGATGGGATCTTTCGGGAAAGCCTCTCCCCGACTCCGCTTTGGTCAATTACCACGAAGGGGCCTTGGTGATGCGGATGAGGAGCCTGGCGCCCATTGAGGTTTACCCGCTGGCCGGAGCGCTGATCGCTCAGAGGGGCGAGAAATGGTTCGGGATGGACGAAACCGGCACATTCCGATTCGAGATTCTCAGAGATAAGACGGAGTATCCCACCACGCATGCGTTTGCCGCCTTCGGTTGGATTGAGGACACGCACGGAATCTCGGCTTTGGTGAGCCAGGCGCTGGAGAGGAAGATGCAGGTTGTGGTCGGTTGCGGAGATGCCGAAGGCAAAGCCCAGGCCGCCTACTATCTGGCGCGGAAAGGCGTTCACGTCATCCTTCCCGGCGATCGTTATCAGGACCTCTTCCTGGGCTATCAAGCGGAGGGGACCGTAGTGGGCACCGCGCCGGTAAAGAACCTGGACGGTCGGGTAGTGGTGGGCCATCAACCGATTCGCTTTTCACTTCAGGAACCTATTGTTGTTGAGGACACCAAGCAACCGTTCCCCGTGCAGTACTACGACGCCGGGGCGCGCTATTTCCGGCGCCTGAGCGAGTCAGTTCCCTTGCGATTGGAATACGTGGAGGTTTCCGACGCCAATCAAATCGACAGGGTTTTGGAACGCGCCGGCCAAATCGGCTCAAGCGCCGTGGCGGTGCGGGTGACCACGGAGTATGAGAATCAAGCTTTGATTAATTGGCTGAAGGGGTCCCGCAATCGTCGCGCCATTCTCTTTCACTCCGGCCTTTACCCATTTGCCCAGCCGTTGTTTGAAGACTTTCCCGATCAAGTCACCTTCGGCGATCTTCATCCCAAATTCGAATAATTCCGAGCACTCAAAGCCGGCTAATTCCCGGTCAAGATTGATGGAATCCTGCGGCGGGTCCGCAAGCGCGCCGCTCCCTCCGCCAGGCGAAAGGAAGAGGGGGCTACCGGCTCGCCACGCACAGTTCGACGACAGTCCCGTTCGTAATATCGGGGTCTGAGGCGCTTGTCGCGGCGAGCGTGAGGGTGACGCCGGTACCCGGCGGGGTTTCCTCCGGGACGCTCAGGTCCACCTCGACGGTGGCCGTGGCTCCCTGGTCCAAGGCGATCTGGCTGGAGTTTCCCCGCATAACGAACCCGTGATCGTCGACAGCCAGCACGTGAAAGGTTGTTGGCTGTCCAAAGTTTCGGACTCGGAAGGCAACAGTGGTCTTGCCGCCGGCGCGCAGGTCTTCCGGCACCTTGAACGGTACAACTTCGACCGTCGTGGCGCGGAAAACGGTGAGATACGTTCGTTGATATCGCAGCCCACTCGAATCGAGGCCGGTGACGGCCAAACGGAACGCCTGCTCGGGAAAAGCGCTGATGCCCAGATATGCGTGATCTTCGGGGTCGGAGTCAGTCTCGCGCAAATCGAGTGGCCGAAGGGTCTCGCCGCTCTCCGAAACCAGCCTGAACTCCGCCGTCTGGATTTTGCCCGACAGGTTCGCGCCAAGCGTCTCCTGCCTGCCGGCGAGCGGCTGGCCCGGAATTTTGAACAGACCTTCGTGCCCGGGTCGCCCGCCAGGTCTTACAAACTCGACGCTGACGAAGAAGATTTCGCTCGAGGCCTCGACCTTGGCCCAGAATATTCCCGAGCCCTTCAATTGCAACCGCCAGATTCCCGTTTCGGGCGCCGTCAAATTGAAGATGCGGCCGCAGCGCCACTCGCCAGTCTCGACGCCTTGATCGCCCGTCCCGACGACAGCGCCGGAGGGGCGAAATAGCGCTGCGGTGTTGCCTTGGGTGTCGAACGAAAAGGCGAGGTTGGCTTTCTTGACCGTGGAATCAATGGGCACTTCGAACTCGCGCGGCCGGCCGGTGAGTTTCCCCATTGCCCACAAAACTCCGTCGGCGTTGGTTGCCAGCCCCGCGCCGATGAGCGACGACACTTGAGCGAGCTCCGAAGGCTGAAGGAACAGCGGCATGCCGCCCGAGAGATTCGCCGTCCGGATATAGGTGGGGTCCACCGGCCCGCACTTGCCGGGGGCAAAGGGCCGGGACTGGTTCTGGCCGGTCGGAGAATCTTGCCCGGGCGGAGCGGCAACGATCAGCAACTGCGTGCGGGAATAGCCCGAGACTACCACTCCCACCAAGCCGACGATAAGAGCGAGCGTGGTGATTGGCGCTGCTGGCCTTCGTCGTTGAAGCCTTGGGCCCATGGTTGAGGCTGTGCGCAGAGTGATGTCACCCTGAACGGCAGCGCTACTTAGCCCAGCCTTTGGCGCGCTCCACGGCGCGTTGCCAGCCGGCAAAGAGCTCGTCGCGCCGCGCGGCGTCCATGAGAGGTTCGAAGCGCCGCGCGATTTTGAGCTGCGCGGCCAGCTCCCGCTCGTCTTGCCAGAAGCCTGTCGCCAGGCCGGCGAGGTATGCGGCGCCGAGCGCCGTGCATTCCGGGGTGGCCTGAGTTTCGACCGGAATACCGAGAATGTCAGCCTGGAACTGGCAGAGGAAGTCGTTGCGCGCCGCGCCGCCGTCGACGCGGAGCACTTCGGGATGGAGCCCGGAATCACGCGCCATGGCGTCCACCACTTCGCGTGTCTGGTAAGCGATTGATTCCAGCGCCGCGCGCACCAGGTGATTGCGGTTCGAGCCCCGCGTCAGACCGACGATGGTGCCGCGCGCGTAAGCGTCCCAGTGGGGCGCTCCCAGGCCCACGAAGGCGGGAACGAAATAGACCCCTCCCGTGTCCTCCACCGATTCAGCCATCTGCTGGCTCTCGGCTGCGTCGCGCAACAACCCCATTTCGTCACGGAGCCATTGCAGAGCCGCGCCGGCGATGAAGACGCTCCCCTCGAGCGCATAAACGGTTCTGCCGTTGCGTCCCCATGCCACAGTTCCCACCAGGCCCGACTTGGAAAGTGGAATCTTGCTTCCCGTGTTCATCAAGAGGAAAAGGCCGGTGCCGTAAGTGTTTTTGGCGTTGCCGGGCGTGAAGCACTGGTGGCCGAAAAGCGACGCCTGCTGATCGCCCGCGACCCCGGCGATGGGAACGCCTTGCTTGCCCCCCAGAAGATCGGTTTCGCCCAGCACGGCGCTCGAGGGCTTGACCTCGGGAAGCAGCGAAGCGGGAATGCGGAAATAGCCGAGGATTTCTTCATCCCAGGCGAGCGTCCGAAGATTGAAGAGCAAAGTGCGCGAAGCGTTGGACACATCGGTTGCGTGGATGCGGCCCTGCGTCAGATTCCAGATGAGCCAGGTGTCGATCGTCCCTGCGCAGAGTTCGCCGGCTTCGGCCCGCTCGCGGACTCCGGGGACATTCTCGAGAAGCCAGGCAATCTTCGTCCCGGAGAAATAGGCGTCAGTGACCAGGCCGGTCTTTTCACGGAGCGTGCGGTCGAATCCTTCTTTGCGGATGCGGTCGCACATGGAAGCGGTGCGCCGGCACTGCCAGACGATGGCGTGGTGAATCGGCTTGCCCGACGCCCGCTCCCACAACACCACCGTCTCGCGCTGGTTGGTGATGCCAACAGCCGCCAGGTCGCCGGCAGCCGCCTTCGCATCGCCCAGAACCTTTTCCGCCACGGCGATTTGGGACTGCCAAATCTCCTCCGCATCGTGCTCCACCCAGCCCGGCTGAGGGTAGTATTGCTTGAACTCCCGGCTGGCCGAGGCGCGCGCCTTGCCGTCATGGTCGAAGAGGATGGCGCGCGAGCTGGTGGTGCCCTGGTCCAACGCCAATACGTATTTCGCCATCTATTTCGCTCCTGGTTTTAAACAAACTGCGAGGATAGCACATTCCCTGGCGCCGGGAAGCCGTGAGGCAGGGCGGGGGGCAAGGGGGCTTGTCCGTGCTGTACTCGTCCAGAATGATGGGTGACACTCTGAGGTAGAGTGTTGCCATGCAGATGCGGACTGTGAGAGTACCTCGCTCCAGGTACCTGGAGCGAGCGGCGATTGACCTAAGTCAAAAGGCTCGCCATCGGCTGCGCTGGTTTGATTACTACCGTGCCCACGGGAACAATGGCGCCCTGACCTGTCGCTACTTCGGGATCAGCCGGCAGACCTTCTACCGCTGGAAGCGGCGCTATGACCCCGGGGATCTGAAGAGCTTGGAAGACGGGTCGCATCGTCCGCACCGGCGGCGGCGGCCGACTTGGACGGCACCGCTGGTGGAGAGCGTGCTGGCGCTGCGACGTCAATATCCCCGCTGGGGCAAGGACAAGCTGGTGGTGCTGCTCGGGCGCGAGGGTCTGAGGGTTTCGACTTCCATGGTGGGGCGCATCCTCACGCACCTGAAGAAGCGGGGCCTCCTGGTGGAGCCTTTAGGTCGGGGATGGCGCGTTCGTCGGCCTCGTCCGCCGCGCCCTTGGGCGACGCGCAAGCCGCGTGATTACACCGTCGAGCAGCCCGGCGACTTGGTGGAAGTGGATACGATGGACCTGCGGCCCCTGCCGGGCTTGGTGCTGAAGCAGTTCACGGCGCGGGACGTGGTCTCGCGCTGGGATGTGGTGGAAGTTCGCCGCCGAGCCACGTCCAGCGCGGCCGCCGCCTTCCTCGACACGCTCCAGCAACGCATGCCCTTCCCCATCCGCGCTATCCAGGTGGACGGCGGCAGTGAGTTCGCCGCCGTCTTCGAACAAGCTTGCCAGCAACGCGGCCTGCGCTTGCTCGTCCTGCCGCCTCGTTCGCCCAAACTCAATGGCCACGTCGAGCGCGCCAACCGCACCCACACGGAGGAGTTCTATGAGATCACCCACTGCTCGCTCCAGATCCCCCAGCTCAATCAGGAACTTCGCGACTGGGAGCGGACTTACAACACCGTCCGCCCCCACCAGGCCCTCGGCTACCGAACTCCCCAAGAGTTCCTCACCCAACGGGCCTCCCCATCCCAACTCAAGGAGTGTCACTAATCTACTGGACGAGTACA
>Ga0307378_10007485_pt1 | contig 14707 bp, 18 predicted proteins | sample UN1MG_FD_202238 | JGI IMG/M metagenome (GOLD analysis project Ga0307378, IMG submission 202238) | Soil microbial communities from Risofladan, Vaasa, Finland - UN-1 | ecosystem: Environmental > Terrestrial > Soil > Coastal area > Acid sulfate soil | place: Finland: Risofladan, Vaasa | collected...
AAGTTAGCTGATCAACAAGTGTTGACTAATAATGTTTCTGCTACTGGGCTTTATACTATCTATGCAGATCGAATGATGTATGAAAGTTTTTTGGTCTTCAGCGATAGCGTTGAATTTGACGTTAATCAGCATTCTCTTTACTACTGCTGGCACGCTGGTGCGGCTGGTTATGATCTTTATTATGAGAATTCAGGTAGTGAAACAGATGAGGCTGGCGGTGCTAATTTTCGTGATAGCGCGAAGTACTTTCTTGGTACTCGGGCAGATTCAAATTTTATAACTATCTTTACAGATCTTATTTATCCGGCGGGTGGAGGAGTCATTCGCCAATTCGCATCTGACACCAGTGGAGTGGCGAATGCCGAGTGTCTTATAGATATGAATGCCACTGGGCCAGAAGTTGTTGCTGGAACTTATAGTATTCGGGTGATGACTATAATAGACACTACTTATCGGGTAGGCTCTGCAAAGAAGTATACTACACTTGCTTCTCGCATTGCCTTAGCTGATCAGTATAATGATACAATACTTGATCAATCACCATTAAAAGGTGATGACGTAACTACTATGATATTACCTGCACGAGTTGGATCTGGAACTATGCATGGTGATGCGGCACATTATTATGAATCAAATGCTACCCCTGCTTTGAAATTAACTTTAGATAGAGATAGAGAAGAATTGGTAATAGTAATTCGCAATTGGGGTACTGAATATCTACTGTGTTATTTGAAGTGTAATGAGAATGCTGCATCGGCAAACCTAATCGATCAAACTGGTAATGATGATGCCACTTGGTGTAATATTTCAGATGGTAGTGATCGTAATACTAATACTGCTGGTGATTCGGTTCAGGAAATTGGTGAGGGTGGTAATTTAGACACTCAGGATGGTTCTGGATTTATTGAAATGGCTGTAGGTGCTGGAACAGTGCATGATAATGACTTCTATAAAAAAGGGTCGGTCTTAATAAAATTTATGCCCCAGTTTAGTTATGATGTGGCTGATTATGAAGTTATTTGGGAATTAAATGTAGGAACAGACGATCAGAGAATTAATTTTCACTATGACTATACGACTGATACCTTTGACTTTCATGTTGATTATGGCACAAGTGTTCATTGTAATTCGCAAGAAACAATAGCTAATAACTTTCATTTGCAAACAGCAATAGTAGCTCTTTGTTCGTGGGATTCTGAAAAAGATTTTATGATGCTTTCTATTGATGGTCAGGTACAAGAAGTTAAAAATGGTTTGGGAAGTCCATCAGCTACTGAACCATCTAAATTTTATATTGGGTCGGATGATGTTCTTGGAACTTTCGAATCTGATATTATTATAGATGAAGTAAAAACTTTCAGTGAAGCAATATTACCTTATGGTGCAAACTTTATAGGTAATGGTGGTGGTTTACTTGCAGACATTAAAAATCCTAATATTAATTTATCATGGTATTTTGATGGTCAAGCAGAATTAGCAAAAGGTGGTACTGCTTTAGCTACAACAAAAAACCCAACTAATACAGGTGGGCAGTTTGTAACTACCGATCCGCTGATAGGTACTAATCATTGGGATTCAAACGGCACTGGAAATGTTTTAACTATATCTGATTCAAGTGAGGATATAGTTGACTACAATAAAGGGTTTGTAGCTATTTGGTTTAATGTTCAATCAGCGTTATCAGGTGGCGAATACTTAATAGATGTAAGGGATGCTGATGGTAGTGATAGAATATCAGCGGTGTTTGATGCATCAGGAAATATTGATGTAACATATAGAAGTAATTCTACTGATGAAGTTATTGTTGGTGATATAGCAATTACTGTTAATAAATGGAATTATTTAAAAATTATTTGGGATGATACTGATAAAGTTCATAGCTACATAAATGGAATAGAGAATGGTACGCCACAAGATATAGCAAGTGTTTGGGGTGGTGGTAGTGGTTTAATTTGGTATTTTACAGAAGACTATAATAATGCTAATGGAGTAGATGCTTTTATAGGGAATATAATTATGGGTAAAGAATCTGAGACACCCGAAATCTGGACAGCATTTGGAGTGCCTTTAGATGTACCTCTACCAGTATTCATTTAATGCAAAGGAGATATAGTAAAATGTTTATTGAAGTACTATACTCAAATTTAAAAACAATAAGGATGCCAGTTACAGAATGTACAAATCTTCCTGCACAGAATGTGCTTGCAGTCATTTTGTCTGCAAGGGACGATGAAAATCCACGCATCTACTATGAAGGATTGGGCTACCGCCGAGTGGCAGAAGCATATGAAAAAGATTTTTATTATTTACTTCACTACGATGACATGTGGAGTTTGCATGGAATTGATGAAAGTGATCTTCCTATGTTTTGGGATATAAATGATCCGTGGGGTGAGTTCACTCGACTTCGCAAGGGTTATGAATACGTGATTGACACAAAGATTTTTATTGGTGCAAAAGTCAATGATGAGAAATGGGCAGAAGCATTAGAGGTTTTTAATGGCATTCATTAACACCAACATATCAAACGTCAGTGAGGTAGCCTTAACTGGTCGAACGGCCGATGATGGTGCGTTGACTAATTGGACTACCTTGATGACGGATGGTGATACCTCAACAAAGGCGATGGAGTGTACTGCCAACTCCGAAGCCATGCGGGTGCAGTTTGACATTCCTCGCCAGGGTATTACTGCCTTAACTATACGGTGTTGGGACGCTGGGGCAATGACTACGGGCAATGTCTCCATCATGGCTTATAGTGACGCCAACTCAGTAGACGCTTCACATGAAGTCACGGTCGCACTGGTCAAAGATAGTTATTGTGATTTTGTAATAACTGAAGCCCTGTTAGATGACTTAGGTGACGGTGACGGTTCCGGTAATATAGCTTTCAGGGTGTCGAATGCAAACGGTGCAAGCACTAAACCTAAGTGGGCTGAGATAGAATATGAAATAACAATAGTAACTAGTTCATCAAGTATTTCATCAGAAAGTAGTTACTCATCAGAATCCAGTGAGTCATCTGGATCGTCAAGTTCGGATAGTAGTAATTCATCCAGTTCTATAAGCAGTAATTCATCAAGTTCGAATTCTAGTGATAGTTCAAGTTCTGAAAGTAGTTATAGTTCTATATCATCAGAAAGTTCTGGATCATCTATAAGTAGTCAAAGTTCAAATAGCTCTGAAAGTAGCAAATCTGTATCTTTGGTTGCTATTGTAGAAGATGTAGTTATTTGTTTTCCTGATTCATCTTCGAGTGTATCAAGTGAAACGATATCCAGTACCAGTTCAGAATCATCTGATAGTTCTCAATCAAGTGAATCATCGGAATCTTCGATTAGTTCAATATCCAGCAGTTTAGAATCTAGTTCATCATTATCCAGTGAGTCATCTGTATCATCCAGTTCTGTATCATCTATATCAAGCATATCATCTGAGTCGTCTGTATCAAGCGAATCCAGTACTACTATATCATCGGAAAGTAGTTATAGTTCATTAAGTTCAGAAAGCAGTCAATCAAGTATAAGTTCCATTAGTTCAGAATCAAGCGAATCATCTTCATCCGATAGTTCCGAAAGTAGTTATAGCTCTTTGAGTTCGATTAGTTCTATATCTTCTGAATCCAGTACCACTATATCATCTGATAGTTCCGAAAGCAGTGGATCAAGTTCATCTGATAGTAGTAATTCATCTAGTTCAGAATCATCAGGATCGTCATCAAGTATAAGTAGCGAGTCAAGTTTATCTGAATCCAGCGAGTCATCTATATCATCAATATCGTCAATATCCAGCGAGTCAAGTTTCTCATCTGATAGCAGCGATAGTTCTATATCATCTTGGAGCAGTTATTCAAGTGGGTCATCGGTAAGTTCTATATCATCCAATAGTTCTGAAAGTTCATCAAGTGAAAGCAGTGAAAGTTCCAGCAGTTCTGAAAGCAGTTATAGTTCCATTAGTTCCATATCATCCGATAGTAGTAATTCTTCTGATTCATCTTACTCAAGCCTGTCCAGCATAAGTTCTATATCATCTATATCATCAGAATCAAGCGAGTCAAGTTCATCAGAATCCAGCTTGTCTTCTTATAGTTCATTGTCATCATATAGTTCTGAAAGCAGTAATAGTTCTATATCATCAATATCCAGCGAATCATCGGAATCATCTAGTTCTGAATCATCCATATCATCTTGGAGCAGCTATTCAAGTTATAGTTCCATCAGTTCTATATCTTCAATATCATCTGATTCAAGCGAATCAAGCAGTTCTAGTGATTCATCTATATCGTCCCAATCATCCAGCTCTGAAAGTTCTGATTCATCTGATAGCAGTTATAGTTCATATAGTTCTGAATCATCATGGTCAAGCATAAGCAGTATTTCATCGTTATCAAGCACTTCATCTGAATCAAGTGGGTCATCAAGTTCTGATAGTAGTAATTCTTCAGATTCAGAATCGTCGGGTTCATCGAGTTCTATATCATCTGATAGTTCTTTGAGTGAAAGTTCTGAATCAAGTGAGTCATCTATATCTAGCGAATCTAGTTCATCGGAAAGTTCGCAATCGTCCATCAGTTCGATAAGTTCGCAATCATCTATATCAAGCGAAAGCAGTCAATCGTCTTCATCTGAATCATCAGAAAGTAGTGATAGTTCTATATCATCTTGGAGCAGTTATTCAAGCTATAGTTCTATAAGTTCCATCAGTTCTATATCATCTGATTCAAGTGAGTCAAGTGTATCAAGTGAATCATCTTGGTCAAGTGATAGTAGTTATTCTTCTTCATCAGAGTCAAGCATATCAAGTGATAGCAGCGATTCAAGTGATTCATCTGATAGCAGTTACAGTTCATTATCGTCCATTAGTTCTATATCATCTTGGAGTAGTTATTCATCTGATTCTAGTTCGTCAGAGTCTTCATTAAGTAGTTATTCAAGTGATAGTTCTTTAAGTTCAGAAAGTTCTATATCATCTGAATCAAGTGGGTCATCAAGTTCTGATAGCAGTCAATCTAGTTCAAGCGATTCGAGCAATAGTTCTTCGTCTGTAAGTAGTGATTCAAGTTCATCTGAATCTAGTGATTCAAGCGAAAGCAGTGATTCATCATTATCCAGTATTAGTTCTATATCATCTTGGTCATCTATATCATCAGAAAGTAGTGAGTCATCAATATCATCTTCATCTGATAGTTCATTAAGTTCTATATCGTCCATATCATCAGTATCATCTGAATCCAGTGAAAGTAGTTATAGTTCATACAGTTCTTGGTCAAGTATTTCCAGTGTGTCATCATGGTCAAGTGAATCATCAGGTAGCAGCGAGTCATCTGGTTCAAGCAGTTCCGAATCGTCAGAAAGTTCTATATCATCACTATCAAGTATAAGTAGTGATTCTTCATGGTCAAGCATAAGTAGTTATTCATCATTTAGTTCTGATAGTAGCGATTCGTCAAGTAGTGATTCTTCTGATTCAAGTGAGTCATCTGTATCCAGTATATCTAGTATCAGTTCGCAAAGTTCTATATCATCTGAATCCAGCGATTCAAGCATAAGTAGTTATTCATCATTTAGTTCTGATAGTAGTGATTCGTCTGATTCAAGTGAAAGTTCAGAGTCATCGAGTTCTGAGTCATCTGGATCAAGTAGTTCAGAATCCAGCAATTCGTCCAGTTCTAATAGTAGTGATTCATCGAGTTCAGAAAGCAGTCAATCAAGTATAAGTTCCATCAGTTCTATATCATCATGGTCGAGCAATAGCAGTCAATCGTCATGGTCAAGTGATAGTAGCCAATCATCTATCAGTTCGGAAAGTTCAAGTTCAATATCTAGTGAGTCAAGTTACAGTTCATTATCATCCATCAGTTCTGTATCATCTTGGAGTAGCTATTCATCTGAGTCAAGTTTAAGTTCAATAAGTTCAATTTCGAGTTATTCATCATTTAGTTCTGATAGTAGCGATTCGTCTGATTCAAGTGAATCATCGCAATCGTCTAGTTCTGAAAGCAGTTATAGTTCTTGGTCATCATTATCCAGTGAGTCATCTGTATCATCAGAATCTAGTTACTCGTCCAGTAGCGAGTCATCATTATCATCTGATAGTAGTCAATCGTCTATATCATCCATCAGTTCTATATCATCTGATAGCAGTTATAGTTCTGACAGCAGTGATTCATCTGGTAGTTCTTCATCAGATTCAAGTAATTCATCCAGCTCTGAGTCAAGCAATTCATCGAGTTCAGAAAGCAGTAATTCAAGTTTATCGGAATCATCAGATAGTAGTGATAGCAGTCAATCGTCTATATCATCCGTCAGTTCGTGGTCATCACTATCAAGTGGTTCATCGGACTCATCGGAATCATCAGACTCATCTTCGTCTGAGTCAAGCAATAGTTCTGAGTCATCTTTAAGTAGTTATAGTTCCATATCATCTGAAAGTTCTATATCAAGTGAAAGCAGTTATTCATCACTTAGTTCTATATCATCTGAATCCAGTACCACTATATCTTCAACCAGTTCAGAATCTAGTGATTCGTCAGAATCATCAGAAACAATATCTTCAAGTTCAAGTTCTGCGTATAGTAAGAGTTCAGAATCATCAGAAACAATATCAAGTATTTCAAGTGAGTCATCCGAATCGTCCAGCTCGAGCGCTACTGTTTCATCAGATTCAAGCAGTAGCGAGTCAAGCGAAAGCAGTTATTCATCATTTAGTTCTATATCATCTGTAAGCAGTAATTCTTCAATATCAAGTGAAAGTTCTATATCAAGTGATTCATCACCATCGTTGTCAAGTGGGTCATCATCATCGTTGTCATCTGATAGTAGTTCGTCATTATCGTCTGGATCAAGTTCTTCTGAATCAAGCATAAGCAGTTATTCATCATTTAGTTCTAATAGCAGTGATTCATCTGATAGTAGTCAATCGTCTTCATCTGAATCATCAGAAAGTAGTGATTCGTCAGGAAGTAGTTATTCAAGCATTTCATCTTGGTCAAGTTATAGTTCATTAAGTTCTATATCGTCCATATCATCAGTATCATCTGAAAGTTCATTATCAAGTGTTAGTAGTCAATCGTCTTGGTCAAGTGAAAGCAGTTATTCATCGGATTCAAGTCTAAGTTCTTCGTCACTATCAAGTGATTCATCATCAAGTGTAAGTTCTGATTCCAGTTCATCAGAAAGTAGTGATTCTAGTTTTAGTGAGTCAAGTGTATCCAGCGAATCATCACTGTCGAGCGATAGTAGTCAATCGTCTTGGTCATCACTTAGTTCTGATAGCTCTGAATCAAGTATAAGTTCTTATAGTAGTCAATCATCAACCTCATCATGGAGTTCGCCTAGTGATAGTTCGATATCGTCAGAATCAAGCGACAGTTCCGAGTCATCAGGGTCAAGCAACTCAAGCGACAGTTCCTGGAGCAGTTATAGTTCTCTATCCTCGGAAAGTAGTGACTCAAGTTTATCATCATTATCGTCAGTATCAAGTTCATCGGAAAGCTCTGAATCTTCCGATAGTAGTGAAAGTTCCTACAGTTCGTTATCATCGGAATCATCTGTATCAGAAAGCAGTGATTCATCAATATCAAGTTCAAGCCAATCATCAGAAAGTTCATACAGTTCGCAATCGTCTACATCGTCACAGAGTAGTACAAGCAGTGAATCAAGTTTAAGTTCTATTAGTTCTATATCGTCTGAATCGAGTACGAGTAGTCAATCATCAGAATCGTCATCAAGCTCAAGTTCTGTAGAAAGTAAAAGTTCTGAATCATCTGAGTCAAGTTTAAGTATAAGTAGTTATTCATCAGAATCATCTGATTCATCAGAATCTAGTACCACCATAAGTTCCACCAGTTCTGAATCAAGTGATAGTTCTCTAAGCAGTGATTCAATAAGCAGTGATTCAAGTTCAAGTAATTCGTCTGATTCAAGCATAAGTGATTCTTCAGATAGTTCGTTGTCCGAATCGTCCGATAGTTCTGAATCATCTATTTCAAGCATATCATCTGTAAGTAGTATTTCAAGTGAATCGTCATTAAGTAGTTATAGTTCATTGTCCAGTGAGTCATCTTGGTCAAGTGTTAGTAGTCAATCATCATCAAGTTTAAGTAGTTACTCATCAGAATCCAGTGAGTCATCTGTATCATCACTGTCATCCATTAGCAGTGATTCGTCTGAGTCCAGTACCACTATAAGTTCAACCAGTTCTGAAAGCAGTGATTCGTCTGAGTCCAGTACCACTATAAGTTCAACCAGTTCTGAAAGCAGTGATTCGTCTGAGTCGTCTGTATCAAGCGTTTCGTCACTATCGAGTCAATCATCTATAACCTCAGTTTCATCATGGTCAAGCGAATCATCTGATAGTAGCACAAGTTCTACAAGTTCAGAAAGCAGTGATTCATCAATATCAAGTTCAAGTGATTCGTCATCAAGTGATAGTAGTAATTCATCTGAATCAAGTATATCACTTATACTAAAAGAATTACCACCTACATATATTTGTGAACATGGTTATCTAACCAAAGTAGTTGAACATATAGAGTTGACTAAGGTGGTTGAACATGGTTATCTAACCAAAGTAGTTGAACATATAGAGTTGACTAAGGTGGTTGAACATTATGAATTAAAGAAGGTATGTGAGTTTATAGCAATCAAGAAAATATCAGAAAGATAAGGAGGTAAAAATGAGTACTCAAAAATGTGCAGTTGCTTGTGAAATTTGTAAACAACCTAGTGAGTCATATCTTCTTGGAGCTGACTTTTCACAGGTATTAACAGCAGGTGAATATATACTTGTAGGCACAAGTACTGTGACTGCTGTAGATAATGCTGATGAAGATGCAACAGATGACGTTTTGGATAATGATGATATGGTTGTTGATACGGCTGATGAAGATGACTTACCCAGTGCTACAACTCCAATTACAAATGGAATGTTAGTTACTCGAATTATGGCAGGAACAGAAGCATTATCTAAATACAAAATAACATTCTTGGCTCAAACATCAAATGGCAATACCTATGAAAAAGATGTTTTAATGAAAATCAAAGATAATTAATCATAACTACAATCCATAAAGGAAATTGAAGATGATTACTGCTGATAAATACTTAGAACTGTTCGAGAAGAATATTGTGGTGGCCGGGATTGAAAACAAATTGATTGAAGCCAAGAATGTAATGATTCCTGTTAAGGATGGTAGATTAGACATTACCCCTTTTGGTAAATTCCTTAGTAATTGGTTTGACTATAATTCAGTTGTAGTTATTGATTATTATGGATTATTAAAGAAGTCTAAGGGATTTTTAGATAAATGTGCAAGCTATGATGATGTTGAGATAAGAAGGCTCAGATCACCAATAGTGCATTTTGCTTCTATAAAAATAGAGGATATAGTTAATCTGGATAAGTCATTGGCTGTAGATTTTGTGGGGTTTAAGAAGTATCTTGTGGCATTAAGAGGATTTAAAAAATAGAGTTATGTGTAATGGCAACATTGGAATTATAGATATCATTATATGAAAAAAGAAGTTTGTACTATCAGGTAGATAATTTTTCTGCCAAATTAAACCAACCCAATACCCACTTGGATCAAATTGAATCTGTACTTTCATTCTGTTATTATCTACAAGTCTTAGCGCTTGATTTATAAATTTCAAGTTGCAACCTTTCTTCTGCTATTTTATTTATTGCATCTTCTATTGATTTTTCTATTCCATGCGCTTGAGTGTAATGACCACCATCCCTATGAATTATAGCGAGAATATTTTGAAGTAGATGTTTGTAAGCCATAGCCCTGTTTCTCAAAGTTAATAATTCATTGATAGCATCTACTATTGTTGGGTAGTAAACCATTATTGGGTCTATGTCAGTTATAAGGCGGTTCATAATAGCCACCTTTGCTTCTACAAGTTCTTCTTGACTTCTTGGTTCACCTGTTTTATCTTGAATGTTCATATTCATTTTATATTGTCCTTTTTATTTTTATCATCTATTATTTTTACTACTGTTTCTTTGACTACATTTTCTTTTAATTGTTTAAATGATCTTTTGACTATAAGGATTATTATAAGAATTGACAAAGGCCATTTGATAGCAATTAAAAAATTAAATATAAGTTCCCAAAATTGAACATAAGATTCTGACATTTATCTTCTCCTTATTTTTCTTGGCTGATTTTCTTTCTTGTATATATCCCACCATTTTTGTAAGTAGTTCCTGAATACTTTATTCATTGAAATGGAATCTTCTCTATATTCAAATGGAACCATTTTTCCATTAAGGTATTTAAAATTTTTTGATGTTCTTAACCAATGATCAGATTTTGGACTTATAGTCAAGAAGCGAGCAAGGTCTGGTTTTTCTTCTTTTCCAACTTGTATGCCAGTACGTGATCTAAAATACTTCAAAAACTTTTCATCATCATAGTTAAACGTATACTTCCAGTCGGGCTTTGACCGCCTTGCTATTTGCCTGTGAGGGATTGTCATTTGACGATCACGTCTTTTTATTTGACGTTTTGACATAACTCTACCTTTAAATAAATCCTTTATCTTTCAATTGGTATGTAGCAATTTCAAATGTATAAGAATCACCCTTGTCCATCCACTTCGGCAATTCGTCAATATTTTGGATACATGACTTAGGTATCCAGCCTTTTATATCACTATCGGTCAGTAGGATTGCATCGTCTGTCATAAAAACAACTTCTAAATCAATATCTTCCGTTTCCATGATTATTTGCCTCCAAAGAAATGCTGATAGTGTTCCAGACTTTTTTTGTTAGTCATCCCAGGCAATGTTTGTGGAGTTAGTATTTCTAAAATTGCTTCATTTGCTTTTCTTGATCTGATACATTCATAACGAATTCTCCAGACAGTTACAAATATACCGAAAAACAATAATCCAAAAAACAATAAGACAAAAAACGCCATTGATAAAGTCATTTTAATTTCTCCTTTTTTACAATAAAAATCTAAAATTAATATCTATACCACCTTTAACTTCAACTTCAATTTTATTTGAATTTATACTGAATGATTCCTTAAGATCGTTGGCAGGGGTATTGATCATTAGCTTATTAACGAGTGATTTCAAATCAGTTATTCGTTCGTTCATATCCTCAATATAATTTTTAAAATCTTCTTTTAAAATTATTTGTGATAACATTTTATTTAAAAATTCTAATTGGCTTTGATTGAATGATTCTCTTTGGTCTTTTGCTTTCTTAACTGCTTTCCTTATTGTCTTTTTTGGTAAATCTGTACGGACGGGTTTTCTGAGTTTTATTTTTAGATGTTTTTTGTCAAATCTCTTGGAAAGTTTTACTGCTTTTTCAAGTGTAAACGATTTGGCTTCTTCTTTTAAGTAATAACCATATGCATTTTTGGTTAAAGGTACTTTGGATATATAACTACCTAACACAGACTTCTTAAGCTCCCACATTATAGTATACATTTTATCCATCTTAAATTTTTCTTTGGCGATTAAACTTTTGAGTTCTATATTTTGGGTAGAACGCTTTTCAATATCAAAGAAAAATTGTTTTGATGTTGCCGAAACTCCACTTAGAAGCAAAGATATAACTACATCCTTAATACGAGTGCATTTGCCGAAATTACCATTTGGGTCTTGATTATAATATTCTTCTGGAGTTATATTTTTCACTTTTCCATCCCTTTCTTTTTTAGATTTAAATCTTGGTTTGCCGAAACGAACAGGGTTTTTATTTGAATTACTTGAAATATCTTCTTTATAAACCGATTCAACCTCTTTCTGTTCTTCAGTTTTCAAGAATTCATTAACTGGTTTATCATTGACTGTAATGCCATCTAATCCAGTTCTGTATTTATGACCATCTAAACAATATTCTTTGTAGTATTCTGGCAATGCCATAATATATATCCTCCTAAATACATTATAACATATTTTATAAAAACTGTCTTTTCACAAATTATTAATAAGGAGTTAAGTTTGCATCGGCATCTGTTGAAGTAGTTACTGTTTTAGTCTGTGTTGTAGTCTGCGGAACTTCTGCTAGGATATCTATACTAACTGTTTGAGTTCCATCATGGTAGTTAATTATATAAACATGGTAAACCCTTGTAGGTTGTGGTGCAGTCATACAACTTGCTAATAGAAAAATACAAATTAATACTACTAATAATTTTTTCATCTTGTTTTCCTCCATTTAATTATTTCATCTAATGCTTTGATTATATATTCTGGATATGCTTCTGAGATATTAATTTGTTCCTGGTGATATGGTTGGTGTAGTTCATAGTGAATACAAGCCATTAGTACCATTTCACGCATTTCTTTTGGTGAGAAAGTACAGGCTTGTAGATGCGCTTCTATCGTATCTACAAGTGTATGATATCTGGAGTCATATAGATATTTTTCTTCTGGCGATGAGTCCATTATTTTTTTCTCCTTTTTATTTGTCTCGGCAAACCTATAAAACACTTGGGTTTGCACCATTGTAAGAAGTCATCGAGTTTTAAAATGACTAGTGGAGATATTCGATTTGATATATCAAAGGATATGTCTATATGTCTATAGATGTACGATCCATTTTGTTTTTGTAGGTAATCATATATTTTTTTATTCATAACTATACAGGCTTGTTTCTTATCCCTTTGAAATATAATAAAACTGAACTTACGTCCAGTGGATTTTCTTTCTGATTCGACTTTACGCCACCATTCAAGTACTTCTGGTTCCTTTGACTTATCTAACTTATCTAGTATGGTTAGAAAGTCAAGGCCACCTTTGGTTTTCCTTATACCTAGTTTACCACTTTTTTTATTTTTGACGATTCTGTGTTTATCTGAATATCCTCTTTTCATTTCAAACAAACAGGATTTGGTTAATGGTTTTCCAGATTCATGAGAAGACATCATATCGGCAGCACTGTCGGCTGTTCGCAATCCTTGTTTTCTTCTTACTGTTGCCCTGCCACCACTACCGGCAGTACGCCAGAAAATATCATCATGTTCTTTATCACTCCACCAAAGAGAAAGTAATTTACAAATTGTCCTTTCGAATCCACCACCTTTTTTAGACTTAGTTCCCATTATTACTCCCTTAAAGTCCTAGTACTTGATTATATGCAGGCCAGATATACCATTTGCAAATAAAAAATGAAAAGGTACAACTGAATGCTATTATTATCCAAATTATTATTTGTACTGATTTTTTAGTCATTATCTCCCCTTAAGACCAATGGCTCGTAGACATTCCCTGATAAGATTTTTAAATTGATATTGCACTCTAATCCAAGTTCCTTGTGTTAGTCTATCAATTGAATCGTCTGATGCAAATTCAAATCCTTTCCCAAGTGCTTCTCTCAGATCATCAAATACTTCTTTCTGAGTCATTTTGATTTTATCCTTTCACTTCCCTTTCTTTTTCTCTCCATCCATGCCAAAATCCTGAAAGATGATCCGCTGAAGTGCAAAGTTTACATGGTTCAAAAGTACAGGTGTAGATGTTGTTTCCAACAACACCTTTACTAGGAGTCATTTTTGAAAAACAACATGGGCAAGTACCTGATTTTGGTGGGTTTGTTCTTATAAAACCACAATCACTACAATACTTTGGATCATTGGGTATTGGTCTATCAAGGTAGTAATGTTCTGGTGGAAATCGTTCTTTGCTATTCATTTTCTTTCTCCTTCCATTTGGAATATAGCTGAATATCTAGTGCTATTTCTTAAACCAAATTCATCATCAATGGTACTTACCTGAGTTATTCCGTAGACTGTTTTGTCTAAGCAAATCATATCTTCATTAAGTTCTAAGAATTGACTTACTTCATCCTCAAACCATTCTAAATTGCAATTATCAATAACTACAACATTTAATACACTCATTTTACCCTCTTCCCAGTATCTGATTCTGTGAATTTACATGGTCGATGATTGACTTCAATGCACCAATAAATGATCTCATATCTTTATGAGCTATGAGTAGCATTCCAACAACTATAGTGGCATTGCATTTGGGGCAACGGTCTTCCATGATCTTTGTTGCGTCTGTTAGCCAAGGCCGAATGTCTAATCCTATTACATTGTGACAGTGAGGACATTTCAATCTTGGATGGTCTTCTTCTTTTAAAGTAATTAATTCTCCCATTGTAGTTATCTCCTTTATTTATTTTTTCCACCAAATCCAATTTCTGGATAATGATTACCTTCATGCAGTTCATGGTCTTGTTGTATTGCATCTGGTAGTAATTCACCAGAAAGAAATTCAATTGCTTCTGCTACCGCTTGTGCATGACCACCATGCATTGCTGAAAATGTTTTGCTTGTATGTTTACGAAACGATCCTGATGTTGTAATAATAATACTACCCATAATTAATCTCCTTTTTTAATAATCAATAATTTTTCTGTCGGATTCATCAGATATGTCATGACTGTTTTTTCATCTACATTTTCTATATTTACACATTCAGGCCAATCGCCAAATGCATCTGGTAAAGTTACATCTGAGATATCTTTAACTATAAATTTTGATTTTGAATCTGGTTTTGTTTCTTCTTTCTTTTCGTTAATTCTGATCATTATACTTCTGTCATTTTGTTCACCATAATTAAATTCTTCTTGTCGTATCCATCCACCACGGCAGTCATAGAATGATCCAACGAAAGTTTTAACAGTCAAATCCTCACCCATGAATGGTTTGAGCGCATCTTTCTCAAATTTGCT
>Ga0307378_10007493_pt1 | contig 14701 bp, 17 predicted proteins | sample UN1MG_FD_202238 | JGI IMG/M metagenome (GOLD analysis project Ga0307378, IMG submission 202238) | Soil microbial communities from Risofladan, Vaasa, Finland - UN-1 | ecosystem: Environmental > Terrestrial > Soil > Coastal area > Acid sulfate soil | place: Finland: Risofladan, Vaasa | collected...
CAAGGCCCAGCCCCGCTGCAAAACCGAGCAGCCGCCCGTCGTCGAAATCAGCGAAGGCCACACCGTCAGGTGCTGGCTGATGGAGCAGTAAGCCGAAACGCAGGCGGCGGCGCCCCGTCCGTGTTTGCCCGCGGCGGCGCCCGCCCGTGTTTGTCCGTGTTCGTCCGTGTTTGTCCGTGCAAGCCCGCCGCAGGCCCGCTGCCCCAGGCATCGCTGTCGCCGGCAATTTTCCCTTGCCCGTTGCCCCCCTTCGTGCTATAATACTTGTGGAATTGCAGCATGCCGATGTGGCTCAATGGTAGAGCGGAGCTTTCGTAAAGCTCAGGTTGTCGGTTCGACTCCGACCATCGGCTCCAGTCGGGCCTTCCCTGATCAGCCAGGCACAAGCCCAGGCCAACCAGCGGCCGGCGGCCCATCAATCCTGCCCGCCAGGATTTTCGCCCTCCACCTCCTCAACTTTCTCGGCATCGCGCGCACCGACGGTCGCCTTCATCCCGCCAATGTGCTCGGCGAATCGGCCGGGCGCCACGGCATCCTCCAGCAGCGTCGCACTGCCTAGCTGCTCGCCCGATATCCGCTCGAGGTCTTCCTGCGCCGCTGCAACGTGCGGCGTCAGGAACAGCAGCAGCTCAGTCTTGACCTTGGTCGACTGCGTCCGCCGGAACAGCGCCCCCAGCAGCGGAATGTCGCCCAGCAGCGGAGTCTTCGAATGCTGCTCGACCTTTCGATCCTGCACCAGCCCGCCGATCACGATCGTCTGGCCGTCGTTGATCGCCACGCGCGTTTCGGCCGACCGCGTCGCGAATTTCGCGGCGTTCTGCCCCGGCCCGATCGGAACCGTATCTTCCGCCTGCACCGTTATCTCCGGCAGCACGGCCATCGTAACCAGCCCCTCAGGATTGACGTGCGGCGTCACCTCCAGGATGATCCCGATCTCCTCGTACTGGATCGTGTTGATCGTCTGGCCGGTCTCGGTGATGCGCGTATCGCGAACAAACGGCACCCGCTCGCCAACCGTTATGCGGGCCACCTGATTGTTGCTGGCCAGGATGTATGGCCGCGACAACACCTCGAGTTTGCCCACCTGCTGCAGGGCGTGGATCGCCACCTCCACGTTCTTCTCGATGATCGAAAAACGCATACCGTTTGCCGTCGGGTCAAGCCCGAAATTCGTGCCGATGGTGGTGCCGCGGCCGCTGTCGCGAACGTTCATCCGCGAAAACTCCACGCCCAGGTCGATGTCGTCGTCGTGAGTCACCTCTGCAATCAGCACCTTGATCAGCACCTGCGGCACGGGCCGGTCAAGCTCGGCGATGATCAGCTTCACGCGGTCGAAATTCTGAGTAGACGTCAGCACCAGGAGCGAATTGGTGTCGGTGTCGGCCACCACGCTCACATCATCGAGGTCGCCGGCGGTCGTCGTCGTCTGCGTCGGCTGCTGCGAAGACCGGCTGAACGGGCTTGTCCTGCTTTGCCCGCTTGTACGCACGGCGCTCTGCTCCACTTTGTTGAACAATTGCGTGAGCGTTTCCGCAACGCTGGCCGCATCTGCGTTTCTCAGCGGATAGATGAAAACCGACTGCTCCTCGGCAGGGTCCGAATCGATCTGCTCCACCACCTGTGCAACCACCTCGAGCACATCGGGCGGGCCGCTGACCACCACGGTGTTGGTGCGGTCGTCTCCGGCGGCGATCACCTTGTGCGTCGGGCCGCCGGTCGACGCCGCCGACTCCGATTCGCCGCCCGACCTGCCGCCGCGCAAGAACATTTCGCGGAAGCGGCTGCTGCGGCTGGAATCCTGCTGCTGGGCCTTTTCGACGTCGAAGACCTCGTTGATCAGCCTCGCCGTAGTTGCCGCCTCCGCAAACTCAAGCGTGAAAACGCGCACGCTCACCGTGGCCGCCATGTGCCGGTCAAGCTCGCGCACTATCTCCACGATCCGCCGCACACCGGCCGACGTGTCGGTCAGGATCAGGGCGTTGCTGCTCGCGTTGGCCGTCAATTGGGCATATTCCGGCAGCAGCGATCTCAAATCCTCCTGAAGCTTGAGGGCGTCGGCGTATCGGATCGGCACGATCTGCGTTATTATCTCGTCCGAAACCTTGATGGCCTCCGGGTCTGCGCCCGACCGCACCGGGATGTTCCGCTTCTTGGCATCCGCCAGGGCGACTATCCGCAGCAGGCGGCCGGTTCGAACCGCAGCGTAGCCGCCGCGGTGCAGCAACGTGTTGAGCAGGTCCACCGCCTCCTCAACGGTTACCGATTGCCGGCTCAGCACCGATACACGGCCGGTCACTTCCACCTCCTTCACCACGATCAGCCCAGCCGCCCCCGACAGATACGCCAGCACCGCGTCGAGTGGTGCATTGTCGAAGTTCATCGCAAGCGTGCCCGCAGGCCCGTCGCCATCCCAACTGACCAGCGGAGTCTCCGGCACCGGCCATTCAAACACCGGCTCCGGCTCGAATACCGGCTGCCCAGGCGCCGGCCCGTCTTCCGCCGGAGCACCCACAGGCGGGGCCTCGTCCTGCTCACCGGGCATCATCTCCTCCGGCAGGGGCGCCTCAACATCGTCTGGAATATCTGCCCCGGGCGCGGCATCCTCAGCCATTTCCTCGGGCAGTTCAAGCTCGACCGCCGGAGCGTCCAGTTCTTCCGCGAAACACGCCGGGCGGAAACCCCAGGCAAACACCGCCGTCAACACACACAGCAGCCCGACGGCGCACGCGGCACGGCCGCGGAACGCGAACGCCCGCCGGCAAGCACGCACACCGGTCATTGCTGCGTTATGCACCAGCCGAACAACCCTCGCCGACGATTCGCGATAATATCCATTCATGGTGTACTGCCCTTGTCTACTTGGCTCTGACGCTTGAGGCGGAGCTTCTCCAGGATCGACATTTCTGCGGCGGAAGGCCGATCGCCATTGCCGCCGGACACAGCCCCGCCGGCCGCGCCGGCGACCGAACCGCCGCCCAATTTCAGCGACAGCTTCTGCTCGTTGCGGGTATACTCGAGGCTGTCGAGTGTAACCGCAGAAACGCGGCCGCTGTCGAGCGAATCGCCCGCCTTGACCACCTCCACCTCCTGAGAAAACAGGTTCTCCACGAAAGCCACGGGAGTGCCGTCGCGCACCACCACACCGCGCAGGATGTAGGGCGGCGCAACGGGCGTCGACGGACGCGTTGGAACCACGAAACGCGGCTCCGCCGGCAAGTCCTCGCTGCGGCGCTCGCGGACAAATACGTTCAGCCGAACCACGGCCTCGTAACGCTCCCACGCCGGCGGCTCCGCCGTTTTCGGGGAATCGTCGCGCTCAGCAGGCGCATCCTCGCCGACGGCCGCACACAACCACACAAGCACCAGCACCATCGATGCCGCCAGTTTCCATTTCATCTCGTTTTCTCCCTTGGTGGCAGATACAGCATTGAAAGCCGCACCTGCAGCGTCAGGTCGTCGGTCGCCTTTTGCCTCGTCCCGAGCTGCATGTCGCCGACTATCCGCACCGGCAGCGGGCTGGTCTCGGCGGCATACAGGAAGCGGGCCGCGCTGCGCATACTGCCGTTGCCGGTCACCGCCACGTGAATCCTGCCGAGCGACGCGGCGTCGGGCGCCGCCTCAGGCCGCAGCGCCACCAGCTTCAGACCGCTTTCGTAGGACCACTGCCGGATCGCGTCGAGCATCTCGCTTTCGGCGGCCGAGGCGCGGTCGTGCAGGCGTCCGGCGTGTGTGTCCAGCCACTGCCGCCGCGCATTGCGTGCGCGTCTCAGCAGAAGCTGCGCCTGGTCAAGCTCGCGCAGCAGCCGGTCCTCGTCATCCTGCAGGCGGTCCCGCCGCTCCAGCAGCGGCGACACCACGATGCTGTCCGCCGCCAGCAGCCCCACGACCGCCAGCGCGACGATCACCCACAACCGTTCGCGTTGTGAAAGATTCATGATCCACCGCGCTCCAGGAAGAATTGGAAACGTATGGCGAAGCTGACCTCGCCAGTCCGAGTGCCCGAGTCGCGCACGTGAACCAGCGTAACGTCCGCAATGCCCGGCATCCCGCGAAGCCGCTCGAGCAGGTTGAGCGCGTCGCGTTGCGTGGCAGCGTTGCCGGTCAGCATTCCCGCGAGATCGTCGCGCATGGCAACGCTGGCCGCCCATACGCTCGAGTCGGTGCCGAAAGCCGACGCCAGGGTCAGTTGGCATTCAAGCAGCCGGGGGCTGCGATCCAGCCACTCCCGGACCGCCGCCGCCTGCTCGACAACCCTCTCGGCGGCCTCGAGGTCGGGCTTCATCTCCTTCAATTGCCGGTCCAGGCTGCCCACGCTGTCGGCCAGGCGCGAATTGTCCAAAATCACAGGTGCCCCCGCCAGCAGCACCAGCACCGCGGCCGCCGCCGCCCACGCACGCCGCCTGCCGAGCCTGCGGCTGCTCCTCGCGCCCAGCCGGGGATTGAGGAAATCGAGCTGGGCCGCACCTCCGTTACGCAATGCTATCCTGGCTATGTTGCCCAGCAGGGCGCCTGCGGGGTCGTCGTCATTTACCATATGTTCGGAAGCCTGGCGAAGCCCCGCGCGCGCGACGGCATCTGCCACAGCGACTTCGGGGTAACCGCTCGAGTTGATCACAGTTGCCGCGGCGCCCGCCGCGCCGGAAGTGCTCGCCATGAAAGTGCGCAGATAGTTGGTGAGAAGGCGCAAATCGCCGAATGTGATCTCCCGGGCCGAACGGATTCTGCCATCCTGCCACAGCCCGACGTCCGCGGCGCCGTCGCGAATCCTGATATACAGCCTCGCTCCCGCACCGGGCAGTTCGCCGGGCGGCCAAACCGCCAACACAACCGGCAACGCACTCGCCGCCCGCACTCCCCCCTCAGCAAGCTGCCCGACCATCCTGTCGAGCCGCTCGCGTGGCACGGCCGACAGCATCACGCCACGACCCATGGCCGCTCCGCCCGCCGCATCGTCCGACCCGCCTTCCGGCGACCTGTGAATCTGCGAAATCTGTGGACTGGAAAACGGCGGTGCATAGTCCGCGACAAGGTCGAGATCGCTGCCGGCAAACAACCGCTCGGCCTGGATCGACAGCGCCGCCGGAATCTCCGCCTCGTTCATAGCAGGCAGGTTCAGCTCGCGAAACAGGCACCAGCCCGCAGGCACGCCGAGCACGGCCCGGCCCGGCCAATGCCCCCGGCGAAGAAAGCCCGCAAGCTGCCCGCCGGCAGACTCCGACTGCCAGTTGGTGTCGCCGGCCAGCTCGAAATGCCCCTGGCGAACCATCTGCGGCCCATTGCGCGTCCTGCGATACTGCGCGATGTCCAGCCCGTGTTCGGTCGGAACAACCACAAGGTTTGCGCGTCGATTCATCGCGATGCCTCCCGCAGCGCCGCGTCGATTGTCCCGCCGCCGCGCAGGCTTTCCATTATGCTGCGGTCGAGCGGCCAGCCGAGCGTCGTCAGATCGGTCTGAACCGCCACTCGAGGCGAGTCGTCCAGCAGATCGATCACCACGCGCCGCGCGCCGCAATGTCCGCGCGTCGCGAGGCGCCGTGATTCGCCGACGCCCTCAGCTCCACGCGCATCGCATGCGTGAAAACCAGCGCCAGGCCCGCCAGCACGAGCACGACCCACATCGTAACGATCAGGACAGTGCCCGACCGATCCCCCCGGCCGTTCAGCATCGTGTGCGGATTCCTTTCAGGCTTCATCGGCCGCCTCCTGTTGCGGTTCGTGCCTCGGGTGGACGAGCCGCGATGGTGAAAATCCGCGATACCAACGTCTGCTCGTCGTCTGATTCACCCGCCCTGCCGCCTGAATCGGCCGGCAGCCCCAGCGTCAGCTTCACGGCCGTCGGCAGCTCGCCTTCAAGCGTGGCCGAGTCCCACGTATCCAGCCATTCAAGCCCGTCGTAATATTCGATGTTGAGGCTGCAAACGTTCCGGCACAGCACCTGCTCCGACGCCTCCGGCACAACCGTTGCCAGCAGGTTGGTCGTGATGCGGCGCACGAGGTTGCGGCCGCCGTCGCCGTCATCCGCCAGCAGCAGTTCCACCCGTCTCATGCCGCAGGCCCTCTCGTCGGATTCATCTGCGACAGCCGCTGCGTGGAAGCTGAGCGTGTCGCTGTCGCCGGATGAGCCGGCAGCGTTGTCGCCGATGAAAGCACCCGCGAGGATGCCCCTCGGCGGCAGGGCCGATTCGATATCCGCGCGGGTCAGCTCCAGCGCGCGCACGGAGGTAGTTGCCTTCGCAAGGACGCGTTCGGCCGAGCGGCGGGCGCGGAATCCAGTCGACAGGCTCGCGTACAGCGAACCGGCCAGCACGCTGGTCAGTGCGAGCGCGCACAGCATCTCCAGCAGCGTGAATCCGCTTCCCGCACCGCTCCGTGCGCGTGCCGTGCGCCCTGTCATGCCTGGTTCTCCGAATACACAAGTGTGCTCAGTTCCACCTGCCGGTGCAGCGTGCGATAGGTCCAAATGACGGTAACCGTCACCTGCTGCACGGCCGCCCCCTGCCAGTCCGTCACGTCTATCTCCCATTCGTACAGGGGGTCGTCTTCGAATGCTCCCGCGGCCGCGCCGTCGCGCCAGGTCTGCGTTGCAACCACCTCCGCGAGCAGGTTATCCGCCAGCGTCAGGGCCGTCATCTGCTGCGCGGTGAGGCCGGCCGTCGAGGTAGCAAGCGATATCCCCTTCATCGCGGCCGGCAGCACCGCAGCCACGAACGCCAGGCTCGCCAGCAGCTCAACCAGCGTGAACCCGCGCCGGCGCCTCAAGCTCGGCCCGCCGATCGTGCTTGTCATGTGCCGTCCTCCCGCGTCATCTCGAACTGCTCCGTCGCCGACGCGCACGAAACGGTCCACGTGTCATCATGCACCCCGCGCAATCGCACCACGGCCGGTGTGCAGGTGCCGCCGGGCGTGAATGTCAGCGCGGTGCGCCCGTCCGCAGCCGAAACGCCATCCAATTCCATCGTCACGCCATCAGGTAGGCGAAATGTGCGGCCGAGGCTGCTTTCCAGCACCTGGTCGTCGCCGTCGCCGATGCCCAGCCACCACTGCCCTGCGTTTGCGTCCAGAAACAGCCTGCACGTGCGCCCGTCCGAAATCGCAAGCGTCCTGCAGTAGCGCGTTGTCGCAAGCAGCCGCCGGGCAGCGTCTTCGGTCTTGCGCGATGCGAAAAACCCGCTCAGCGACGGTGCCGCCATCGCCAGCACCACCGAGATCACCAGCATCGACGCGATCAGCTCCAGCAGCGTGAATCCGCGCCGGCGCCTCAAGCTCGGCCCGCCGATCGTGCCTGTCATGTGCCGCCCTCCCGCGTCATCTCGAACTGCTCCGTCGCCGATGCGCACCAAACGATCCACGTGTCGTCATGCACCCCGCGCAATCGCACCACGGCCGGTGTGCAGGTGCCGCCGGGCGTGAATGTCAGCGCGGCGCGCCCGTCCGCAGCAGAAACGCCATCCAATTCCATCGTCACGCCATCAGGTAGGCGAAATGTGCGGCCGAGGCTGCTTTCCAGCACACGGTCGTCGCCGTCGCTGATGCCCAGCCACCACTGCCCTGCGTTTGCGTCCAGAAACAGCCTGCACGTGCGCCCGTCCGAAATCGCAAGCGTCCTGCAGTAGCGTGTTGTCGCAAGCAGCCGCCGGGCAGCGTCTTCGGTCTTGCGCGATGCGAAAAAACCGCGCAGCGACGGTGCCGCCATCGCCAGCACCACCGAGATCACCAGCATCGACGCGATCAGCTCCAGCAGCGTGAATCCGGCCGTGCCGGCGTCGGCGACCCGAGTTCTAATTTTCCGACCAGTTCGTGACGTCATCCTCACTGCCTTCCTTGCCGTCAGGCCCCGCCGAATACAGGTCGTAGCCGTGTGTATTGTGCTTGCCGGGCAAGCTGTAAACGTACTCATTTCCCCAAGGGTCAACCGGCACGCCGCGCTTGAGATACGGTTCCATCCAGGTTGAGCGAAGGTCGGAAGGCTCTTCTACGAGCGCCTTCAGCCCCTCGTCCGTCGTCGGAAAACGGCCGTTGTCGATCTCGAACGCATCGATGGCAAGCTCGATGTTCGCAATGTCGGCCTTTGCCGCCGTTACCCGAGCCTGTCGCGACCGGCCGGAAAATTTCGGCACAACTATCGCCGTCAGCGCCGTCAGAATCACGAGCACCAGCAGCAGCTCGATCAGCGTGAAACCCGCCGCCATCCGCCGGCGGCGGCCTGGTCTGCATCTAATCATCATGAATTCCTCAGCTTTCGCAATAGCACTACCTGATCAGATCCTGCAACTCGAACACCGGCAGCAGCATGCCGATGACAACCGTGCCCACCAGCGTGGCCATGATGAACAGCATCGCCGGCTCCACCAGGGCCACGAGCGTTCGAAGCTTGCGGTCGAGGTCTTCCTCATACACGTCTGCCATTCTGACAAGCTCCTCATGCAGCCGCGCGCTCTCCTCGGCCACGGCGATCATCTCGATCACCGACTCGGGAAACAGCCGCTCGCAGGCGCTCAGGCTGCCGGCAAGCGATGCACCTTCCCGCACCTGGTCGACCGCCCGGCCAACCGCGTCGGCGAGTATCTGGTTGCCGATGGCCGCCCTCGCAACGCGCAGCGCCGAGATCAGCGGAACGCCGGCAGCCAGCAGCGTGCCCAGCATCCGGCAGAATCGCACCAGCGCAAAACGCGCCGAAACCGCGCCTATCGCAGGGGCCGCAAGCACCGCCTGCTCCAGGCGACGCCGCCCCGACTCGCTGCGAACGGCCCGCCGCAGCCCCGCCACCGCGACCACCGCCGCCAGCCCGAGCAGCCAGCCGTAATGCACCACCGTGTCGCTCACACCGACTATCCCCCGCGTCAGCGCCGGCAACCGGCCGCCGAAATCCGCGAAGATCGCAGAAAAACGCGGGATGAAATATGCCAGCAGAAAAATCAGCACCCCCGATGCTATGAAAGCGAGAGCCGCCGGATAGATCAGGGCGCTCGTAATTCTTCCACGCAGGTCGCGCGCACGGCTTTGCAGCTCGGCGATCTGCCGCAGCACCAGGTCCAGAAAACCGCCCGTCTCGCCCGCGCGAACCATCGCCGTGTAAACCGCAGGAAACGAACGAGGCCAACGCGCCAGCGCGTCCGCCAGCGGCAAGCCCCCCACCACGTCGTCGTGCACAGCCTCCCACTGGGCGCGGGCGGCAGGATGCGTCGTCTCGCGCGAAACCACCTGCAACGCACGCCCCAGCGGCACACCCGCCGCCAGCAGGTTCGACAACTCGCGCATGAACGATTCGACCCGCGCCTGCCCCACGCGCCCGCTCGAGGACGCCCGCTTCGCCTGCACCTCCTCGGAACAATTCACCGCCGTCGGAAACAGCCCCTGCACGCTGAGCCGCTCGATCGCCGCAGAACGGTTGTCTGCCTTGATCGTTCCGCTGCTCGCCTGGCCGGTAGCATCGGTGGCCTGGTATGCGAAGGTGGGCATTGCATCATCCTTCCACACCGGAGCCTGGCCGGAAGCCCGCGTCGCTGTCGTCCTTCGACACGCGCAGCACCTCCTCGATGGTCGTGCGCCCCTCGAGCACATGCCGCCAGCCGTCAGACCTCAGGCTGCGGGCGCCCTGCTGCATCGCCGCACGGCGGATGTCCGCCGCCGACGCGCCCGCAAGTATCAGCCGCCGCACGTTCGGCGTCACGTCCAGCAGCTCGCAGACAGCAGACCGCCCCCGGAAGCCCGTCCCCTGGCACTGCCTGCAGCCCCTGCCGCGATACAACACCTCCGGCAGCGCCACGCCAAGCTGTGCGCTCAGCTCTGCACGATTCTCCGGCTGGTACTCCTCGCGGCAGTGCGGGCAGATAACGCGCACGAGCCGCTGGGCGAGCACCGCCTCCAGCGACGAAGCCACCAGGTACGGCTCCACACCCATGTCGACCAGCCGCGTGACGGCCCCCGGCGCGTCGTTGGTGTGCAGCGTGGAAAAAACAAGATGCCCCGTCAGCGATGCCTGCACCGCGATGCCGGCCGTCTCGCCGTCGCGAATCTCGCCAACCAGGATGACGTCCGGATCATGCCGCAGAATCGACCTCAGCCCGCGCGCGAACGTCAGCCCGGCCTTGGTCGAAATCTGAATCTGGTTCACCCCGTGAAGCTGATACTCGATCGGGTCTTCGATCGTCACTATCTTGCGGTGCACGTCGTTTATGCGCGACAGCGCCGCATACAGCGTGGTCGTCTTGCCGCTTCCCGTCGGGCCGGTCACCAGCACGATGCCATGCGGCTGCGCAAGCACCCGGTCGAAACGGACAAGGTCGTCCGCAGCAAAGCCAAGCTCCTCAAGCCCCAGCAGCGCCGAGCTTCTATCCAGCAGCCGCAGCACAACGGCCTCGCCGTGCAGCATCGGGATTACCGAAGCACGCACGTCGATCTCGCGCCCGCTTATGCGCAGCAGAATCCGGCCGTCCTGCGGCACACGCTTCTCCGCGATGTCCATCTGGCTCAGGATTTTCAGACGGCTCACAATCGCCGCCTGAAACCGCTTCACCTCGGGCGGTACGCTCGTCGTCTGCAGCACGCCGTCGATCCGGTAACGCACGCGAAGCTCGTTCTCGAACGGCTCGAAATGAACATCGGTCGCGCGGGCGCCGATCGCTTCCGTCAGAACCTGGTTCACAAACTTGATGATGGAAGCATCGCCCGCCGCGTCTGCGAGGTCTACATCGTCATCCCGCGCCTCGCTCACAACATCCACGCCGTTGGCCGCAGCATCCGACACCAGCGACTGCACCGTATCGGCGCCGACTCCCAGCAGGCGCGCCGCCCACCGGTCGATATCTTCCCGCGCCGCCAGCACCGGCCGGCATCGGCGCCCCACCGCCAGCTTCAGCTCGTCGAGCGCCTGGCAATCGGCCAGGCGGCCCACCGCCACCATTACCTCGCCGTCATCCTCGCGGATCGGCAACACGTGCCGGCCGAGCAGGATGCGCGAGGGATACGACCGGACAAGCTCTGCGGACGGTTCGACCTCGCCGAGGTCCAGGTACTCCATCTCCAGGACGGTCGCCAGCGCCCGGAGGGCTTCACGTTCATCAATGCCGTCGATGCTCAGCAGCGCCTCGTCCAGCGCCCTCCCCTCCTCAGCAGCCGCCTCAACGAGCACGGCGTCGGCCGCATCGACCGCGCCGCACGCAACAAGCTGTTCGATTATCTCGCGCATCCTGCTGTTTTCTCCGGCCGGCAGGCAAGCCAGCTCCGCAGATTCCACATCCGCAGATTTCCCAGATTCATGAAAGCGGGCAGTCCGCAGATTTCGCGGATTCCGCAAATTCAGAAACGCGGCTCCTGCGCGAAGCCCACTGCAAATCCTGTCTGAATTACGTATTAGTGCCCTCTATATGTATTATACCACACAAACTGGCATTTGTCAAGTCCGCCACCACGATTTTTTTTCGCGAGAGCAGAAAAACCGCGTGGATACTGCACATTCTGGAAACGACGTTCCTCAAAAAAATCAGGCGCCGCCCGGGCCAACCCGGCGGCGCCTCGGTGATCTACTCAAGCAGGCCCATCAGCACCATCTGCGCTTCCTGCTGAACCGTCAGCAGTTCGCGCAGCTCTTCCTGTGCTTCGGCCAGTTCTTCCTTGACTGCCTCCTTCGCCTCGCGGTAGGCCGTCAGGGCAGCCTTGACCTCGGCTGCCGGTGGATTCTCCTGGCCCAGCAACTCCTCCAGCTTCTGGCGAGCCTGCTCGATTGCGGGAACCTCAGGCTGCTCGCCTTCCGCATTCGGCTGCGGCCGAGTCCTGCCGCCGAAGCCGCGACGGCCCTGGAGCTGCTGGGTCAGCTCCTGAACCTTCTGGAACCTCGGCTGAATCACCTGCCACTCCTCGTCCGTCACCCCCAGCCGCTGCTTGTAGAACTCGTTCATCCGGGTGCGCATCGCTTCCGGATCGAACCGACGCCCGCCTTCGCCGCGTTGGCCCCGCTCGCCGCGCTCGCCACGCTCGCCCGCAATTGCATCCGACATGCACAGCGCCACAAGCACTGCGCACACTACCGCCGCCAATGTCCACTTCTTACTCATCGCCTGTCTCCTATGCAACATCCCGTTGCCCGTTGAAAAAACAAGACGGCACAGCGCCGTCTTTCACGATCTGGTCAGAATTCATCAGGCGGATTCGAACCGGGGTGCTTGCCGGAAGGATGCTTCGGCCGCATCCGCTCGTACACCTCCACCTGCTGGGGCGTGAGGATCGCCTTCGTACGCTTCACAGCGGTCTCGACCGCCGCATTCCGCTCGCGGGCAAGCTCCTCCAGGCCACGGTGGTAGTCGCCTTGAACCAACCGGTATCGCTCCTGTTGATCCGGCGTAAAAATGCCGTATATGGCCTCGTCGCGCGCCGCTCGCAACTGCTCGCGCCGCTCGCGATGTTTCCTGTGCAGCTCATGCAGCGCCTCTCTCCAGATTTCACGCATCTGCACGCGCTGCTCTTCAGTCAGACTCAGCTCGCGGGCAAGGAAATGGTCCGGCCCGCGCGATTTCGGACGCGCTCCACCAAGCATCAAACCGGCCGTGCCACCCGCAGCAAACACAAGTATGAACGCCGCGCTGAGCATTATGCGAAGCCTATTCATAGCTGGAATTCTCCTCACCGTTGAGAGTGTCGCCGACCAACAGCATCGCCGTCTCAAGCTCGCCGCGATCCGCCTGCGCTATCGGCGGCATTATCGCAGACCGGCCAAGAACCGCCACGCGCTCCCAAGCTTGCAGCGGTTCGGTTTCGGCGCCGTTCAGCAGCACAAGACGCACCAGGCACACAACCAATATGGCTGCGGCCGCCGCCGACCACTTCACCGCAAACCGGATTATCACGTTCCGGCGCACCGCCCGCCCGTCTGCCGGCCACCTGAATGCCGGCGTGGACCATTCAGACGTCTTGCTGCGGATCAGCTCCGACAGCGCCGCGAGCCGCTCAAGCTCGAGCCGGCAGCTCTCGCATCCGGCCAGGTGCTCGCGCAACTCGCGCTCCGCATCGGGCGGCAACTCGCCGTCGTGAAATGCGCTTATCCGGCGAAGGTATTTCGCACAATCATTCATTGTTCGCTCCTCCGCGAACGCAGCACATCATCGGGCGGCAGATAATCCGCAAGCAACTCCTTCAGCTTCTGCCTGCCCCGAAACAATCTCGACTCAACCGTGCCCGCCGCAATTTGAAGTGCCTCGCCGATCTCATCGTAGCTCATTCCCATCAGCTCCCGCAGCACAACTACTTCGCGAAACGGTTCTTCCAGCGAATTCAACGCCTCGTGAAAATCGATCTCGAAATCCTTCCCACCTTCCGCCTGCCTGGCTGCCGGCTCCGAAACCGCGCCCAGCCGCGCAGCCTTGCGGACATTCTCGCGCCTGCGATGCTGAGCGGCCAGGTTCATCAGAATCCGCGTCAGCCAAGTCCGCAGCATCGCCTTGCCGGCGAAGGCCGCGACTCCCTCGAACGCCGCGACAAACGAGTCCTGCACCAGGACCTCGGCATCTGCGCCATTCCCGCACATCGCGAGCGCCACCCGATACAGACCGGCACCGTGACGATCGACGATCGCGGAGAACGCTCCCGCGTCGCCGTCCCTGATCCGCCGGACGAGCTGTTCGTCCGGATCAACCTGTTTGGCTCGTCGGTGGATCACCCGGCCGTTTGCTCCTCTCTTGCACCAATAGTTGCACCAGCCCCCTGAATTATTCCCGAGAAAATTCCGTCGGCCCGCTCTGCGGCCGAACACCCCGGAGGTTCCGGCTGCCGAGAAACATCAAGTGGGCGTGGCCATTCCCAGACATCGGCATAGTGGTGTGCCGTTGCTCTTACGTAGGGGCCAATGGCATTGACTTAAGCGTATTACACGCGAGCTGATCTCAGTTCCGCCTTCTGAAAGCACCAAGGGTGCTTCGTATGATAGCCTGGGGCAACTGAGGGCTGAAAGCCCAAAGGACGCCCCAGGAAGGCGGGCCAATAAGATTACGGAGCACTGAAGGTGCGACGTAAAGCCTTGTTACGACGCACCTTCAGTGCGTCATGTTTTTCTGCAAGCCAACCTATGGCTGTGCTCCGCCCTTCGGGCGTTCGCTTGCCATAGGCTATCATACGATGCACCTTTGGTGCATCAGAGGTGCAAAGCCGTTCTGCATATAAATGCTTAAGTCAATGCCATTGTTACGTAGGGGCGGGGTGCACGCCGCGAGCCAGCCGTAGCCGCTTCGGCGGAGGATGGTCTGCGGCGGGTATTCCCCGCCCTCCGCCCAGTGCCGTTTCTCGGAGGGCAGGCAACACCCGCAATCCGGCCTTCGGCCGAATTCCGTGCGGCCTGCCCCTACGTACGCCGTGCAACCGGCGCGAGAATTGCACGCCAACCTCAATTATAGTGCAACTATGTGTTGAATATCGAGCGCCTTCAGGCTACAACGGACGCCCGTCCGGGCCGAACCGACGCAACGGAGATATTGACATGCGCCCGTTTCTGATACTTGTGCTGATTGCCGCTGCAAGCATGTTTGCGGCATTTGCGGAAGATATTGAACACGATGCTGCACTCGCCGACCTCGTCAAGCGGCTGGAAGCTATTCTGCTTCCTAGCTCGGCGGGCAGCGTAACGCGGAGTTAATGGCGCAAGACATGAAGCGGGGCACGGCCGGACACGGACGGGCACGGACCTGCCCACGCCCCGGATTTTGCGTTGCTGTTC
>Ga0307378_10007497_pt1 | contig 14693 bp, 17 predicted proteins | sample UN1MG_FD_202238 | JGI IMG/M metagenome (GOLD analysis project Ga0307378, IMG submission 202238) | Soil microbial communities from Risofladan, Vaasa, Finland - UN-1 | ecosystem: Environmental > Terrestrial > Soil > Coastal area > Acid sulfate soil | place: Finland: Risofladan, Vaasa | collected...
CACTTCGCCATCCGTGAGGGAGGGCGAACGGTCGGAGCTGGTGTCATCACCAAGATTGAAGAGTGAGCGACCCGTGGGCTGCACGCCACGGCGTTGCTTTGACATGACGGAGTCGAAATGGCCAAGAAGACGTCTAGAATGATTATCAACCTGGCGTGTACGGAGTGCCAGGAACGCAACTATACGACCACGAAGAACAAGCGGAATGATCCCGGCCGTATGGAGTTTTCCAAGTACTGCCCTCGCTGCCGGAACCATACTGTCCACCGAGAGACAAAGTGATCTGGTGACGGTGTGGTGATGCTACACCGTATATAGGAGCTGGAGAGAAGTGGCTCGTAGCGGGCAGCGTGGCGCTTTGGAGTTTGCCGACCGGGTTGTGCAAAGCAGGGCCGCCATTCTCATGGCGGTGCTTTTTGGCAGCATGACTGCGGAGAGAGACAGAGAACGGCGATCGGAGACATGTCCATGGCCAGAAAGGCCGCGAAAGCGAAGAAAGGCAACTTCTTAGTCAGGTTTCTCCGAGAGACGCGTTCGGAGTTGAAGAAAGTAGTATGGCCTACCCGCAGGGAGGCGCTCAATATGACGGCCATCGTGCTGGGGGTCATGCTGTTCATGGCCGCAGGGCTGGGAGTAGTAGACTGGCTGTTCACCGAGTTGTTTGCCCTATTGGTTCGCTGAGGGTGGGATGTCAGAGGAGGCCAAGACCCTGTCGGAGGATACCCAGGAAGCAGAAGTGGTAGAAGAGGAAGTCCGGGCCGCGGCGGAACAGGCGGCGCCACCTGAGTCCCTGCCGGCGGAAGCCCCAGCCGTGGAGCGGGTGGAGGAGGAAGCCACCGACGTTCTGGAGGAGCAGGCTGAGGCAGAGCTGGTGGAGCAGGAGACCGCGCCGGAAGAGGCAGGTGAGGCTGTTGCTGAGCACGAGGAAGAGCCCGCGCAGCAGGAAGGGCGGCACTGGTACGTCATTCACAGCTATTCCGGCTACGAGAACAAAGTGAAGAAGAACCTGGATAGCCGGATCGAATCCATGGGTATGCAGGACTACATCTTCGAGGTGGTCGTGCCCACCGAGGAGGTGCTGGAGCTGCGAGATGGCCGTCGGCGCACGGTCGAGCAGAGGATCTTCCCCGGCTACATCCTGGTTGATATGATTCTGATCGACGAATCCTGGTTTGTGGTGCGCAACACCCCAGGTGTGACTGGCTTTGTGGGATCCGGCAATGAGCCTACCCCCTTGCGTCAGGAGGAGGCGGACTCCATCCTCCGGCGCATGGAGGAAGAGGCTCCCAAGGTCAAGGTCAGTTTCAGCATCGGTGACGCGGTGAGGATCGTCGATGGTCCTTTCACCGATTTCCTGGGTACGGTTGATGATCTGAACCTGGAGAAGGGGAAAGTGCGCCTGTTGGTATCCTTCTTCGGACGCGAGACGCCCGTGGAACTGGATTTCCTGCAAGTAGAGACCGAGTGAGTTCTTTGGAGGCTTGATGGCGAAGAAAGTAGCTGCGGTTGTCAGACTGCACATACCGGCCGGCAAGGCCAGCCCCGCACCGCCAGTGGGCACCGCTTTGGGGCAGCACGGCATCAATATCATGTCTTTCTGCAAGGAGTACAATGCTCGAACCGCCGGCCAATCGGGGCAGATCGTCCCGGTGGAGATCACGATCTATGCCGATCGATCATTCACCTTCGTGACCAAGACTCCTCCGGCCTCTGACCTGTTGAAGAAGGCTGCTGGCATCGACCAGGGGTCTGTCGACCCCGGCGGCGACAAGGTGGGCACGGTATCCAGGAAGCAGATACGGGAGATCGCCCAGTTGAAGATGAGTGATTTGAACGCCATAGACCTGGAGGGTGCGGAGCGCATAATAGAAGGCACGGCGCGGAGCATGGGTCTGGTGGTTGAGGAGGGTTGAGTGGCAAAGCGCGGTAAGAAATACCTTGATGCAGCAAAGCAGATCTCCAGCACCGAGTCCTACTCCCCGATGGAGGCTGTGGAACTGGTGAGAAAGAGTTCTACCAGCAACTTCGACGCCACCGTGGAGACGCACATGCGCATGGGGCTGGATCCCCGTCAGGCCGATCAGCAGGTTCGCGGGGTGGTCACCTTGCCTCACGGGACGGGGAGACAGGTGCGGATCCTGGTCTTCGCTGAGGGAGAGGCGGCAAAGTGGGCTCAGGACGCTGGCGCCGACTACGTGGCGGATGATGACCTGGTCAAGAAGATCGAGGGAGGGTGGTTGGAGTTCGATGCCACCGTCGCTATTCCCCAGATGATGGGCAGGGTGAGCAAGCTGGGACGCATCTTGGGCCCGCGGGGCCTGATGCCCAGTCCCAAGGCGGGCACGGTGGTGCCTCCTGAGGACCTGGGACGCGTCATCGATGAGCTGCGCCGGGGAAGAGTTGAGTTCAAGATGGACAAGACCGCCAACATCCACATCCCTATTGGGAAGGTGAGTTTCCAGGCTGAGCAACTGTTGGAGAATTTCGCTTCTCTGGTAGATGCGGTGCAGAGGGCCAGGCCACCGGGAGCCAAGGGTCTGTTCATCAAGAAGATCGTCTTGACCGCCACCATGGGGCCCGGGGTGAAGGTGGACATCGCTGAGGCCGTGGGGCTCAGAGCGGCGTGATTGGCGGGTATCTAGCACCTTAGTATACAATTATCGCGGTATTGGCACGGCCAGAGACGGCAGGCGCGGTGAGCGCTCAATCTCCTGCCCAGGCAGTGGAAGATCGGGTGCACTCTCTTCGTGAGACGTGCGGTGACCTTCATGCATGGGTGTGAAGGTCTTTTTTGTGGGGCACAGCCTCCACGGATACAGTGATCGGCTGAGGGAGAGACGTGGACATAGCGTTCGTGGAAGCCTTTGATCTGCCTGATGCGTGGTTTACGCTTCTGGGCAGGGTGCTGGATGACGGGCGCGAGTATGCTGTCGATCAAGGGAGCTTCGTCGGCAAGAGGCGCAAGGAGCTGGAATTCGTTGTCCTGAAGGTGACCAACCCAGGTCAACGACCCCTCGTGCCGCAGATGCCGCCCGGGGTGGGTGTGCCTCCGCCGACAACAATGGACTACGTCGAGGAGTACTATCATTCCTACCTTGTGGGTTCCGAGAAGCAACCCCATGAGGAGTACACGTATGGAAGCTATGTACACGCACAGCTGCTTCCACTCTTGGAGAAGTATCGAGAAGGGCCGAATACAAACCAGGGGTGTATCACCATAGGCGACGCGTCCAGTATACACCTCGAGCACCCGCCGTGTCTTAGACTGATCGACACTCGAGTTCAGGATGGAAGGCTCGACTTCGTGGTGTACTACCGATCGTGGGACCTCTGGGGCGGGTTTCCCGTGAACATGGCGGCTACGCAGCTCCTCAAGGAGGAGTTGGCTCTGGCTCTTGAGGTAGAGGATGGCGACATACTGGCTCTCAGCAAAGGGCTGCACCTCTGGCAACATAGCTGGGAGTGGGCCGAGTGCAGGCTATGGCGGACCACCAGTGAATCGAAGTAGTTTCTGGTATGGTGGAAGGGATGCGGTCAGATGAGACCAGGCTGGGATGAGTATTTCATGGGTATTGCCGAGGTTGTGGCGTCACGATCCGTTTGCCTGAGACACAGAATAGGCGCCGTCATCGTGAACGAGGACAAGCAGATTCTATCCACGGGATACAACGGGCCGCCGAGGGGTTTGATACACTGCCCCGAGAGGGGCGGATGCATCAGGGCGAGGAACGGCGTTGCGTCCGGGACGCGCCAGGAGTACTGTTTTGGCTTGCACGCGGAGCAGAACGCCATCGTGCAGGCTGCTCGCGAGGGGATCAGGTTGCTGGGTAGCACTCTATACTGCACCTACAAGCCGTGCTCTCTCTGTGCGCGCATGATCGTCAATGCGGGCATCAGGGAGGTGCACTTCATGGCCGACTATCCAGATGATCTGGCACAGACAATCTTGACGGAGGGCGGTGTGACCTGTGTGAAGTGGGATGGTCCCGCGTCCGAAACCGGGTCAGCCGCTATGGAGGTGAGAATCGATGGCCAAATCTAGGGAGAAGAAGGAGCGGATAGTTGAGGAGCTAGCCGAGAAGCTGTCGCGCAGCGAGGGCCTCATCATGACGGACTACAGCGGTCTGAACACTGCCGAAATGATGAAGCTACGGAACAAACTGCGCGAACAGGAGACCGGCTTCCACGTGGTGAAGAACAGCTTGGTGAAGCTGGCTATGGAACGGGCAGGGTTGCCCTGGGAGCATGAGCTCTTCGATGGCCCCACGGCTATTGGATTCTGCTACGAAGACGTGCCGGGACCTGCGAAGGTGCTGGTGGACTTCGGCGCTGAGAGCAAGGTTCTGTCCATAAGAGGCGGCCTTCTGGGAGATGTGCCCTTGGATGCGGCTCAGATCTCGGACCTGGCTGCGTTGCCTTCTGGAGAAGTCCTGATCGCAGAGGTCGTGGCCAGGATATCAGCGCCGCTGTTTGGACTGGTCAATGTCCTGAATGCACCACTGCGGGACCTGGCGAACGTGTTGCAGGCCCGTGTGAGGCAGTTGGGCGAAGCTGAGGCATAGATAGAGCGAATCCCATTTGTCGCTATAGGAAGGGAGTTAGTCATGGCGGAAGAGGAAAAGGCAGAGAAGAAAGCAAGCAAGAAGACCACCAAGAAGAAGGCAGTAAAGAAGGCGGATCAGTTGTCCATAGATGAGATCATCGAAGCATTGAGTTCACTGACCGTTCTGGAGCTCTCGGAACTGGTGAAGGCTCTGGAGGAGAAGTTCGGAGTCAGCGCCGCGGCGCCCATGATGGCCATGGGCGCGGTTCCAGGTGCGGTTGCGGCCGCGGCTGGAGCTGCCGAGGAGGAAGAACAGACCGAGTTCGACGTAGTCCTCAAAGACTTTGGGGCTCAGAAGATCCAGGTCATCAAAGCCGTGCGTGAGCTGACAGACCTTGGGTTGAGAGAGTCAAAGGAGTTGGTGGAAGGCGTGCCGAGCCCGGTCAGACAAGCCGTGAACAAGGAAGAGGCGGAGCTAGCCAAGCAGAAGCTGGAAGCGGCTGGCGCCGTCGTCGAGATCCGATAAGCAGGCTCGGAGTCTCTAGGAGCTGGGGCCAATAGGCTCGGGAGCAGCGGCCCTCTTGCGCCGAGTCCACAGTACAAGGACGGCCAGGAAGGCCGCTGCGAATTCCACGGCTTCTACTATCTGGCTCCAGCGCAAAGTGCCGAAGTACAGCGTCTCGTCGGCTCGGAGGAACTCTAGGAAGAACAGACCGGCCGAGTTGAGCGCCAGGTAGAGGGCGGCCAGTGTGCCTGGCGCCAGGCGCCTGCGCATCCCGGTTCTGGCCAAGGCCATTAGAACGATGAAGATGCCCAGGTTCAGGGCGCCGATCATTGCCTGGGTGGGATAGCGATAGGCCATGATGCCGTAGATGTCCCTGAGATCGTAGGCCAGGAACCCTCTGGCGGCCAGGCCGTATCCGCAGCCGGTGAGCAGGCAACCTATCCACCCGATGGCTTGTCCCAGGGCCAAGCCGGGAGCCACGATGTCCGCCAGTGTCCAGAAGGACTTGCGGTTCCACAGGCTGTAGGCCAGCAGCCCCAATACCCCTGAGAGAAACGCTCCCTGAAAGGCAAGCCCACCCTGCGAGAGCGCGAGGATCTGGCTTGGATGGGATGAGAAGAAGGGCCAGTAGATGGCTACGTAGGCTATGCGTCCTCCGACGATGCCGCCTACCAGGGACCACAGGGCTGCGTCCACGGTGACGACGACATCGACCCCTCTCCACCTGCTTTCGAGGTAGGCCATCAGCAGGCCCACGAGGATCCCCAGTCCCACGAACGCCGCGTAGGAAGAGATCGTGACGCGGCCCACCTGTAGTACAATCGGCCCCATTAGCTTTCCTTTTTGTGCGTACTCCTGTTGTCTCGCCAAGCCCCGCGATTCTTGTCGCTGGGGTGCTCCATCAGGTTGCGGAGGCTCGAGGCGGGATCGCCCCTGACTGGTGCGCTCAGAACTGCGTCTGAGTGGCCGAGTGGTCGAACAATGGTAGCACAAGTCTGATCAGAAGCAAAGGTGCGAGCGGTGAGGTGACGTGTGGGGTATGACGACCTTGCGCACCACCGGCCCTTGCGAGGATTGCAGAGGGTTGCGTTGAGATCCGTCCGCAGTTGGGCGCTGCTTCCTTTTGAAGCCCGGTTGCCATATAATGGGGAGAGAACACTTGACGGCAGCCACCTTTGTTTGTGGAGGACCAATATGCAGATTACCTGGTACGGCCACTCCTGTTTCAGACTGCGCGGCAGAAGTGGCACAGTTGTTGCTGATCCGTATGGGCCCGATATTGGCTACAGTGTGCCACGAATTCGGGCGGACATAGTGACGGTCAGCCACGATCACCCCGACCACGCCAACGTGAAGGCCTTGAGGGGAAAGCCAACGATCATCAGCGGCCCTGGGGAGTACGAGATCAAGGGCATATTCGTGATAGGCATCCCTGCCGACCCCCGGGACGCGGCCAAGACGCCGGGGATCCAGAACACGGTCTACCTTCTTGACTTCGAGGGTGTCACCGTGTGCCATCTTGGGGACCTGCGGCGTGTGCCGACTCAATCTCAGGTCGAGGAGTTGGGAGATGTGGATGTGCTGCTGATTCCAGTCGGGGGCGGTACGACCCTGGGCGCGGCGAAGGCGTCGGAGGTTATCAGCCTGCTGGAACCCAAGATAGTGATCCCGATGCACTACAAGACGAAGCTCCTGCGGGGGCTGGAGCTGGAGCCCGTGGATCAGTTCCTCAAGGAGATGGGAGTCAAGGAAATCGCTCCTCAGGACGAACTGAAGATAGCTAAGGGTGGATTGCCGTCCGAGACCCAGGTGATGGTAATGAGTTGCTCGGCTGAGAGCTCGGCTTCTTGATGGAAGGGGAAGCACAGTGATAGACCGCGACGGGGTCAGAAGGGCGGTGGAAGGGATCATCGCCGCCATCGGAGAGGATCCGACTCGTGAGGGCCTGGTGAACACACCGACCCGCATTGCAGACATGTACGCCGAGATCTTCTCAGGTCTGAGTCAGGATCCCAAGGAGATCCTGGCTGTGGCTTTCGAAGAGGAAGAGCACGAGGAAATGGTCGTGCTGAGGGATATCCCCTTCTACTCCATGTGCGAGCATCACTTCCTGCCCTTCCACGGCCTGGCACACGTGGGATACATCCCCAGGAGACGATTGGTTGGGATCAGCAAGCTGGCCCGAGTGGTGGAGATCCTGGCTCGGAGGCCGCAACTCCAAGAGAGACTGACCGGACAGATTGCAGACACTATTGTGGACGCGTTGGGACCTCGAGGAGTAGGGGTGGTTATTGAGGCCGAGCACTTGTGTATGACTATGCGAGGAATCAGGAAGCCAGGCAGCCGCCTGGTCACCTCGGCAAACAGAGGGAGCTTCCGCACTCGGCCCGACACGAGGGCTGAATTCTTCTCCATCCTGGACATGGCAGAGTCTGTCAGGAGGTAGGACAGTTTGCCGGGCGACTTCAATGTGCGCGTCCTGAGGCTTGACACTGCGGCAAAGATACGGGCGGAGATGAAGAAGATTGGTGCCTCTCCCCCGGGCATCAAGATCATGACGCCCAAGGCTTCTTCCCGCGCGGTAAAGCTGGAGGGTCTGAACTTCGCCGCGGCGAACATCATCAAGCAGGAGATGCTGGCTCGCCAGGGCGAGGTGGTCACGTCGCGGGAGGTATACTCCACAAAGGAGTCAGTCAGCGACGTCCTGATACTGGGTACTCTACGCCAGTTTGAGGACCTGGTCAGGAAGCTACGCCTGCAGCCTTTCAAGAGCCTGGTGAGAATAGCCTCCGAGTTGGAGGAGGCCTTGGCCTGCTACGCTGGAGGGGAGTTGAAGCCTCTCCATATCGGCGGGAGGCTCTTCAACTGGGGCGAGAGAACCTACATCATGGGCGTGGTGAACGTCACGCCGGACTCGTTCTCCGGAGATGGTCTGGGAGACGACGTGGAGAAGGCGGTGGCTCAGGCGGAGCGCATGGTGGAGGATGGTGCTGATCTGATAGACGTCGGCGGCGAGTCGACGAGGCCGGGCTCCGAGCCTGTGACGGCTGAGGAGGAGTTGCGCCGGGTGCTGCCCGTTGTGGAGGCGCTCTCACGGCGTGGCGACGTTCCCGTGTCCATTGACACCTACAGGTCAGAGGTGGCCAGGGAGGCGCTGGAGGCGGGAGCAAGCCTCATCAACGACGTCTGGGGTCTGCGTATGGATCCCGAGCTTGGCAGCATCGCCGCGCGATATGAGGTGCCTGTGGTGCTGATGCATAACCGGAGCCGGCCCAAGGATGCCGTCCAGACAGAGCGCCTCGGTGGCCGGTACCAGGGGGTTGAGTACGACGACCTGATGGGGGACATCCTTCGGGAACTGCGAGAGAGCATCGACCTTGCCCTGGAGGCCGGAGTAGAGAGGCATATGATCATCGTTGATCCGGGGATCGGCTTTGGCAAGACGGTCGAGCAGAACCTGCGGGTGATGGCAAACCTGTCGGAACTGAAGGTCCTGGGCAGGCCGGTCCTTCTTGGCCCTTCGCGCAAATCTTTCGTCGGCTATACCCTGAACCTGCCGCCCGAGGAACGGGTGGAAGGGACCGCCGCCGCAGTGGCTGTAGGAATAGCCAACGGGGCCGACATCGTCCGGATCCACGACGTCAAGGAGATGGCGCGCGTGGCCCGCATGACCGACGCCATGGTTCGTGGTCAGGAAGGTTGGAAAGCGGACGGCGACGGCGCTGGAGAAGGCGGTCTCGACTCGATGGTGCCGAATCGGCTCTGAGCGCCGGGACTGGTTTAGCTCATGTTTCTCTGATAGGGATAGTACGGCGGGATACCACATGGCTGCTGAGCGATTGGAGAGGCGGTGAGTTGACGGTGTCACCGGACGAAGGAGCGTTGGAGATCCTTCGCGCTGAGGGCAAGCGCATCACTGCGCAGCGCAACCTGCTCCTCGAGGTCATCAGCGAGAGCAGGGGGCACCTGGACGCCGGCGAGATCTACCGCCGTGCACGGAGCAAGGACCCTCGCATCAGCCTATCGACGGTCTATCGCAACCTGAACCTGCTAAGGGAACTGGGGCTGATCAGCGAACTGCACCTCGATGAGGAGCACCACCACTACGAAGTCCGGGAAGAGGCGGAGCATTTTCACCTGATCTGCTCCAATTGTGAGCGGGTCATCGAGTTTGACAGCCCCTTGATTCCGAGGTTGCTGGCCGAGGTCAGTGCGGAACGGGGCTTCCTTGTCGAGCGTGTCCACATCGACATGGTGGGCCTTTGCGACGATTGCCGAGCTACGTTGGACCTGCGATCAGCGCGGTAGCCAGGCCGTTCTCGACCGAAGCTAGAGACTACCCGGGCTGGAGGAACTCGTACCGGCCCTGACCGCAGGTTGGGCAGCCCTGGTCCCTCCGCTGGATGGAAAAGACCTCGAAGCTGTTCTCCCAGATGTCTATGTGTATTAAACCCTGGTTGAGCCGGCCCCTGTCCAGGAGGATTTTCAGCGCCTCGCTGCACTCCAGAGCCGCGACTGTGGCTACTATGGAAGCGAGGACTCCCGCCGTGGCACAGGTTACCGCGCTCTCTTGCGGCGGTGTGTCGGGGAACACACAACGGAGACACGGGGTCTGGTGGGGGATGATGGTCATGGTCATGCCATAGCTGGCCACGGCGCCGCCGTATACCCAGGGAATCCGGAGCTTCACACAGGCGTCGTTGATGAGATATCGGGTGTCGAAGTTGTCGCAGCCATCGAGCACGACATCGACATCGCCCACGATTCTCTCCGCGTTGTCCGGGCCCACGTCCACCACCAGAGGCTCTATCTGCACCTGAGAGTTGACTGTCCTCAGCTTGCGCGCAGCTGCCTCCGCTTTCGGCAGACCAGCCGCCACGTCCTCCTCATCGAAAAGGATCTGCCTCTGTAGATTGTTCAGTTCTACGCAGTCGCGGTCCACCAACCTCACGCGGCCCACGCCTGCCCGGACGAGGTTGTCGGCGATGTGTGTGCCCAGGCCACCGCATCCTATCACGGCGGCTGACGAGGAGATCAGCTTGCGTTGTCCAGCCTCGCCGACGCCTGGGAACACTGTCTGGCGTACATAGCGATCGAGTTGCATCCTAGTCTCCATCTCCTCATCTCCCCAGAGCAGTAGGGACGGCTCATAGGCGTAGGGGCTTGGTCATTCAGAGGATCAAGGTGCGCAGGCGCTGCTCCCCTCCTCTCGGCATTATACACGGCGCAGTAGTGCGTCGCAAAGCATAACGCCCGGAATGGGGTGCTGACGCCTGAGTGCCGGCGGCGGTGCGGGGGTCACGCTCGAGCAGGGCGGTCCATGACGGGATGTGCTATACTGCCAGGACAGGTCTTCAGGGTATCCCAGGTGAGCAAGGGGTCGAAGAGATGGCGAGCGGAAGAGCACTTCTGATCGTGAACCCCCTCCGGGGTCGAATGGTCGGGACGCATCTGGCCAAGATGGAGGCTGTGCTCGCGAAGCATGGTTTGCGGTATGATGTGCGGTTCACGGAGCACAGGGGCCACGCGCTGGAGCTTGCCCGCCGGGCGGTGTCGGAGGGGTATGAGACCATCGCGGCTGTGGGTGGCGATGGTACGGTCAACGAGGTGGTCAACGCCGCCGTCGGTTCATCGACGGCTGTGGCGGCCCTGCCCTTGGGCGCTGGAAACGACTTTCTGCGCAGTCTAGGGATCTGGACGTGGGAGGAGGCGTGCCTCGCTCTGGCGGCCGGGGACATCAAGGCTATCGACGCGGGGTTGGCGGACTACCAGGACGAGGCTGGGGAGCGGAGGCAGCGTTACTATGCCGTCTTGGCCGATGTGGGCTTCGGCTCAGAGGTGGTGCGCAATACCCCTCGACGGTTCAGACACGCGCTGGGCGGAGGGCTCGGTTATGTCATCAGCCTGTATCGCACCGCCGTGCAGGGACAAGCCCGGGCATGCCGGATGAAGGTCTGGGCGGACGGGCAACTGAGCTGCGACGAACGGCTGCTGCTGGTGGAGGCTCTCAACGGGACGTACGCCGGTGGGGGGCTCAGGGTGGCTCCCAGGGCCAAGCTGGACGATACGTTGCTCGACGTGTTTCTGGTGCGGGACATGCCCTGGCCCAAGATCTGGGCGCTGTTTCCGAAGATCTATCGGGGTACGCACATCGAGCACGAGAGAGCAGAGTACTTCCAGGTGCGGGAATTGGCAGTTGACGCTGATCAGGCAGTCAGGATAAGCGTCGACGGAGAGGTGGTCGGTCACACACCTGCCACGTTTAAGGTGGTGCCTGGAGCTCTCAAGGTAAGGTACCCACGGCGTGAGGGCAGCTGGGGATAGTCCACACGGGGCGTTACCCTAGGGTTCCTCTGTGGCCTGTCGCGAATTCCTCGTGACCAGTTCTCGACTTAGCAGTGCCCAATGCTCTATGGTCAGCTCCTGGGGGCGCTGCGTCTCGCGGAGTCCCGATCGCTGCAGTGCCCCGACCACCACCTCCACGGGCAGATTCAAGCCTTGAGAAAGCGAATTCCGCAACTGTTTGCGTCGTTGCGCGAACCCTGCTCGGACGATCTGGAAGAAGCGTTCCACGTCATCCACGTGCGGCCCGGGCGATGGGCGGACATCAATGCGGACCACCGCCGAGTGTACGTCGGGAGATGGATAGAATGCTCCGGGTGGTGCCTTGGCCACGATCCGGGGCTGACCGTAGAATTGGACGCTGACGGCCAGCAGGCTCATCTGGCCAGGCCCGGCCACTATCCGCTCTGCGACCTCTCTCTGCACGGTGACCACCATCAGAGATGGTTTGGCGTCTGCCTCCAGGAAGTGTCGCAGGACGGCGGAGGTGATGTAGTAGGGCAGATTGGCCACCACCTTGTACGGCGGGGAGACCAGCTCGCCGGGCTTGATGGCCAGGACGTCCCCCTGGATGATGTGGACGTTGCCGAAGGGGTCCAGGGCGCGCTCGAGAAGCGGTATCAGACGAGCATCCACCTCGAGAGCGATGACGCGCGCTGCTTGCCGGGCCAGGCGGCCGGTCAGGGTTCCCAGTCCGGCGCCGACTTCGAGGACCACGTCTTGTTCGTCCAACTCAGCTGCGTCGATGATCCGCTCGAGGAGACGCTCGCTGACCAGGAAGTTCTGCCCCAGGCCCTTCCGGGGCTTTATGTCCGATTGCCTGAGGAGCCTGCTCACAGACGCGGGTCGAAGCTCGTCGCTGTCCACGTCGACTACCTCTCCCGGGGATAGGAGGGTAGGATCCAGCGAATCTTGTCGGCGGGCGGGACAGGCGTCAGTGAATAGACGTCAACCCAGCGGTAGAAGCCGCGGGGGAGATTGTCTTCGTCAAAACACAGATCGACGTGCTTGCCTCGCACTCCGAGGTCGCCAGCGAGGCCAATGCCATAGCTGGGGACGTACAGCCACGTGCCCAGCGGGATGACATTCCTGTCTACGGCGATGATGCCCTTGCGCGCCGGCAGCCCCATGTAGGTCCTTCCATACCAGGGCGCATCGGGAGGAGTGCCGGCGGTGGAGGCCGAGTATGCGGTACCCAGCGCCCTGAACTTTCGCCAGTAGGTCTTGGTCCCCTCTGAGGTCTGCACTTCTCGGATAACGATCTCGGTGCCGTAGGCGATGATCTCCGTCGTGGGTGGAGTCTCTACCCACTCGTCCTCCGTCACCCGTTCCGTCTCCTCGCCGTTCTCGTAGACGATGCGCACCAGACGTCTCTTGGCGCCGGCGGCCCCTCCCTGATCCAGTCGCTGCTTGTCCAACTCCAGTCCGGGGTCGGGCTGCCAGACTGTCTCGAAAGGAATGGGCTCCTCTTCCAGAACCACCTGCTCCTGAACCCGGACGACCTGCACGGTCATACTATCGTAGACTTCGGTCTCCTTGTCGGGGATAGTGTAGTCCCTGTCCACCAGCTCGATGGACTCGCCTTCCAGCACTTGCGCCACGGTGTCGGCGTGAGTACGAGTCTTGATGCGTCGACCATCGGCCAGAATGACTAGGGGTGTGGAGCGCTGGATGTAGATCTGCGTGCCGGCAGAGATTCGGGTTCCCAGGGTGGGGGTCACTCCGTCGCCGAGATAGAGGACTATGCCTTCGTCGAACAGGGCCTGTCCCACCGTGGACGCCGTAGTGAGCACCTCGATGGGCACCATTCCGTCGTGAACGGTGACGCGCACGGCACGGAGGATCTCCATCCGTAGTGGAGGTTGACGCCAGAGCGCGCCCGCGTCTGTGTCATCCGCGTCGAGCGAGGCGCCAAACGGCAGGGGCGAATCGGGCTCGACTTCTTCGCGCTCCAGGCTCACGCGGTCGTGGCGGCCAAAGGAGATATCGGCCTCCCGCAGGAAATCCGTCACCGTGCGGGCATGGGTGCACAGTTGGAGTTCGAGGCCGTCGGCCCGCAGACGGATAGGCAAGGCCTTGCGGATCACAATGGGGCCCGTGTCGGCCAGGGCTGCATCAAGGGGGGCCATCACGATGTCCTCGGGGGCGAGGGGGATGCCGAGTTCGTCCAGGAGGGCGCCGACGGTCGTCTGGTGGGTGCGCGCGGTGAAGGGCTGATCGTTGATGAGGAGCTGGACCTCTCTCTGGGTAGAGAGATATCCGAGTAGCATGCCGTTGCCGGCCACGAAGATGAGAACTACGCAGGCTAGCCCGGACCGCGACAGCGCCCTGGTCGAGGGCGGAGGTGCATCGACCTCACTTGCCCCATGCCGCTGGTTCTCTGTGGTGTCAGAGGGCATCACTGCAAGCCACCTAATCTCGCCGCATCTCAGTCACCAAAAAGGGGGCGAGTACCTGCGCCCGTCCCCCGTTTGCCCCGTGGAATGAGGCGGTCGTGCAACCTCCTTCGATTCGAGCCCCCCGACTTGCTGGAGCCAGTTAGCTCCAACCAGGCAACCCTGCGGCGCCCAGAAGTGACTACTTACCGCTGCTTCCTTCCGGACCTGACGGGGTTCGCAGGCTTCTGCCGCGCAGGACCCGGCCTTCAACGCCACTTTTCCCCAGCAGTCTCGCGAAGCTCAGAACCTCAAGAAGGCTTTCGATCCCGCTAAAGCGGATTGCGGGTACAGGGCACCGCTAGCTCCCCATCTAGCACGACCGCCACCATCATCACCTGACGTACTCTCACGGCCAAGGCGGAGAGGGCGGGATTTGAACCCGCGAGGCTTATCGCCTACACGATTTCCAATCGTGCGCACTAGGCCGGACTATGCGACCTCTCCACTCACACTGATTATAGCATCTGAGCGCCCTTGCTTCAAGTGCCCGAGAAGGAGGGTGTGGAGAAACGACATCATGTGCGGTCGTGGGCTGGGCCTTCCGAACCAGCTTTGGTCTACCCGAGATAGGTGCAGCGATACAGGGGCGGGAATGGAGCGGAATCCCAATCCTCCGCAGGAGGCTGAAGCGAGAACGTGGGCGGGGTATCCGCCCGAAGAGACGGATACCCCTGACGTGGCCCGTGCGTGGTCGCCCAGTGCGATGATCGGCGAGAATCCAGTTTCCGCGGCATGGGGTGCTACTGGGGCGGCTCGGCGACAGGTAGCCGCAACAGCTCACCCATGGGATTCCATGTGCCCTCATGACCGTTGAGCACGTAGGTTCCTCGGCCTCGGAGATAGACTTTGCCGGTGCCCGAGGCGG
>Ga0307378_10007498_pt1 | contig 14693 bp, 14 predicted proteins | sample UN1MG_FD_202238 | JGI IMG/M metagenome (GOLD analysis project Ga0307378, IMG submission 202238) | Soil microbial communities from Risofladan, Vaasa, Finland - UN-1 | ecosystem: Environmental > Terrestrial > Soil > Coastal area > Acid sulfate soil | place: Finland: Risofladan, Vaasa | collected...
CATCAGGTGAAATACCCGGTGCAACAGAGGCCATAGAGTGACAATCCAAACATAGTTGCAAATCTAGTTCTTGAATACTTTTTTGAATAGACCTGTGATATGGTTTGTAATATATCTCAATTAACACATTTCTCATAGAATCATCAGGCTCTCTACCTTGTTTGTAAATGGGTTTCTCATAACACGTTGTACTTTTAATTAGACCATCAGGATTTTCAGGAGGTAGATCCTGCAAGGACCTGTTAAGATCAACAAACGTTCTTGCAATATTTGTCTTAATCACCCTCTCAACTTTTTCGCTTAAATCATAGATTTCAATTACAAAAGGATCAGAGTCATCAAACAAATCTTTATCAGTTATAGACAAATGACCGTCAAGTTCTGGAGGTCTTTGTGTTCCTCCATGTGGGATGGATAACAACACTGGTAACTTTGTCAATTCAATCCTTCTGCTGTTCCATCACGTCTAATTTCTGCCACACCTTGAAATCCATCTCCTGATTGCTTTTTGAGTACGGCATGAATTGCACCCAAATAGAAAGAAAATCTCTCTTTAATGTCAATTTTATAGCCCATTTTTTTTAAATGCTTGATAATTTCAGTTCCAGAATCAGATGCTTCAAGACTAATCTTTCCATCAAGGGAAGAATGAATTCTGGGTCTTTGCATTGCGTAATCAATAGAGTTATCCGCATCAATTATTCTGGAGATAAAATGACTGACTACAGAAAAGATTCTTGCACTTCCTGGGCTACCTAATACTATCCACGGCTCATGGTTATAGAAGATAATAGATGGTGAGACTGAGCTCCAAGGAATTGCATTGGGTCTCAGATAGAAAGGATGGTTGGGATTTTCTAACTCAAAAGCAGACATGTAGTTATTGTATAGAAATCCCAAACCATCAGCTGCTGCCTTGGAACCATAAACTAGCTCTATTGATTGGGTAATTCCTACTGCATTTCCCTCTTTATCCATTACTGAGAGATGTGTAGTATCTTCAATGTCAGGTGTTTCCTTTAGTGGTAACTCCGGATCTATTGAATCTCGAATAGATTTGGTAAGACTCCTTGCAAAACTGGGGCTCAAATGAGTCCTTTCATCTATTTGATGATATGTTTGCGGATTGAATTTGCGTTGTACTCGGTATAGTAGTGCTTTACGAAACGTTTCACAAACAAAGTGATATGATTGAGGAGTACGTGATCTAAGAAACGATTTTTTTAAATTTGATAACATCATTAAAACCAAAAGCATGGTATCACCTGCAGCTGGAGGTGGCATCGTGTAAACCTTAATTCCTCGGTATCTCCTACTGATGGGTTTTCTTTCGATAGGTACAGGAATTAGTGCAAGATCTTCTTTACGTAAAAATCCCCTGTTGATTTTCATGTCTTTATCAATTAAACTTGCAATCAGTCCATGATAAAATGAGCGATAACCATACTTTGAGATGAGATCAAGTGTATATGCTAAATCATCTTGTACAAAAAGATCTCCTATGTCATAAGGGGCCACGCCATCTTTTAGAAAATACTTTGCTCCTGATTTTGACTTTACTCTGGAAAACTTTTCTAGATTCTGTTCTTGTAAATGGTGTTGCAGATTTGTAATGCGGTATCCTCGTTTTGCAATACGAATTGATGGTTTTACTATTGTTTCCCATTTTAATCGTCCATAGGTTTCATTGAGATATCCTAGCGTTGCTATAGTACTAGGAACAGTTGTTGCTTTGTATCCTATGAAACGATGGGATTTTTTCTCAAAGAAAGTGTTATGTGCCAAAGATGGTGCTCTGCTGGAGCCATCTATTGCCTTAGTTTTACCATCAATGTGCAAAATAACTAGTGATTGTCCACCGATTCCAGAGGCCTGAGGCTCACAAACACCCAAGGCAAGGGAGGTAGCACAAGCTGCATCAACTGCATTTCCACCTTTTTTGAGCATCTCTACTCCTGCTTTTGTTGCATCAGGAAATGCACTGGATACCATCCCATATTTTGCAACAGAGCATTTTTGGTCAGATGTAGATGTAAAGGAATTTTCTATTTTTTCAATATTCATTTTACGTCCTCATTAGAAAGACGGGAACACTTGTTTATTGTGAGAGCTAAAAGTATCCCTCTGTCAATTAAGCTGTCACGTAAAATATGCTCGTTTGGTGTTCGGTAATCAGTTCCAATTGGACCCATCGAGCCAATCACAAATTTGTCTCTAGAAATATCGCATATACTAGATGTTGCAAATCTGTGCTGTGAAGTTATATTAATCCCTGCTAGTTTAGCCAACTTTTGAATCACTTCATAGAATTGTTCAGTCTTTTCTGTTTTTTCTGATGGTTCTCTTGTAACTTGTTTTACCACATGAACATCAATGTTTGAGTTTATTTTCTTTTGTGCAACCTTTCTAATCTCAGAATCAAACTGCTTGCCTTGTTCAACACTTGCATATCTTGATTCTAGTGAAAGCTTTCCATATTCTGGTGCTCGTCCAAAAGAAGCTTTCGCTGAAAAATCTGATATGGTGATTCTAGCATCATTAAGACCATAGGATATTTTCTTCCATGCAATTACTTTACTGCACATATCCGGAATTACTTCCTTGATAGTTTCGTTTGGTCGCCTTACATGGACCATATCAATATGATACCGCGTAACGCCAGAACAAGATGTCGCAATCCCTCCTTCGATGTTTCCCCATTTCAGATCAATTATGTAATTAGAAATTTTAGAAATATCATGAACCAGTTTCTTGCTAAAGCGTCCACCAAGAGAATCATCTGAAATCAGCAATATTCCACACTTTATTTTCTTGAGTTTCCTGGCAAATCTTAGAGCCTGCAAAGCAGAAATCATGACTAGCAGTCCTCCTTTGCTTTCAGCAATGCCAGAACCATATAGCTTGTTTCCTACTTTGTAAAATGGTGTAAAATCGCGATTTTCATACCACGTATCAAGATGACTCAAAAGTAGAACATCATTAGTTTCAGAATCATGATTTTTAAGATAAACCATATTTCCTACATCAAATTCATGATAATTTTGAGATTGGAACCTTAAATTTTCTAACCGTTTAATAATACTGTGACCTAATTTATTGACATTTTCTATATTGTGTACACTAGAATTTACATTGACTAATTGCTCTAGTAATTTTTCATTAGATGTAAGATGACTTCTTAGATGACTTCTAATAACAGATCTTAATGGCTGAGATTTCATAGTTTCAAGAGATACCTCAGTTGGATGAAGATACGACTCTCCAAAATATCTCAAAGCCGCAACTTCTAAAATTTTGTTAATCATAGACTCATAAGTATATCCTGCAGTTTGGGCAGCATGTACAAAAGAACCGGTGATACCCAAGCTTGCCATAGAGTTTAATTCTAAAATGTACAAATTGCCATCTTTGTCCATTCTAAAATCTACACGTCCAAAATCATTTAGTCCTAATTTTCTAAAAGATTCAAGACTAATTCTTTTGATTTCATTTTCTTGTTGTTCTGTTAGTTTTGCAGGACATATTTTATCCAGCGGTGTTTCCTTTTTATCAGAAATTGTTTGAATTTTATTTGGATCACCTGCAAGATCAATTTCAACTATTGGTAGTACTTGGATGTTACTTCCATTTCCCAAAAGACCCACTGCAAATTCTCGTCCTGGGATAAATTGTTCAACAAGAATTTCTTGAGAAAATTTTTCCATTTGTTCGGTCACTGCTTCTTTAAGGTCAACCCAATTATCTACAACTTTCATTCCCATTGATGTTGATTCCATCTTTGGTTTTACTATTACAGGAAAAACTAAATCATCAAATGTATCATTAGGTGAGGAAAAAACCCAAAAACCAGGAGTGGGAATATTGTTTTTTTGTAGGACTATCTTTGTCATTACCTTGTCTTGAACTACAGCATGAGTCTCAGGCCCTGATCCTACATAGGGAATCCCAAGCATCTCAAGCATGGCTGGAACATGGGTGTATCGATTTTGTCCCTGTATTCCGTATGCCATGTTAAAGACTAATCCTGCTCTGTCTCCTGAAACGACTCTTGGCATGAAATCTTTCATTTCATCAATAAAACTCATCCCTCCTTCAATTACCTTAACAGAATGGCCTCCTTTTTCTAAGGCCTTTGCAACTTTTTCTACTGTTTTTTTACTATAGTGTTCTTTAGTAATCATTCCAAAAACATTGATGACGTCTTTTTCCTCTATTGATTCCTTATTGTACACGATAGCTATGTTCAACAAGTTTTTAATTTGAAACTAGTAAAAAAAGGGATCATACCAAGGAAAAAAGATAAACTGTTTGCCACTCAATTGCGTAAAATCTGTTAACGTTTCTACTATAAGAAACAGTTTTCATCATGGTATCTACCATGGTACAACAAACCAAAGCACAAAGAAGTGCATCTGCAGTAAAGGCAGCAAGAACTAGAAAAAGAAACGCGGTACTAAAGGCCGCAGGGGCAGCAAAATCTGCTACAAAAAGAAAGAGAACAGCAGCAACCAAAAAAAGAACTGCTAATACTGCATCAAAAAAGCGTAGTGTAAAAAGATCTGCAAAACGTACAATTGCAAAAAAAAGTATTGCAAGGAAAATCACTACTACATCAAAAGGAAAAAGACGATAAATGCAAATTAATCTCTTTTTAGGAATTTCATGTAGCCAAAACCTAGAAAGAGACTTTACCGAATAATTCTATTTTCCATTTTTTTCTTTTTTATTAATAATAATAATTTTTAATAGATCAATAATACCTTGGATTTTAACAAAATATTGATTTGTACTAAAATGTGGATATTGTGATATAATTCTCACCCTTCACAAAAAATAATTTTAAATTAGTTCCTCGACGAGTTTGAATTAACAATCTTGAGAGTTCACATAGTATCGGAATTGTTTTCGAAGATTTCCTTATTTTCTTTGGTAAAAAATCTTATTTTGATAAGGTAAAAAATGCTAAAAATAATTTCTACAACCATTGCCAATATCAAAAAGGAGGCAATTTGGATTATAAAATTAGGAATTTCAAGCAGTCTTGTCAAAGTATCTGAAAATGAATAAAATTGAGGATTGATTAAAAATATTCCCAAAAGTGTAAAGGGAATTAATTTTGCCATATCTTTCGACAGATCCTCGTTATAGTATGCTGATATCCTAACTGCAATAATCAAACCACTAGATACAAGGAAAATTGTTTCAGTTGGCATGTTTTGAACAAGCAGGAACATAAATGACGAATATCCCAAAAACCAGAGGAATATTACAAACGGAAAAACAAATAATTTTGTTGTAATAAATGCAGCAGTTCGTGGCGCAACAGATTTTTTTTGGCCACTTGATTTGAATGTCCTTTGAGCAATTTTTTTCTCAAGGTTGAAGGAAAAAATATCACGTCTTGAAAGAAATTTGTAAAAATGATATACAAATATTCCATAAATCACCATACCTATTGAAAACCCAATAAGATCATAGATTGAAGATTCAGAAATTACATCTTGGAATATCTCATTAAAGAAATCAAGCAAAATAATTCCTGAATCCTGAGGATTTTCAGAAATTTTATTTAGGATATTGCTTTTTGGAAAATTTTCATTTAGTTGAGATTCTATTTTTTAGTTTCTGTGATTAATTTTCCTTCCGATTGAAGGACCTGGAAACTATTCTGATGGGTAAATTCTGATGTTACAGAGTATACTATTGGAGAGAATATAATCAAGATTACGACCAAAAAGAAGATGTGTTTCTTCATTTCAAAATCTCCGTCCTGTGAATGGTTTTTTATTCCGAAAAATTTGGTAAAAATAGGTCATTTGCCTGATTCACCCACGATGTCGCCTACAATTTCTTCAATTAGATCCTCAATGGTGATAAGGCCTTCCAAAGTCTCATCTTCATTTAGAACAATAGCCATATGATCGATATTTTTTTTAAGTTCTATAAGCAAATCGCTGATTTTCTCATCTGAAAAAACAAAAAATGGCTTTCGTGCAATGTTTCCAATCACAGTTTTTTTGTATTCTTTTTCAGGTATCCTTGCAATGTCCCATATGTGTAAAATTCCAACAATATTTTCCGGGATTTTTGAATAGACTGGAATTCTTGAAAATCCTCTCTTTTCTATTTGTGTAAAAATATCTGATAATATACTGTCACTTTCAAGTGAAAAGATGTCTTTTTTTGGCGTCATTACATCTAAAATAGGCTTGTCATCAAATTCAAGGGCTTTGTGTACTAGTGTATGCTCTTCTTGTTCAATAGCTTTATCTGATAATCCCAAATCGATAACTTCTTTGATGTCTTCTTCAGTAATTGGTTTGGGATATGAATATCCTCCCACTAACTTTAAAAATATTTTTGTAATGTGTTCTAAAAGTATGACCAAAGGATACATTACATAAACAAATACGAGAAGAAAACTGCTAAAACGCAATGCTACTTTTTCTGATTGAATGTTTGAAAATGTCTTTGGAAATATTTCCCCAAAAACCAATATCACAAATGTCATGATTCCAATGGCAACTCCAACTCCTTGATTCCCAAATAATTTGATTGCAACATCTGCGGCCAACACTGAAGATGCTACATTTACCAAAGTGTTTCCTAGATTTACACCTGACGTCATTCTGCTTGGATTTGATTTTAATTTGAAAAGAGAAGATGACCCACGAACTTTTTTGCGGTAAAGTCTCATTACTTTTGAACGCCTGGTCCCAACGATGGCAATTTCAAGTCCGCTAAAAAGTGCGTAAAAGCAAATTAGAATTATTATGGCAATAATTTCGATTTCAACATATTCTGCCAAAAAATCACCTGTCTTGTTAGGAGTTAACTGTTAAAAGTTATCTGCCCAGCCTCTTTGTAGCAGAATTTCTCCAGTAGATTTAGTCAAACAAACTGCTTTGCCATTGGAGTTTTTCATGAATAATTTAACCCACTCATTGCACACAACCTCGTTTGGTTCAACTCCGGATTTCATCTGTTGTAGTGGAGACTCTATTTCTCTAGGACCCATTCCATATTCAAAGGATAAAAACAAACTCTTTGCACTAGGGCCTGTAATTTTCACAGAATACTCTCCAAAGTCTCGAAACACACCAGCGGTAGGTATGGTTTCAGTAAATCTTGTAGAGTTTACCAAGGGTATCTCTTCATGATAAACGGTGATTCCTTTTGGCGAAATAACATCTAAGGATATTTGATATAGCTGAATTGAGTTTTTGATTTCTCCAGAGATAACAATCTCCTCACCTCGTTCATAAAATTTCTTGTCTGTAACTCCAGACATTTGATTAATCAAAACTTGTTTTTGCGGAACAGTTTTTCCAATAACCTCAACCCCCACAACTTTGACTTGTTGCGTAGATTCTTTCAGTATTACAGTTAGACTAGTCATGCCATTCATTTTCTTTAATTCATAATCTGTAATCTGTTTGTCATCTCTCCAAACAGATTGAGGATCTTTAATTAGAGCCTCTGGAAGCCTGACCACGAATTTGTCATTGTTTATCTTTCCTGCAAAATTAAAAGTAATCATATTTCTTACGGGATCCACTTCAACATTTACCAGATTTCTTTGAACTTTGTATGCAATATCAACAGGAGATTCAGAAACTTTGTCTCCTACATTATGAAATACCTGAAATCCCTCATCAAGATCAACTACGTTAACTATTCCAATCATCCAAGGATGTATCGTACAAAAGTATTCAATTTCCCCAAAATATTGGTCATCAAACCTCAAGGTAAATTTATCTCCAGGTTTTAGATGTCCACTATCAAAAACTCCCGTTGGACCTGATTCCAATGTGCCAGAAGTTACAGTATGAGATACAGTATCTGCATTTCCCCATTGCACAGTATCTCCAGGTCTCAGAGAAATTTCAGAGGGCGTAAAATGTGCAGGAGTTGTAGGTTCAGCAACACCTGTGGGGATATTTACTTCCCATGTTTCAGCAAAGGCATAATCAGCAACAGGTATCAGAAATAACCCAAACAATAGAAAATAAATTAAATTTCTCATATTTTTTCTTGATTATTAGGTATTTGATGGATTCACACAATTCTCAGTTTTGAGATTTGTGTCCAATTTGATTTCAAATGAAATTAATGAACTATCAAAAGTGAACAATCAGCATTTCTAGACACACTTTCCACAGTACTGTAATAGTTCATTCTTTCATTAGGAGTGGTAAATTTTTTTCTCCCCATTACGATGAGATCAACATCATGTTGTTTTGCAAAATTTAATATCTTTTCTGGCACGTCACCATTTTTAATAATTTTGGAGTTAATTGAAACTCCGTATTTATTGGCAAAATTTTTCATTTCCAAGTATTGTTTTTCTACTAGATTAGTTTCTTTTTCAAATTCTTGCTTAGTTGTCTTTGTTTTAAAAAAACCAAAAGTAGGACGTTCTTCTAAACATGTTAGAATTGTAACTTTTGTTTGAAGGGCCTCAGATAATGCAACTGCCTTTTTGAACGCCTTTTGGCTTCCAGGAGTGCCGTTGTAAGGTACCAATATGTGATTAAAGATATTGTTCATTTTCTCTCATAAATTCTCAAGATCAATAAGAATATTTTCCATTTTCAAATATTTCGACTGTATATTATTTTCTTTACGGAATTGTTTTGTTTTCTTGTGAACAAAACTATCATTATTATAGATATAATTAAAACAACTAGAACCAAATCAGCAAATTCGGGAATAATTGTAGTTCCAGTTAAGGAAATTGACTTGGCAAACGGAGGGATTTCATTAATTGTTAGAACCGTGATTTCATCTTCAAATTCTTGTGTGAAATTTTCTGTCATAGCACCATCAATAGATACTGAAGAAATTCCGCTAATTAGTTCTGATGGGAGTAACATAGTTAATGTATTATCTCCACTCATGGTTTTTCCCTGCAGTTCAAATAAAATGGATTTTGAATTTTTATCTACACTTGCCGCTTTAAGTAGGCGATTAAACTTGTATTCTAAATCAAAGGTTGTCAGTCCATCACCAATATCAGACCCGACTTTCGGCAACACACTATTACCACTAACTACGCTGACAAGACCCGCTCTCCATGGGTGAATAGTGCAATAATAGGGAAATTCTCCAATCTCTGCAAATGACTGTATGAATAATTGTCCAGGACCAATCTTAGCACTATCAAAAATTCCATCAGGTCCTCTTTGAGGCGTTCCAGAAGTTACAGTATGTGCAACAGTATCCCCATTCTTCCATTGAATAACATCATTTACTAAAATTTCAATAAACCCCGAGGTATCGCCATCCTTTTCGCTTTGCCAATGAAATGGAGCAGTGGGATCAGCTGAGCCAGATGGGATGTTAATATCATAAACTGATTCTGCAAATCCAGTGGATGATAATGAAAGTATTATTAATGTGGTAACAATCGCCAAAATAGATTTTCTCAAGCAAAGTGTTTTGAGGATTTTTAGATATAAAGGCAGACCATAAATGTCAATCCTGATATAACAAGTCAACGTTTCCTCTAGAATTCAAATGTGAATGAAAAGATATAGTCAAGATGATCCATGCAAATCTCAATTCTGGAACAAATCAGTGGGTTTTCATTATTGAATCTCGTGGATCAATGAAAATTTAAAAATTATTAATTATCTTGTATGGATTTTTTCATTTCTAGATATTCTTGAACTTTTGCAATATGATCTTTCATTTTTTTTGCGTAATCACTAGACTCTTTAATATTCCCTTTTTCTATAGATTTAATCAATCCGTCTGAATAAATTTTAACGTCTTCAACTAATGACTTGGCCTCGTCTTTCATACAAGTTAAACGTGTTTTCTGCTTGATAAACTAAAACTATGATAACCAGTATTGATTTTAGAATTTGTATTCAACGCTGATAATAAGAATGATATTTAAACAACACATTAGAAAATTAACGATTGTAAAAGATGAATAAAATAAAAAAAATCTTGTACCCATTGATGGGTCCTCCAACTCAAAAAGAGCATTATCTGATGCAATATTTTTAGCAAAAATGGTCAATGCTTCAATTACTGGAATCAATGTAATACATTCTGAATCTGAAACTGACACCTTTTTAGAAATTTTAGAACCCCTTTCCACACTGGATAAAAAGGGATTTGTCGGAAAGCAATTATCCGAGGCAAATGTTATGATGGGCGAGGCCAAAGAGGAATGTCAAAAATATAATGTCACTTTTAACGGGGTTGTAGCACAAGGAATTCCAGAAGTTAAAATTGTAAAATTTGCCGAAGACAAAGATTTCGATATTATTGTAATTGGAATGACAGGAAAAGGGCATACAAGTGAAGTTCTCTTTGGGAGTGTATCTTACAATGTTATACACAAAACAAAAATGCCTGTTTTAGTAGTTCACTAAATCTAATTTGGGAGTTATTTTTGAATTTAATCTATAAATTTTGATTTACAGTCAACCACATTTGTACATTTTTGACACTCATTGTTGATAATCACGTTATTTTATAATATAGCAGAAAATTGAAAATACCATGGATATGCATTGGTACTAAAGTCATTCAAGTTTCATACTCCTCAAATTACATACCTAGTTAAAAAAAAATTATGGGCACAAGTTATCGTTGCTTTATTCTTAGGATTGGTTTTTGGTCTATTTTTAGGTCCAGAGGTTGGAATTGTTGAAAAAGACACAGCAGAACTAATCACGGATTGGTTATCAATTCCAGCCAATCTGTTTCTAAAGATTATTCAAATGATTATCATACCGTTAATTTTTGCATCGATTATCAGAGGTTTAACATCATCTGGCAGCATGGAACATCTTCAAAAACTTGGTTTGGGTGTAGCAGTGTATTTTGTTGCAACAACTGTAATAGCATTGACCATTGGTATTTTGATCGTAACTGCCATTGGACCTGGGAATTTTATTGACAGTTCTTTGATTAGAGAAAGTTTTGGAATTGAGGATATGGATCCTATTGAAAAATCAGAATTAAGCCTAAGCGATATTCCTCAAAGTATAGTATCTATAGTACCTAGCAACCCATTAGCGTCTTTTATGTCTGGAGAGATGCTAAGCATAATCGTTTTTGCATTAATTGTAGGAGTCTCTATGATTTCATTACCAAAACAAAGCTCACAACCAATACTTGACTTGTTAGAATCTGTACAAAAAATCACCATGAAGGTAGTATCATGGGCAATGCGTTTGGCACCATTTGCAGCATTTGGCCTGATGGCAGGCATCACATCAAAGGTTGGTCTTTCTGCACTTACTGGACTTGGAGCATACATGGCAACTGTAATAATTGGTCTTTTTGCAATGATGCTAGTTTATATCATAATCATCAAAATTTTTGCAAAGAGACCAATATCATCTACTTTTGCAATGATGAAAGATGCCCAGCTACTTGCATTCTCAACTTCTAGTTCTGCTGCTGTAATGCCAGTATCAATCAAAACTGCAGAGGAGAAACTGAAGGTAAAACCAGAGGTGTCCCAGTTTGTTATTCCGCTGGGTGCCACAATAAACATGGATGGAACGGCCTTGTACCAAATAATAGCAGTATTTTTCCTTGCCCAACTTTTCAATATCGATTTAGGCTTTACCACGATACTGCTAATCACATTGACCGCACTTGCTGCATCAATTGGTGCCCCATCAGCACCAGGAACTGGAATTGTAATACTCTCAACAATTCTCATTGCAGCAGGCATACCACCTGTTGGTGTTATACTTCTTCTTGGCGTAGATAGACTTTTGGATATGACACGGACAATGGTTAATGTTACAGGTGATCTTACTGCATGTCTCTTCTTTGACAAAAGAACCAAGGAAGAACCTTCTCAAGAAAATTTGGAACCAAAGGAGATGGATTAAAAATTGCACTTGGATAGAATTGGGGTTTCGGTCATCTTAGTCATTTTAATTCTTGTATTAATGGGAATTGTTTTGTTAGTTACCTATCCAGCTCCATCCGCGAGTTGGTTTGTTGGATTAGGACTAATTCTTGGAGCATTGGGAGCTGGAGGGGGTTATTTCTATGTCATCGAAAATGATTAAAAGTGAAAAAATCTGATTTGTTTTTAGAAAAAATTGAATTGTCCTTAAAATCTAGGTAATGGGATTAGTTTTGATTTTGTTGAAATTGCAATTATAGAGATTATTGCAACTGCTAAAATCATGGCTGCCACTGCTCCAAATTCAGGAATAATGGTTGCTCCAGTTATAGAAATTTCCTTTGCAAAAGGCGGAATTTTTTTAATTACAAGTTTTGTAAGTTCATCCTCTGATTCTTGAGAAAAGTTTTCAGTATTTGTTCCATCAATTGAGACAGAGAAGACACCGCTAATCAATTCTGAGGGGAGTAATAACGTTAGAGTGTGATCATCACTGTTTGTATTTCCTTTTAATTCAAATAAAATAGATTTTGAATTTTCATCAATACTTGCGGTATTAACTATTCGATTGAACTTGTATTCTAAATCAAAATTTGTCATTCCATCACCAATTTCAGAACCAACGTTTGGTAATACAGATAATCCAGAGGTTACAGTAACAAGTCCTAATCTCCAAGGGTGAATTGTGCAATAAAATGGATATTTGCCGATTTTCAAAAATTGAAACGTAAATGTTTTGCCTGGTCCTAAGGTTCCACTATCAAATTTTCCATCAGGTTCTGTATCTGGTGCTCCAGATGTCACTGTATGCCCTACAGTATCACCATTTTTCCATTCAATAGAATCATTTACGACAATCTGAATGTTTCCGCTAGTGTCTCCACCTTTTATGGTTTGCCAATGAAATGGAGCATTAGGATCAGCCGAACCAGTGGGAATATTGATTCGATGAACTGACTGAGCATATGCAGGAATAACTATACTTGACGCTAATACAAAAAATAAGAAAACCCCCAATAATTGTACTTTCAACGCATTTCCTTTGTTATTCTATAGTTAAACCCCAAAATCAATTATCAGTTTTGGTTTCAAAGTTTGATTGGAAGTATGTTCATCAATAATTTAATTTCTTCATCCTTCCCAAAAAATAATTTCGAACTCTGTTATTCAAGTAAAAATGGCAGATAACTACCTAAGGATTTTAGTAAATCTAAGATTATTTTCGTTAAATTAGATTTTATGGGTTTATCTGTCCCATGAATTTTTGATTCTGCATCAATTCGTTCATCATTGGTTGGTTTTGAAATATTTGATCCATTATCTGTTGTCTAATTTGCGGATCATCCATCATAGTGTTCATCATTGGACCCACCATTTGACCCATCATTGTTTCTTTGAATATAAGAGATGCCAAAACAGAATTACTTGAAAACGATTTCTTGTTGGCTTTATTGAAAAATCTCCTAAAGCCATTAAATGCAGGAACTTTATGGCGTCGCATTCCTTTAGATAAAGGTGTACGTATGCCTGATTCTTTTAAGATTCGTTCCAATCTTTTGCGGAGTCCCATCTCAGATAATTCTCTAGCAAATGGTCCACTTTTCTTAAAGAAGGGATCATCAAGTTGAGGTTCTTTGTAAACATCTTGAATCCAAACTTGTCGGTATTCTTGTATGGCATTCCAGCATTCAGGAGTAGTGAATGCAACATACTCGGAACTAGAATTTGCATAAATCCTAATCATGGCTGCAACAATAGGATCTTTTTGTGTTACAGATTTAGTAACATCTTGTTCTTCCCAAATATATTTTCCACCATGAAGATAAATTGGGATTATATGTTTCCATTTTATTGAAAATGCACCAGCTCGAATTCCAGATGATGCAGCTAACAAAACCAATACTTTATCCATTACTTTGCAATGATTCAACATCTTGTGAATCTCATCATAAGTATATTCTCGAGTATCATCTTTGCCATTAATTTCAGGAAATGTAGAACGAATACGTTTCCAAGATAAATTCACGCGGCTCATTTCAAGTAATTTTTGAACTGGAACAAAGTAGTTTTTCAAAGACACTGGATTGATATAATCAGGAATCTGTTTTTGGAAGATTCGCTCTTTCCTTGAATTTTTCACCTAGCTTCATCAATACATCTTCTGCCCAATTATTATCATCTCGTGATCTACGAACAAATTCTGCAGCTCTTACCTCAAAATCAGCATCAGAAAACTTGCGTTTTATGCCTTTTTTCTTAATTTTAGGCATAGACTCTTGTTTTGCAACAAGTTCTGGATCACCTTTTAGAATTGGGCGGAAAAACTCACAAAGAACTTTTTTTAATTTTCTTTCATAATCTGTTTTTGTAGCCTCAGCCCTGATAGAAGAATAGAATAATTCTAGTGGATCTTTTTTGGACTTTAGAATTTCATCTGGGTGTATTTCCACGACATACTATACAATTAAAGTACAGATAAAGGACATGGTTGTCTCAAAACCAAAGATACTTTATATTTGGCAAAGGCTAATTTTCCCTGTTTGGCAAGCTATAAGGGAGCATATTCTAATGAACAATCATTAAATTTTGTAATTCCTATAATGATAATTCTCTTTCTTGGAATAATTTATGTGATGACTCAAAGATCAGGTTCTGGATTTGCCAGTTTCATTTTGATCGGAGTAGCTGCCCTTACTATGCTTTATTGGGTAAAAGTCTTAAAGAAAATGACTAAAGACCAAAAACCAGCGTTTACAGCTGGGGAACAAGAAGCAAAAAATTGGGTTTATGATCTTATCAAAGGCGA
>Ga0307378_10007500_pt1 | contig 14691 bp, 7 predicted proteins | sample UN1MG_FD_202238 | JGI IMG/M metagenome (GOLD analysis project Ga0307378, IMG submission 202238) | Soil microbial communities from Risofladan, Vaasa, Finland - UN-1 | ecosystem: Environmental > Terrestrial > Soil > Coastal area > Acid sulfate soil | place: Finland: Risofladan, Vaasa | collected...
TTTGTATAATTCCATTAGTTTCATAGTAGCATCCTTTCTTTTAACTTGAACGTTTATAAGGGGTGCTACTATACTTTTTTATAGAGTAAATTCTATTACTTTTTGGTTGCGGCTCTGCTGCTCCAAGAAATCCGTGGTTAAAAAAAGTTCTTTTTTGGCCGTTTTTTTGTTGACTATTATTTGATATTCTATTAAAATACACTTATGTTTGCCAGTAGGCTAACATAAACCGCCCCTAAGCGGCAGATATAGCGGAGAACCGCACGTTTTCGTATCAGCAGATACACGCCAAAAAGCCCAGTCAAATTAACCATTAGTCTTTCGTCTTGAGTTTTGAGTCTATTATGAATCATTCATCATCCATAGTCTTTGGTCTTGTGTCTTTAGTCTGCTGTCTGCAGTCTGTTATCTTTTGTCTTGAGTCTTGTGTCTGTTGTCTTTGGTCTGCCAACGGCCCCTCTACATCTGTCGAGAATCCTCTACAAATCAGCCCTTTTTATGCAAAACAAACCCAATCTTGTCCGCCGTAGGCGGATTGCAAATGAACGTAAACTCACTAATAACAACGGATTATGAAAATATAAGCGATTGGACACTTGGTCAAAACAAACCCAATTCAAAGCCAATCAAACCCAATCTTGTCCGCCGTAGGCGGATTCCAAAATGAACTTAAAATCGCTTGCCAAAAAATCCGGCCACACCCCCAGGTTTAAGCGCCTTGATTTATAGCTTCAGATGTGGTATATATATTCTGAGGTTTTTAGTTCTGCCTCATAATAAATTGGAGAATCGCTATGAACAAGCACACAGGCTTTACCCTAATAGAGCTGCTGGTCGTGATTGCTATCGTAGCGTTGCTGATGGCGATATTGATGCCGGCGTTGCAGCGCGTCAAGAAGCAAGCCGGGGCGGTGGCGTGCAAGGCCAATCTGCATGAATGGGCCCTCGTGTTCGCCATGTACACCGATGACAATGACGGGTTATTCATGGCTGGGTATGGTGGCGGGATTAACGGCACATGGGTCGGTGCTTTGCGGCCTTACTATCAGGAACCCAAAATCCGTGTCTGTCCAACGGCTACAAAGCCTATGTCGGAAGGAGCCCGAGGTGCGTTCGCGGCGTGGGGCGTCTTTGGAGCTGGACTCGCATCTGACGATCCAGGGTGGTCCGGGCCGAAGGAGGAAGGCGACTACGGCAGCTATGGCATGAATGAGCTGGCGTACAACACACCCCCGGGTGAATCCAGATCAGAAGATTGCTGGCGGAGCGTCAACGTCAAAGGGGCCGCCGAGATTCCCTTGTTATTCGACTGCATGTGGTACGATGTGTATCCGCTTTATACAGACAATCCTCCTGAGTACCCGGGTGATGTAGTAAAAACCGGAGGTGGAGGTGAAATGAAGCGTGTTTGCGTCAACCGCCACAATGGGTATCTGAACGGCCTTTTTATGGATTGGTCTGTCAGAAATATCGGGCTCAAAGAACTGTGGATGCTCAACTGGTATCGCGGATACAATATGGCAAACGCCTGGACCAAAGCAGGCGGCGTCCAGCCCTCAGACTGGCCCCAATGGATGAGAAATTTCAAGGATTATTAGTGAAGGGACCCCGCCTTGCGGGAACCCAAAAGAATACCGACTGCCCGTCGGCTTCTAGTGCGGTAAATCGGATAAGAAATCACGTTTTGGCCGGCCAAGAAGGTACAAAATTTAAACAGTCATTTGACTGGGTCCTGCTATTCTTGGGCGGGATAGTTGGCCCATTGAGCCAAAGCCGTATTCGCAACATCCGGGCTCGTCTCTACAATCTTATTGACGCCGCTAAAATCATTGGCCATAAGCACCACGCGTTCGCTTTGTGAACCCTGTAGATTCAAGAACAGCTCCGTACCTGTCCTTGGTCTGCACCCGCGAACAAAAACGCCTTTTGCATCAGTTAATCGAATTGTTGCTGCGGCCCCCGGTGAGTAAGTGGTATCGAGAGAATCGATTAAGAGGTCTTCTACATCTTCACACACTACTGCGTGACGCTGGTCAGATGCGGTTGTCTGCAATTGCACATTAATGAACTTTAATCCTCTGACATGACGGCAGTAGAATCCATATGCCGGGAGCACGCCAAACATCGTGCTTTCCGGATAACTTTCAGCTTTCTCCGGTACTTCTTTCGATGCATCTTCTTTAGTTCCGGGGCCCCCCTCGAAACTCAGCTTAATGTTGCTCAAAGATACATTTTCAATCGCATGTCCCGGCAGCCCGGTGATTGAGCAGCCGATGTTGGATGTCTCGGTTGCCACTATGTTGTTTATAACGACGTTTCGAAGAGTCCCCACGCCGGGCTTCGGTTCGTCTTTATCATACTGCCTTGCCCTGTTGCCCAGACGCATGAAAATAGGGACACTTACTCCCTTAATAACAATGTTGGAAATCGCCACCCGGTCTAAAACTCCTCCATCAACAATTTCCAGAGCTAAGCCCGCGAGCCCTCTTTGCCTGCCATAGGTGACTTTGGAATAGCGAGGAGAGCAAATTGTGCAATTGGTGATTGTTATGTTTTGAAAGCCACCGCCGGATTCGGTGCCCATTTTAATTGCGTTGCAATGGCTGCTTATCACACAGTTCGCGATTGTCACGTTCTGGCATGGTTTGAGCGAGAGGCTTTTCATGACTATGGCGTCATCGTCTGAATCCACCATACATCCGGAGATGCAAACGTCTCGGCAGCTGTCGATATTGAGACCATCGTTGTTGTATGCGGCATGGTTGAACACTGTGATGTTTTGGATCCTCAGCCTGTCACAGTTGCGGTAATGCTGCATCCAGCTTCCGGCATTCCGCATCTCGATCCCTTCGATGAGAACATCACGGCAATTCTCCAGATATATGCCTTTAGGGCGGCTCCTGTCTTTGAAGCGAAATGCAGAACCTTGGCCGTCGATTATGCCTCGCCCCCGTATGGCAATGTGCTCAAGGCTCGTCCCTGCAATGAGACTCCAATGGCTGAAGTTCCGGTCCCGTGAGTTTTTGCTTCCTGAGGTGTGGGGGTGAGCATAATCGTTCGGATCTCGACTTCCCAGCAGCGTACTACCTGAATCGAGCAAGAGGGTCACATAATTTCCCATATAGATAGTGCCGGAGAGCCAGTTTCCCGACGGCAAGTAAACAGTTCCCCCGCCATCCGCAGCGCACTTGTCGATAGCCGCCTGAATCGATTTAGTACATAATGTTTTGCCGTCAGCCTTAGCGCCATAGTCGCGCACATCATATACAGCTTCGCTACCAAGAGCTAAGGCTGCTGCTAAAAGGCAAAGGAACACTGATGAAGTCCAGTATCTTTTCATTGTCATTGTTTCTCCTGTAAACTCTTAAATCGAAGTCTGATTATTGATGCTACCGGAGGATTACCATAATTGCAACCTCAAATCATTACGGGAGCAGAAGCTTTTCCATATCGGAGTGAAGGTGGTTGTGCAGCACCTGTGAAGCTCAGTTCCACAGATTTTTGACGAAAGATTACACAGATTTATCTGTGGCAATCAGCTCCAATCTGCGTTAATCTGTTTTAGCGACAACCTCTGTTTATTTTATAAGCTGCTGCCAAGTTGTCGTTTATTATGAGGTGGAATGGGACAAGGAGAACTCAAATGTATCTGCGAAAATTGAATATCGAATGTGCGAGTTCAGTGATTTCAAAGTGGATGTTGACAATATGTACGATTGTTAGTGTTTTCTTGTTAGGCCTGAAGGCTAATGCTAATAATATCAGCATAGCAGGTCCTCTGAGGATTCATCTGGATAACCCTCGGTATTTTACAGATGATAGTGGCCGGGCTGTCTACCTGACCGGCTCACATACCTGGTCTAATCTTGTCGATATTGGCCCAAAGGACCCACCGCCGCGATTCGACTTTACGGCTTACCTGGATTGGATGCAGCAACTAAATCACAACTTCATTCGACTGTGGACCTGGGAGCCGATAACGTGGAACACAAAGGCAAACAGGGAGAACAAGCTCCATACGGCCGCTCCTCAACCCTGGGCGCGAACCGGGCCGGGTATGGCCCTCGACGGCCCCGCCAGCGGCGGGTATCGAACGGAACCCAGCGTTGCTGGGTCGAAGTTCAATCTCAAGAAGTTCAACCCTGCCTACTTCGACCGATTGAAGTGCCGTATTTCAGCAGCACGTGACCGCGGGATTTACGTTTCGGTAATGCTCTTTGAGGGCTGGGCAATGCAGTTCTCTTCTGGAGCGTGGGAAGGTCATCCCTTCAACCAGAAGAATAATATAAACGGTGTTGATGGAGACCAAAACAAAGACGGCAAAGGACTGGAATTTCACACCTTGGCAAATCCAGCGGTTACCGCCTTGCAGGAGGCCTATGTCCGGAAGGTAATCGACACGGTCAATGATTTCGACAATGTGCTGTATGAGATTTCCAATGAGAACCACCCGCCATCGACAGAATGGCAATATCATATAATCCGGTATATCAAAAGCTACGAGAAGAATAAACCGAAACAACATCCCGTAGGGATGACGTTCCAGTACCGCGGCGGAAAGAACGAGACCCTATTCAATAGCCCTGCTGATTGGATTTCCCCAAATCGAGAGGGCGGCTACCGGGATAATCCTCCGGCTGCCGATGGCCGAAAAGTCATCCTGAACGATACCGACCATCTCTGGGGAATCGGAGGAAATCAATCGTGGGTATGGAAGAGCTTTCTCAGGGGACACAATCCCATCTTTATGGACCCGTATGATGGTATAGTTCTCGGAGAACGGTTTGACCCGAAATGGGACCCGATTCGTCGAAGCATGGGACATACACGAATGTATGCCGAACGGATGAATCTGGCTGCGATGCGGCCTCGTGATGACTTGGCCTCAACAAAGTATTGTTTAGCGAAGCCCGGAGTGGAGTATTTGGTTTATAAGCCCGCATCTGATGAAGCTTCTATCACTGTGAACCTAAAGCCCGGTGAGTACGAATACGAGTGGTTTGACCCTGAACAAGGTAAGGTTGTATCGACAGGCACGATAAGAGCGAACGATGGAGAGCAGGTACTTCGAGCCCCTTTGCAAGGTGACGCTGTGGTTTACATTGTTCACTCACCGGTGGCTAAGGCCGGCAAAGGAATGACTTTTCCAGGAAAAGACTGGAAAGAGGTGACGCCTGAATCGCAGGGTATAGACTCGACCAGGCTTAATGCTGCTGTATCATATCTCAAAAACAATTCCGGGCGAGACGGCGTCAAGGAGCTGCTCATTATACGCAACGGATATATGGTCTTCAAAGGTACGAACATCGACAAAGTTCACGGTGTCTGGTCCCTCACAAAGTCTTTTACCAGCACGGTGCTCGGCCTGCTTATCGATGATGGCAGGGCGACTCTGGATACGCGGGCAAAAGACTACGTCTCCGGTATGGCTGCAGCCTATCCGACTGTCACGCTTCGGCACTTCACAACAATGACATCCGGATACTACGCCGTCGGTGACGAGCCTCGCGGCAGCTATAAACACGGCCCAAGCCAGACTCCCTTCAAACCGGCCGACAAGCCACTATTTACACCGCCCGGCTCGAAGTATGCCTACTGGGATTCGGCGATGAATCAGTTCGCCAATGTTCTGACCCGCATCGCCAACGAGCCGATAGAGGCCCTGTTCAAGCGTAAAATCGCTGACCCGATTGGGATGAATCGCGGTAAGTGGGACTGGGGCGATTTCGGGAAGGTGCACGGCATCGTGGTCAATGGAGGCTCTGGAAATAATAACAAACACGTTCGCATTTCGGCTCGAGAGTTGGCCCGGCTCGGCCACTTATTTCTGAATCGGGGCAAATGGAAAGGTAAGCAATTGATAAGCCGTGCCTGGATCGAGCAGGCGACCCGGGCCCATGTACCGGCATCCTTACCTTTGGAACTTCTTAGTGGTGCCGACGGCCGGGGAGTCTATGGCTATAATTGGTGGGTCAACGGTATTAAGCCCGATGCGGACACGCACGCTTCTGACAGGCGTGGCAAACGAAGGTGGCCTGGCGCTCCACATGGTACCTATTCAGCCAGCGGATATAATAACAACGATATGTTCGTCATTCCTAAATGGAATATGGTTATCGTCCGCCTGGGTCTGGACCAAACCGAGTTCAACATCACTGATAAGATATACGGCACTTTCATACAAAAAATCGGCCAGGCAATCATGGACGTTACCTCTGCTCGCCGCGATGCGTCGCAGCGGGAAGGTAGGATGTAAAAGTAGCTGGCCAGACTTCGACGAGCTCAGTCGAGTCGTAGCTTAATCGGAGAAAAAACGACAAAGTGTTTGATTAGAAAAAACTTTTTCGTTAGACTACAGGGTAAATAATCTAAAAAAGGTGGAAGCGAGGTTTACAAAATGACTGAGATACAGCCAATTCTATTATCGGCAATCACCTGTAATAGAGTCATTTTTGACAAAGTCTCTGGTATGCCGAGTATTATAGATATTGTTCAAACTATCAATGCTCAAAGATATCCGGCGAGACATCCGCAAATTGTCTTTTTTTGTGAGCTGACGAATGGGCATGGCACAACGAAAGCGAAAATAAGACTCATTGATGCTCAGGAAGAGGAGAAAATTATATTTGAGAAAGAAGGAACAGTACAGTTTAAGGATGTTAAGCAAATCGTTACTTTAGCGATGGATTTGCACGGCATTGTCTTCCCGCACCCTGGAGAGTATCGTTTTCAGCTATTTGCCGGAGGTTATTTACTCGGGGAAAGACGAATTACTTGTCGGAAGATTAAACTGCCCCCGAGGGCCGGATCTAATGAACACAAAGAAGATTGAGAGTATAATTACAAATCTAATACGTTGACAGCGGTCGTTCCATAACTTTTCTGCAGAAAACACTATCTGACAGCTATCTCTCCAACAACGCCAAAGCTTATTCTAAAGACAGAATATTTCGGGATTGTTTCAGATACTTTTGAAGTATATAATATATTAACGTGCTGTTATGGCAGGGTTGCAGGGTCAAACAGATGCGTCTGAAGGTTGATATATCAATGGAGTATGCTATGTCATACAAGAAACACGCTAAAGGATTCACGCTCATAGAGCTTTTGGTGGTTATATCAATTATTGCATTGTTGATTGCTATCCTATTGCCTTCGCTGAGTAGAGCCCGGGAGCAGGCCAAGGCAACGCGGTGTCAGAGCAATCTTAAGCAGATCGGTCTGGCAATGCATTCATATGCTGCTGATTACGATTATTTATTGCCACGGGCTGAGTTACGTCCGGGTGTTGCTATATATGCTGGTATAGATATGAGATGGCCTATCCTGTTTATGCCTTATGTAGGTGGGTTATCCGACAAGGTCGAAAATTATCACGAACTCAAGATATATGATTGTCCGAGCTACCCGATTAAGGAACAAACGGTCGATTATTGCAGTAACGCCTTCGACTTAAAGGGCACTTTCACGGAGTGTTTCGGGTTTACCAAGCTGGATGATTTTCCCCGCCATGCGACCACGATTTATCTGGCGGACTACGAATATACTCCAGACATGGATCATATTAAAATCATACTAAAGGACGATTCACCGGATACCATGAAAGTTAAAATGCAGTCGCTGGATGCCTGGCACCCAAGTCATCTGCCGTCAGCCCAGGACAGTTCGCGGCGAGTGGCACGCGACCGTCATACCAAATGGATTAACTGCCTGTTTATCGATGGTCATTCTGCCAAGATGGATCCTTTTGAAATTACTACATACGATTATGGCCTACCGGTAGGACCTGGATTGCCTTAATTAAGGTACGTGTATTGTTGGACACTTTTGGGGGCAGGTCATAGACAATTATGATTGTCGCACCGATTAGCCAGTCGAGTCTGTTTTTGCCTTGTATATTGCCGACAAAAGCCTATAATCCACCTGTGCCTGCGCAACCACAGGTGCAGGCAGCAAAAATTATCAAGATAGGCTGCGCTGTAGATGTATAGTTTTTTTGCGACCTCCTCTTCTTGTTTTCGCAAGAAAGCAGGGGGGTAGGGCGGACGCAGTCGTCATTAAATCAAGGTTTATGAGCAGCATGAGCGAATACAGAATCGCTGTCATTCCCGCGAAAGCGGGAATCCAGACTTATTGATGGTACTGGATTCCGCATCAAGTGCGGAATGACATCTCTCAAAGCACGCTTGACAAATCACTATGCATTCTCAACGCTAATGGCTGTGCGAGCAGGGTGACAGTTGCACCGGCGTGTTTGCCTGACTACCAGACGCTCGTTCTTGACCGCCTGGCTCATAAACCACAGCAAACATACAGTGGGCAGTACTACCGCTATCGCAAGCAGTAATACTACCCACCGCAACTGGTTGTAACCGGCATTGATTTTACCTTCGGTTTTTCACTTGCTGTTTCTATTTGTCTACGTTGTAAAGCTCTGTAATCTCATCTTTACTAAGAGCATAGTTGTAAATGCGAACATCATCTATCAAGCCGTCCCAATAACGTCCTGTATTTTCTGAATTTTCACCAATGTATACCGGCTGATCATTTGTATTTATCCTGCCGGAGCCCGCTTGAGATGTGTCCACAGTACCGTCAATGTAAAGGTACATTTTACTTCCATCATATACACCGATGATATGGTGCCATTGTCCATCATTTACGCTCTTTTCTCCATACAAACTACCATAGGGACTACTGCTCGGAACCTTCAGCCCGGTGCAGGCAAATTCAAGAGAGTTGTTATTCTGATTACGCTGTATTCTCCAGGCGCTGTCACCTTTGGCTATGACTGCCTGCCATTCTTTATCGAGCTGGTTGACCTTTATCCAGATAGAAACGGTAATCTGATCGGCTATATCAAAGTTTGATTCCCTGCCAATCTCCACATAATCACCGTCGCCGTCAAACTCCATTGCTCCGCCTATTTTGCCGGCGGATGGCTGCCACTGCGGGTCGCCAACAAGTCTGCCGTCGTTGTTCCCTGTGGAGTCTTCTGCCGTCTCGCCACTGGTCTCATCCAGCTTCCACCATGCTACCTGCTCGCCGGTGGTGAAACTGCATACGTCGCCGGTTATAACGGTGCCATCAGCCCAAACCTCATCGACACGCCAGTAATAACTGGCACCTTCTTCCAGCTCCGGCAATTCGTCATAACTGGGACTCTGCACTTCAACCAGTAGTGGCAGCTCATCAGCCGTAGTGCCGAAATAGACTTTGTGCGATTTAGCATTCGCCCCCGGCTTCCACTTCAGCTCTGAAACAGTTGTCAAACCAACTGTTGCTCCGTTACGCGGCTGGGGCTTCGTAGCCTTGGCCTTTGCTGTTGGGTCAGACTGGGATATCTGCATTAGCAGAGGGAATACATTATCCAGCGGTGGCAGCTGTTCTATACTTAAGCGCGCGTTAAAGTTGTTAATCCTCTCATCGGCGTGGAACTGGATGCTGGTTTTATCACAGGCCTGCGCTAACTGAGCTAATGTTTTATGCGCCGGATTTCGCGGATTGTCGTATGTCGCTTTTAGATGAGAATCGGCAAGCCGTATCGCTCCGCCGACGTTAACCAGCACCAGTTTGCTCGTCGTTGGTGACAGCTTGTTTACAGCTTCATTTAAGGGCCCGGCGGTACAGACCGACCTGCGTCTCTTAAGTGCCGAAATCGAAGTCTCTACGACATCCGGATTTAACGACAAAACAGTAGTTTTGTTCATCTGGTTCATATAACAGTAGAGTTTTTGGTTTTTGACAAGTCCAATTTGATACTTGCCGGTACCCTGTTCGGGCTGCCCACTGTCGGATTGGCCCGCTACCAGATTAGCCACGGTCAACATTTGGGTCAGAATCTGGCGAGTCTGTTGTGGATTGTGACTGGTTACTGCAAGTCCAAAATTAGTCGCTATTGGGGGTATTCCCGTATTGCTCTGACTGGAAGCGCTCTCGGGCGGCAAGGCAAACAGGCTTATCTGTTCGATATTGGCGAAGATTTCTCTGCCGATGTCAAGGCCTGTCAGACTTTCAATTCTTTTACCTGCAGCAATAGCCTGGGCACTTTCAGCCTCACCCAGAGCAACGCTGACCAGCGCGACCACCTCAGATGGAACGGCCTCGAAGCCGGCCCTGCTAAGATTCGGTGTACGAATCATATTGTATGCAAGACAATGGTGTCCATCCTTAAAAGCTATGTTTTCCTCGAAAGCTATTCCGTTTTCCTGAATGTTGAAAAAGACGATCAAATCGTCGATATTCTTAAAATCGGCAATGCCGTCAGCGATACGGATTTGGCCGGGAATGCTGCCTTCTGGAAACATTTCTGAAAGACCTGCGAATACTTCGTCGACGTTTGCCCAAAGAGTCAGAGCATTTTCCTGACGTGCTTTCTTGCTGAGCTTTGCAAAGGACTTGTTACTCGAGGCAAGTGTCGGCTTGCTGGTAAGACCTTTGTATTGCTTGACAGACCAGGTTAATTGCCCGGCTGGCTGTGCAATGATTACTATATTATCATCATAAGCGACACCTGCCGTGCCTGCAATAGTCACGGTCTGCATACCTTCGATAGGCTCACCAGGTGTTCCAACCATACCCAATGCTGCTAAGATTAAACCCCGCAAGGCATCGCTCTTTCCGGGAAACAAAACCGCTGTGACAGGTGGATTATTTTGAGCAACGCCGGTAATCCCTATCCCCATACCCCGTATCTTCTTAAATTCAGCTATCATACTTGGATTCATAAGGGCCGCTATTATATCTCCGGGTGATTTACCACCCGGCCCGGGGCCTTTGCCACCACCGAGAGCTGCAAGAGGATTTTCAAATGGAGTTCCTTTGAGCATGTTCAGGATGGTTTCAATCTGCCTCCCCGGGCTGCCCGTTTCTATGTAGATTAAGGTCTCAGGCGGCATCAAAGCTGCCGGGTCGGCATTGCCCAGCTCGTCCAGCATAGGCTTGACCTTATCTACGATTTTGGTCTGGTCACTGTAGTTTGCGACCAGCTTTCCAAAAACTTCCTTGGCCTGCTGCTCATCTTGCTTCTTAAGATAGCACATACCCTGCCGATACATTGCCTGAGCGATGTGAGACCTCTGAGCGGAAGTATCTGCAATTACCTGCCCATAGATTCTGATGGCCGCGTCGAGGTCGCCATCAACCTGCTCGGCATACAGTCCTTCCTGCAGCAGAACAGTTGCAGCCTTGGCAAGAACGACGGAGCTAAGGAGGCCGACCGCCAATAAAAAGATTATTGTGATGTTCTTCAACCTTTCCATAATCGTGCTCCTTTCAAATAGGTTAATAAAAAATGGTTACTTTAACAGGAGCAATTATGACAACTAAGTGTTACGGTTTTGTTACGGTTTTGTACTTTTTTTGTTATTTTTTATAATTCTTTATTTGCTTCTTTTCCTTTTCCTGTGCATAAAGTCGCGCAAAAAGACCGGCGCAAAAAACCGGTTTACTCATCTTGACCAAGTGTTCCTCATTATGGTATCATTTGTCCGAGTTCCATGAGAGCTGGTGATTGCACGTAAGTGCCGTAAGCAAAAAAGGACGGAGTTTCGGGAGGGACAGGTCTTTCTTTCATAGGCATATCAAAGTGATGGCGGAAGAAGTTAAAATTGAACATCTGACGGGCTTGCATCCAAAAGTCAATTCGGGTATCTTAGTGAAGCAAGCACTGTTCAGTATCTACAGCTAAATAGTTCCTGTTGCGGAAACAGTATTTGTCATTCCCGCGAAAGCGGGAATCCAGTTTTTTCGCATTGGACCCCCCGCTTTCGTAGGGGTGACATCGTCGAGTTTCGTTTTTCGTAACAGAAACTAAATAGGTTCAGATAAGAGTTCTGGGTTCAAAATACTCACAATACAAGATAATCTAAAAAGGAGATTCGAATGGCAATGCCTGAAAGAGTCAATGGTTACCTGTTGGTGCCCATAAGCATGATGTGTCTCACTATGGTGACGCTTGTGACAGCTAAACCACCGTCAATCCTATCAGTTCGAGCAAATTCTAAACAGACCGGCATCTATGAGAAATTTGAGTTAGGGATAGACCTTAAAGCTGCATACAGCAATCCCTTTGACCCTGATGAAATTGACCTGCAAGCGGAGTTCACCTCACCGTCGGGTATAAAATGGAATATCTGGGGATTTTATAATCCATCCAGCTGGGCCAGCCTCTGGATGGTGCGTTTTTCTCCGACTGAGAAAGGCACCTGGCGATATGTGGTTTCAGTAACCGATTCCGAAGGTACTGGAAAAAGCCGTGTTGGCACTTTCACGGCGGCAGCCTCCCCACATTATGGGTTCGTGAAAATCGCGCCTAACCAGCGGTATCTCAGGTATGACGATGGCACTTCATTTTACGGTGTTGGCATGTGGTATAACGACAGTTATGAGCGGTTTAATGAAGGCAGGATCACAGAAGAAGGGCTCGACAACTTGAAGAAGCGAGGGGCAAATTTCATCGGCTTTTTCCCGACTCCTCTGGAAACGATGGGCACCGGCCTGGGACGGTACGACCAGAACCGCTGCGGCCGCATGGACCAGCTCTTCGAATGGTGTGAAGAACGGGATATACAAATTAGCTGGAATATCTGGTTTCATTCCTACATTTCCATGGCCGTCTGGGGTGGTGGAAACGCAAGATACAGAAACAATCCTTACATGCTCGTTAGCAACGCCGTCGACTTCTATGGAAATAACGAGGCGTGGAAATACCAGGAGAAGCTCTACCGATACATAATCGCCCGCTGGGGATACAGCCGGGCCTTGTTTCTCTGGTTCGTCGTCGACGAAATAAACGGCACCGAGGGCTGGACCCAGGGAGACCAGGCCGTAGCCGAACAGTGGTGCCGCAAGATAGACAGATACTTTAACGAGAATGACCCATACGGCCGCCCGACAACTGGCAGCCAAAGCGGTGGTATCAAGCAATGGTGGCCCGGTGGGTACAAAATCTTCGATATATCAAACCGGGAAATTTATGAGGCCCAGGGACATCCGATGCCCAAAAGCGGTAAGCTCGGACCGAACGATGAGAGTCCACTTCAGTTGAGCTATCGCAACTACGCAATCCAGACACAAAATCTTTGGAATGGTTTTCATAAGCCGGCAATTATCGGCGAGTGTGGCTGGGACCATACGTATTATGAGCCGGGCATGCCAGGCTACCTTGCAATGTACCACAATGCCCTCTGGGTCACCCTGACAAATGGTTTGTGTGCAACACCTTTCTGGTGGGCGTATTCGGACTGGATTAACGATAGTGTCGTCACCAATCAAATGCTCTATTTCTCAAGATTTGTGTCGGACATAGATTTTGCGAATTTGGATTTTGAGCCTGCCGATATAACTGCTCCCAATTGTGATGCATGGGCAATGAAGAGCGATAAGTTGATTTTCGGCTGGGTGGTCAATCCCCGCGTTAGTGTTGCCAACGAATCATTTACGATATCCGGACTGCCGGAAGGTAAGTATGAGGTCCGCTTGTACAGGACCTGGCGCGGCAGGTATCTTGAGAAAAACACCGTCGAATGCAGTAACGGCAAGCTCACCTGCACAATACCGGAGTTGAAAACAACCGGAGGCCACGCCCTGAATATCGGCAGCGATGTTGCCTTCAAAATAGTATCGAAATAGCTCAATTGGTGTTGGTCTGAAAATATTTGAAATCATCTATGTCCAGTTTCCGCTTAAAACAATAGAACAGTTCCATACGAGGGTGTGGCCAGATTTTCTGGCAAGCGATTTTAAGTTCATTTTGGCCTTTCGGAATCCGCCTACGGCGGACAAGATTGGGTTTGAATTGGGTTTGAATTTTTGGAGCCGGAAGGCGGTTTCATTTTCATAATCCTCTATAACATATAAGTTTACGTTCATTCGGAATCCGCCTACGGCGGACAAGATTGGGTTTGTTTGGGTTTGAATTGGGTTTGTTTTGACCAAGTGTCCAATTGGATATATTTTCATAATCCGTTGTAATATATGGATTTACATTCATTTGACTTTTCGAAAATTTGGGTTTGTTTTGCATAAAAAGAGTTGATTTGTAGAGGGTTCTCGACAGATGTAGAGGGCCGAGGACAGAAGACGGTTGGCGAGTATTGCATAATAGTAGTGGGCATCGGGGTATCGGGTTAACAGGCAGTGATTATCAGAGTATCGGGTTATCAGGGCAATCCTTTCTGATTGATTCCCGATGGGTCGGGATATTAGATATTGATAAATGATTATTGGTTGTCGTAGGTTCATATCCGGATAGGCTCTAAGTATTTGGCTGCTTTTTGCCGGAGGCGAAAAAGTAGCGCCTCTATAATTAGAGCTACCTGCACTTTTGATGCGAAAAAAGTCCTCGATTCTCGATTCTTGATTCTCGATGGTTGTGATGGTTCATTGGTTAATTTAGTTAATATGGTTAATTTGGATAAATGGTTCCGTCCAAGGAAGGCCGGATCTTCGATATTTACGAACGATGCTTTTTGGCGTGTATCTGCTGATACGAAAACGTGCGGTTCTCCGCTATATCTGCCGCTTAGGAGCGGTTTATGTTAGCCAGCAGGCAAACATACGGATATTTTATCATATTATCAAATATAGTCAACAAAAAAATGGACAAAAATAACTTTTTTTTATTAACCACGAATTAACTTGGAGCAGCAGAGCCGCAACCAAAAAGTAATAGAATTTACTCTATAAAAA
>Ga0307378_10007501_pt1 | contig 14690 bp, 14 predicted proteins | sample UN1MG_FD_202238 | JGI IMG/M metagenome (GOLD analysis project Ga0307378, IMG submission 202238) | Soil microbial communities from Risofladan, Vaasa, Finland - UN-1 | ecosystem: Environmental > Terrestrial > Soil > Coastal area > Acid sulfate soil | place: Finland: Risofladan, Vaasa | collected...
AGTCGGGGCTTGTGCACGAAATACCCGTCGGGGATCACGCGACCCTGCACGACGTTCTCACCGAGACCCCACGCCGAGGTCACGTACACCACGTCGCGGAAGCCCGAGTCGGTGTCGAGGGTGAACATCACGCCGCTGCTGGCCAGGTCGGATCGCACCATCCGCTGGATGCAGGCCGACAGCGCGACATCGGTCTGGCCGATGCCCATGTCTTCGCGGTAGCTCACCGCCCGGGCCGTGAACAGGCTGGCGAAGCACCGGCGGATGGAGTCGAGCACGTCGGCATCGCCGTGGACCATCAGGTAGGTCTCCTGCTGACCCGCGAACGACGCCTCGGGGAGGTCTTCGGCAGTTGCACTCGACCTGACGGCGACATCGACGTGACCGACACCGGCCTCGGCGGACAGCTTCCGATATGCGGCCAGGATGTCGGACTGGAACTGCTCGGGCAGGCTGCCGCCCAAAATCAACGAGCGGATCCGTTTGGCTCTCGTCGCCAGGTCGTCGACATCCGAGCGATCCCACCCGTCGACGATCTCGGCGATCTCGTCGTCGAGATCGTTCACGGTGAGGAACTCGCGAAATGCCTCCGCGGTCGTCGCGAACCCGTTGGGGACCTTCACTCCCCTGCTGCCCAGCTCACGGTACATCTCGCCCAACGATGCGTTCTTCCCGCCGACGTGGGGCACGTCTTCGATGCTGATCTTCTCGAACCACTCGATGTTGGCCATGCCGCCGACCGTACGTCGACGGCGCCGAGCGCCGACAGAGGCCAATGTCCCGACCTCGCCCCGGCGGAGCTTCTTGGCGAGGGCCGATCATGCGGTGCCGCGCCTGAGAATCACCCGGCCGTCACGTGGGCGGCCACGTCGCGCACCGTCCACTCACCACACAGGCTCCTCACGTCCCACTCCTCCGCAGCGAGACCTTCGAACAGATCGGTGAGTCGCCGCCGCGCGTCGACGATCATCTCGATCGTGCTCATGGGGCTACGGAAGCACCGTCTCGGTGTCGCGGCCCGGTTTGATGAGCGTGCCGGGGAGCGCGCCCTCGACCTGCTGGCCGTCGATGACGGTGGTCACGCCGTTGACCATGACTCGCGTGACGCCAACCGGCTCGGAGTACAGCCGTTTGCCGGCGCCGGGCAGATCGGTGCGGAGGTAGATCGGCTCGCAGCCCACCTCGTCGGGGTCGAACACGAAGACGTCGGCATGAGCGCCCTCACGCAGCACCCCTCGGTCACGCAGACCGAACAGTTCAGCAGGCTCGGACGTCAACATCTGAACGGCCCGTTCGAGCGAAACCAGCTTTCGCCCGCGCAGCGTGTCTCGGAGAAAGGCGGTGCCGTAGGGAGCGCCGCACATCCGGTCGAGGTGCGCGCCGGCATCAGAACCGCCGAGCATGGCGTGCGGGTGGTCCCACACCTCCTGGCGCAAGGCCCATGAGGCGTCGTCGTTGTCGGTCGGGCTCGGCCACAGCACCGTGCGGAGGTCGTCGGCCAGCACGATGTCGACGAGGGTGTCGAAGTGGCCGGTGCCGCGCTCCTCGGCGATCTCGTGAACGTAGCGACGCTCGAGCGACCTGTTCTCGTCGCTGAACGTGTCGCCGATGCGGTAGCCACCCCAGTCGGCGAGACGCCTGAACACGCCTGCTTCCTCGCTGTGGGAGATGGTGTCCATCATCTCGCGCACCGCCGGATCGCGAAGCTTCTCCATGCGCTCGGCCAGGGGCAGGTTGAGGACCTCGCCCCACCTCGGGATCAGGTTGAACGCGCAGAACGTGCCGAAGCTCATGTTCATCCCGACGATGGTGGGCATCGTGAGGGCGACGACGCGACCGCCCTTCGATGCGGCGTAGTCGCCGGCGCCGAGCTGGCGCGGGTGGCGGTCGGGGGCCGCCGAATCGACGGTGAGGACGTTCCAGTTGACCGGACGCCGGCCCTCGACCGACATCGCGGTGATGAACTCGATCTCGTCATCGGCGAACTTGTCGAGGCAGCCGTTGAGGATCACCTCGAGGGTCGTGCCCTCGTGCTGGCCGGTCACGCGACACAAGCGGAGGATCTCCTCGTCGGTGGCCCACCGCGATGGCACCGGGTCACCGTTGCCGTCCTCGTGGTTCCCGCGGCCGGTCGAGAAGCCGAGGCCGCCGGCTTCGATCGAGGCGGCCAACAGCTGTTCCATCGCCTCGATCTGCTCGTCGCTGGCCTCCTGGCCGACGGCATCGGCCCCCATCACCTTGCGGCGAATGGCGCAATGACCGACCAGGAACCCGGCGTTGACCCCGATGTTGCCGTCGAGGCGGCCGATCCAGTCGGCGAAGCTCTCCCAGTCCCAGTCGAGGCCGTTCTCCAGAGCCGCCAGGTCCATGCCCTCGACCTTGGCCATGAGACGCCGGAGGTAGTCGCCGTCACCGGGCTCGAGTGGCGCGATGGTGAACCCGCAGTTCCCGCCGATCACGGTCGTCACCCCATGGATGTTCGACGGCGACGCGTAGGGGTCCCAGAACAGCTGCGCGTCGTAGTGCGTGTGCGGGTCGATCAGACCGGGGGCGACGATGCAGCCCGTCGCATCGACGATCTCGGCTGCGTCCTCGGTCACCTCGCCGATGGACACGACCCGACCGTCGCTGATCCCGACGTCGCCTGTGTAGCCAGGGGTGCCGGTGCCATCGACGATGGTCCCACCGACGATCTTGGTATCGAGCATGGTGTCTCCTATCCGGGCCAGATGATCGACTGGAGTTCGCTGTAGGCGTGCAGGCCGTAGCTGCCGCCATCGCGTCCCACACCGCTCAGCTTCATCCCGCCGAAGGGCGCTTCGTGGTTGCGCTGCAGCGTGTTGATCCCGACGTTGCCCGAGCGCAGTTGCCTGGCGACGCGCATCCCACGGGCGGTGTCGCCGGTGAACACATAGTTGAACAGCCCGAAGTCGCTGTCGTTCGCGATGGCGACGCCCTCCTCGTCGTCGTCGAAGGGAACCACTGCGATCACCGGACCGAAGATCTCTTCGCGGACCACCCGCATGTCGGCACTGCATCCAGCGAGCAGCGTCGGAGCGACGTAGTAGCCGGTGTCGAGGTCGGGTCGTTCCCCACCGACGATCACTTCTGCGCCCTCGTCGCGACCGATCTGGACATACCCTTCGACCCGGTCACGATGGGATTCGGTGATCACCGGGCCGACGACGGTGTCGGCTTCGAGAGGATCGCCGACCTTGAGGTGACCGGCCGCCTGCTGCAGTCCGCCCACGAGGTGGTCATACACGCCTCGCTGCACGACCACGCGGGTCGGCGACGTGCAGATCTGCCCCGAGTGGAAGGCCCAGGTGCTGGTGATGTTGCCGATGGCGTTCTTGAGGTCGGCGTCGTCGAAGACGAGTGCGGCACCCTTGCCGCCGAGTTCGAGGAGCAACCGCTTCATGTCGTGGCCCGCGACCTCGCCGATCGCCTGGCCGACACCGGTCGAGCCGGTGAAGCTGACCATGTCGACATGGCGGCTGGCGACGAGGGCGGCACCGGTCTCGGGCGCCGAACCGGTGACCACGTTGACGACGCCAGGCGGGAAGCCGGCTTCGGTGAAGATCTCGCCGAACTTGATGACCGCCAACGGATCCTGGGGCGCCGGCTTCACGACCACGGTGTTGCCCATCGCCAAGGCCGGACCGACCTTGCCCGCCATGTTGACGATCGGGAAGTTGTAGGGCGTGATGCACGCCACGACGCCGACCGGCTGCCGGTACGCCATGGCCCCGATCAGCCCGCCTGCCGCGAGCGCGGTCGAGGGCATCTCGGCCGGCTCCATGACCTCGGCCCGCGGCTCGAACGCTCCTCGCGCGTACCGATCGAGCCTCGTTGCTGCGGTCGGCACCTGCATGGTCTGGGCAACGCGGAGCGTGGCTCCGGTTTCGGCCTGGACGAGCGGGACGAACTCGTCGACCCGCTCGCGCATGAGGTCGGCAGCTCGGCTCAGCAGCTCGGAGCGGTGCCCGGCGCTGGTCTGGCTCCACGAGGTGAAGGCCTCGGCGGCCGCCCGGGCCGCATCCTCGACTTGTTCGACGGAGGCCTCGGGCGCCGCGCCTACGACTTGCTCGGTTGCGGGATTGACGATGTCGTAGGTCCCGTTCGCCCCCTCGGCGCGGTCACCTCCGACCAACAGTTGGTAGGCGCTCACGGGCGGAAACTGTAACAGGTTCTCGTTTTTCGCAGCCCCAGCCGTGCGAGGCTCCACCGCGTGGAAATCACGCGCGATCAGGTGCCGGTCGAGGTGCGACGACTGCTCGGCACCGTGCCGGACTGGTTCGGGTTGTCAGAAGCCAACACCGGCTACGTCGCGGGCGCTGCCACGTTGCCGTCGTGGGTCGCACGGATCGATCAGCGGGTGGTCGGCGTGTTGCTCGAGCGACCCCACAATCCCCGGTCGAGCGAGATCGAACTCCTCGTGGTCGACCACGAACATCACCGACAGCGCATCGGCTCGGCGTTGTTGCACCGATTCGCAACTGATCAGCGACTGGCCGGCGTCGAGATGCTCCAGGTGAAGACGCTCGGTCCGAGTCGTTCCGACGAGGGATACGAACACACGCGCCGCTTCTACGAGGCGTGCGGATTCGTGCCGCTCGAAGAGCTCGACCTCTGGGGTCCTGACAACCCGGCTCTGCTCATGGCTGCGACCACCGACGCCGTGATCTCGCGCACCGCCGACCGCGCATCGACGAGCTGATCTGCGAGGCTACGACACACGTCTGAGGCCCCACCCAAGATCCGACCCCACTGGCCCGCACTCGACGGGCTGCGTGGGGTCGCGCTCGTCGGGGTGTTCGCCTATCACGTCGGCTGGGTTCCCGCCGGCTTCCTCGGGGTCAGCTTGTTCTTCACCCTCTCGGGGTTCCTCATCACGTCGCTGCTGCTCGATGACCGCCGCAACCACGGCCGTATCCGCCTCGGACGGTTCTGGGGCCGACGAGTGCGCAGACTCGTCCCTGCGGCGCTCCTGACCATCGGCGTCATCGCGATCGTCGAGCAGTGGGCGTCAGCCGGCCGGATCGCCTCGTCGGTCCGCGTCGATCTCTGGGCAGCCACCTTCTGGGTCGCGAACTGGCGGTTCGTGTTCGGGGGTGTGGGCTACGCCGAGGAGTTCGCCGACCCGTCGCCGATCCTTCACTTCTGGTCGCTCGCGATCGAAGAGCAGTTCTACGTCTTCTTCCCGATCGTCTGTGTGATCCTCCTCGCGAGGCGCCGAGCCTTCACGGTTGCGATGGTGCTCGGGATCGGCGCTTCGCTGGCGTGGTCGCTCACCCTCGTCGCCTCCGATCGAGCCGATCGCGCCTACTTCGACACCGGCGCACGCGCCGGTGAGCTGCTCGTCGGGGCCCTGGCCGCGGTCCTGGTCTCGGGCTGGACACCGTCGGCGCGCGCCGTTCGTCGGCTCGACGTCGCCAGCGTCGCAGGATGCCTCGCGCTCGGCGCGACCTGGGCACTCGCCGACCTCGACTCCTGGTTCCTCCCTCGCGGTGGTCTGATCGCACATGCCGTCGTCGCCGCCGCCATCGTCATCACCGCCCGGCAACCCGAAACCCTCACGGCCAAGGCCTTCCGCCACCCCTGGCTCCGAGCAGCAGGCCTTGCCTCCTACGGCGCCTACCTCTTCCACTGGCCGATCATCCAGTACTTCGACGCGGACGTGGTCGGCTTCGACGGCATCCGGCTGACTGCGGTCTGGGCGGCGCTCACCGCAGCGACGGCATGGCTGTCCTACCGCTGGTTCGAACAACCGATTCGTCGGCTGCACTGGCCGCGTCCCACTCGTGAAGCGCTCGTGGCGAGCGCCGCAGCGCTCGCCACCATCGTGCTGATCCTCGGGGTCGCCGACATCGGATCGGTGCGACCCCGGGCAGGTGTGGCCGACGAGTTCGCCGATGTGCCCACCGAGGTCTCGGTGCGCACGGCGCCGGCGCCGACGCCGACCGCGACCACGACGCCGATCGTCGAGCCGCTCGGTGGCATCGTCGGAGGCGAGGACTGGCAGCCACCGCAGGTCGACGGCGTACCGACCGTCGCGGTGATCGGCGACAGCGTCGTCTACAACCTCGGCGAGGGTCTCGCGCGCTGGGCCGAGAACACCGGCGCTCTGGCCGTCTACCAGCGCGCGTACCCCGGGTGCTCGGTGCTCGACATCACCCCGATCTTCCAGCCATGGGATCCTGACCATCCGCTCGAGACTGCGTGCTACACCTACGACGGATTGGTGCGCGAGTTCCAGGACAACGGAGTCGACACCGTGCTCATCGGATCGTCGGGCATGGACGCGCTCCCCCGGCTGCACGACGGCGAATGGACCGAGGTCGGCATGTCGGCGGCGTTCGATCAGCGACTCCGCGACGAGTACGTGCTGATGATCGACACGTTCGAGGCCGCCGGCTTCCCGGTCATCTGGATGAACCAGCCCTGCAACCGCGAGCCCACGCCGGTCGACCGGCTCGACGGACGATCGCTGGCCGAGTACCTGGTGCAGGAGATCCAAGATCCGCTCATCAGCTCACGCCACGAGATCCCGACCATCGACGTCGACTCGCTCATCTGCCCGGGTGGCGAGTTCACGTCGACAGTGGGTCCGGTGCGCAACGCGCGACCAGACGGGGGCCACCTCGCCGAACCGGCGGCCGACTGGGTCACCGAGCAGGTCATCGCGCCGTCGCTGCTGATCCTGCACGCACCGAGGTGAACCACACCAGCCCGACCAGCCAGACTCGTCGGCCATGACCCACCCTCGTCCCGTGCTGCTCCTGCCCCCATCGGAGGGCAAGGCCGAAGGCGGCCATGACATCTGGGACGCGTCGGCCGGGGCCTACGGGGCGCTCGAACGACCCCGACGGACCGTCGCGCGAAGGCTGGCGGCGGCGATGTCGCTCGACCCTTCCCGTCTCACCAAGCTCTTGGGCGTGAAGGGCGAGGCACTCGAGCGGGCGGTGCGAGCCAATCGCCGGCTGATCCGCCGGCCGCTCGCCCTGCCTTCGGCCGAGCGCTTCACCGGCGTCGTGCACGACCACTTCGGCCTGGCCGGCATGCCAAGGGCCGCTCGCCGGCGCGCCGAATCGGACGTGGTGTTCCTCTCGGCGCTCGGTGGGGTCGTCGCGCCGGGTGATCCGCTGCCCGATCATCGGGCAAAGATGAGTATCTCGCTCGAGCCACTCGGGAAGTTGTCGACGTGGTGGCGTCCGCAGATCGACGAGGTGCTCGGGTCTCGGCTCGGCGGGTCCGTGGTCGTCGACCTGTTGCCGAAGGAGCACGCAGCGGCGCTCACGCCGTTTCCCGACCGTTGGGCCCGCTGGATCCAGGTCCGGTTCGAGACCGAGGCGGCCGACGGCAGCCGCCGAACGGTGGGTCACGAGGCGAAGGCCGGCAAGGGCCTCTTCGCCCGCCACCTGGTCGAGGCTGGGAGCGCCGACGACGACACGATTCAGGCGTTCGCGACCGACGACGGGTGGTCGGTCGAAGCGATCGACGAGCCTGCCGACCCTGCCGACGGACCGATCGTCGTCACCGTCGTCCGGCGCGATAGACCATCGTCGTGACCCTCACCGACACCTCGTCTCTGACCACTGCAGACTGGCTGGCCCGGGTGGCCGAGGTCGCCGACCTCGTCGACGCCGACGCCGATGCCGGCAACGAGGCCGGCACCTCGACCCAGGCCGTCGTGGACGCCCTGTTCGACAACGGGCTGATGACCATCGCCCTCCCGGCCGCGGTCGGCGGCGGCGAGGCCGACCTGGTGACCCTCGTCGAGGTCTTCGAGGCGTTGTCGGCCGCCGACCCGAGCGCCGGGTGGAGCCACATGGCCGCGACCACGGCCTCGGCATTCTGCGGCGCGTTCATGTCGGAACACGAGGTCGAAGCCATGTTCGCCGACGGCCGAACCGTCACGGCGGGCCAGTTCGCGCCCCGTGGCACGTTCACCGAGGTCGAGGGTGGCTATCGGGTCGACGGCGAGTACTCGTTCGCGTCGGGCTCGGGCCACGCCGGCTACATCACGGCCGGCGGCATGGTGCTGCGCGACGGCGAGATGGTGCTCAAAGACGACGGCATGCCCGAGATGCGGGTCGCCGCCATCCCTCGTGCCGACGTCGAGCTCAACGGCAACTGGCACGTCATGGGCCTCAAGGGAACGCAGAGCCAGGACTACGCGGTGCGCGACCAGTTCGTGCCGGCCGGCCGCACCTTCGAGCTCTTCGACGAGTCGCCGCTGCGGGGCGGACCCCAGTTCACGGTGGGCGTCATGCCCATCACCTCGGCCGGTCACGCCGGCTGGGCCCTCGGCGTGGCCCGTCGGGCCCTCGACGAGATCGCGGCACTGGCCCAGATCAAGCAGCGGATGGGTGCCGAAACGGTGCTGGCCCGCCAGCAGCTGTTCCAGAAGGAGTACGCCGAGCAGCGAGCGGCCTTCGCCGCGTCACGGGCGTACGTCGTCGAAGCGTTCGGAGCCATCCAGGAGGCCGCCGAGAGCGGGACGGCCGAGATGAGCCACAAGGCCGACGTGCGTGTGGCCACCACGTACGCCACCCGAGTGGCGGCCGATGTCGTGCAATGGTCCTACCGGCTCGGCGGTGCCGATGCCCTGCGGGACGGGCATCCACTCCAGCGCTGCATGCGCGACATCCATGCCGGCACGCAGCACATCTTCGTCGACGACAGCACCTACATCAACGCCTCGCAGGTGTGGCTCGGCGTCGCCGAGGGGTTCGTATTCCTCTGAACCCCCGATATCGCCGGTGACTCATGTCACGGGGCAGATCTCACTACTTCATGCAGCGTGCGAACTAGAGTTAGCACATGTTCCATCACGACCCCCGCACCGATCTGCTGTCGGAGCTCACCGCCCTTGGTGGTCTGTCGGGCCGTGAACGCCGCAAGCTGGCCAGCTCGTTCGACGACGTGACCGTGCCCGCAGGCACCGTGCTCATCACCGAGGGGTCGGTCAACCACCACACCTACTTCGTGGTCGACGGGTCGCTCATTGTCAGGGTCTGCGGCGACGAAGTCGCCACCGTCGGCGCCGGCGCACCGGTCGGCGAGCGGACCGCGCTCGGCGCCCGTGTCGCCAACGCCACGGTCGTCGCTGCCGAGGACACTCGGCTGCTGATCCTCGACAACCGGCGCATGGCCGCGCTCGCATCGGACAACCCCCGGGTCGACCAAGCGCTCCACGACCTGATCACCGAGCGCGAAGGTGTGGCCTCCGCCGCCTGAGCCCTATCGTCTGGCCTCGTGGACGACCGTGCTCCAACCCAGGGTCGTCTCCGACGCCTGGTCGAGGAACTCACCGAAGAGGGATACGGCGCGATGCTCGGCGACCACCGCGAGCTCATCGTCGAAGAACTCGACATCGCGCTCCATCCGCCGGTTCACGAGCGCCGGATCCCGAGCTATGGCGCACTCATCGCGCCCGAGACCGATCCAGACGACTGGGTCCAGGCCACCGAGCTCGTCCCGACTCGTCGGCGGGTCGAGGAGTTCACCGACGTCCACGTCCGGAGCTTCGCCGACGGCTGGAGCAGCTTCGCGGTTCGACGCGAGGAAGGACTCGACGAGCTGATCGTGTTCGATCGCCCCGCCGGATCCGAGCGCGACCTGGTCGTCCTGTCGCGGGCTGCACAAGCCACGGTCGTCCAGCGCGACGACACCGGTGAAGTCCGCCTCGTCGGGCCGGCGGGAGTGCTCCGACACGACCTCGCCGGGTGGCACCACGAACCGCAGGTCGAGACGTGGCTCGCCGACGTTCCCGATTGCACCCAGGAGGGCGAGCTCACCGTGCTGGGCACGCTGCTCGCCTTCGCCGTCCACGACCTCGGCGCCCGGGGCATCGGTGCGGTCCTCGTACAACGGTTCACCAACGACCCGGTGTCACCGTTCGAGTCGTTGTTGCCCACCCCGCCGGCGCTCGAGATCACCCGTTCGGCCGACCTGGCCCCGCTCCGACACGCGCTGGCACAGACCGACGGTGCCACGATCTTCGACACCGACGGCGTGCTCCAGATGATGGGCGTCCGGCTCGTGCCGAGTGCCGACGCCGAGGCCGAGGTCGACCCGATCGGCGGCATGCGGCACACCTCGGCCCGCCGCTACAGCCACGACGATCCTCGGGCGAATGTGATCGTCGTGAGCGACGACGGCCCGGTCACTCTCTTCCGCAGCGGCCGGATCATCGCCCGTTCGTCCGCGGCGAACTGACCCTCGACCGCCCGTTCCGCACCTTCGTGCCCCGGCGCTCGATGCAGCCGACCGGACCTTCCGCCGGTCTACGCCTTGGGGAAGTCGAGCTGGAAGAGGTCGATGGCGTTGTTGCGAACGAGCTTTGCGACGATGTCGTCGTCGAGGTGACCCATCAGGCCTTCGGCGACCTTCTTGGTGTGTGGCCACGTCGAGTCGGAGTGGGGGTAGTCGGTCTCGAACGTCGCGTTGTTCACGCCCACCTTCTCGATCAAGTCGAGCCCGACTTCGTCGTCGAAGAAGCAGCCGTAGATCTGGCGGTAGTAGTAGGTGCTCGGAGGGTTGGGCACCTTGTCGCCGAAACCGCCCCAACCCCGATTCTCCTCCCAGACCTTGTCGGCCCGCTCGAGGATGTAGGGGATCCAGCCGATCTGGCCCTCGCTGTACGCCAGCTTCACGTCCGGGAACTTCTCGAGCAGACCCGAGAACAGCCAGTCGGCCATCGAGGCCATGGCGTTGTTGAAGGTCAGGGTCGAACCGACGGCAGCGGGCGCGTCCTCGGAGGTCGACGGCATCTTCGACGACGAGCCGATGTGCATGTTGATGACCGTGCCCGTCTCTTCGCACGCTTGGACGAATGGCTCCCAGTAGCCGTTCTCCTCGTGCACCGACGGGAGCCCCAGGTAGGGCGGGATCTCGCTGAAGCAGACGGCCCGCACCCCACGCTCAGCGTTTCGGCGGATCTCGGCGGCCGCGAGGTTCGCGTCCCACAGCGGAACGATGCACAGCGGAATGAGCCGGCCGTTCGTGCCGCCACACCAGTCCTCGACCATCCAGTCGTTGTAGGCCTGCACGCACAGCAGCGCGAGGTCGTGGTCGGAGGCCTCCATGAAGGTCTGCCCACAGAAGCGGGGGAAACTCGGAAAACACAGGGATGCCTCGACGTGGTTGACGTCCATGTCCTCGAGACGGGCAACCGGGTCGTAGCACCCGTCACGCATCTCGTCGTAGGTGATGCCGACGACCTTGACCTCGTCGCGGTCGAAGCCGGCGGCGGCCGACAGGCGGGTCTGAGGCACCCGCAGATCCTCATAGAGCCACCAGTCGGCCAGCTGCCCGTCGGGATCGGGCTCGTAGGTGAAGTTCCCCCCGACGAAGCTCATGTTGCCCCGCTCCTGGATCACGCGCGGACCGATATCGAGGTACTTCTCGGGCAAGCGGTCCTGCCACACGTTCGCCGGCTCGATGACATGGTCGTCGACCGAGATGATCAGCGGGAGTTCACCGTCCATCAGATCCGTTCCCCTGCCACGGAGGCCGCAGCGGGCCGCCTTCCTCGTGCCTCGTCAGGCTCGCAGTTGTTCGACATGGTCGACATCGTAACCACGAATCTGACACACCGTCAGATCTCTGCCGGTACGGTCACGTTCCATGGATACGGGTGGAGAAGTGGTGCTCGGCAGTGCGTTGTTCACGCTGGTCGAGCCGCACAAGGGTCACGAGGTCGAATACAACCGTTGGTACGAGCGCGACCACTTCTACGCGGGCTGCATGGTGGGCCCGTGGCTGTTCGCCGGTCGGCGCTGGGTCGCGACCCGCGACCTGAAGGCGAAGCGGCTCGGATCCGAACCCGATCTGTTCGGAGAGGGCGACCCGGGCAGCTACCTCGCGGTCTACTGGGTGCTCGAGGGCAAGCATGACGAGCACTTCTCATGGGGTCTCCGGCAGGTCACGTGGCTCCACGACAACGGGCGAATGTTCCCCGAGCGCGACCACGTGCACACCCTGCTGTACCGCTTCCTCTGGTCGTCCTCACCCGCCAGCGAGGTCCCGCCCGAACTGGCCCTCGACCACCCCTACGAGACCATGATCGCGACCTTCGTCCAGTGGGCCGGAGGCGGTCGCGACGGCGCCATCGCCGAGTGGCTCGAGTCGACCGGAGCCGCCGGACTCAACCTCGGCATGCAGCCCATCCCCCTGCCCGAGAGCGCACCCGTGAGCCAGAACGGCATGACCGATCTCGACGCGCGGACGCTGGTGCTCTCGTTCCACGACGAGCCTGCGGACGAAGTGTGGGACGCCCACACGGCTGCATGCGAACGACTCGAGAACGACGGCGTCGGCACGGTGTTGTGGTCGGGTCCGTTCAAGCCCACCATCCCCGGCACCGACACCTACACCGACGAACTCTGGTAGCAGAACCCACGATCTTCGTTGCTCTCCTGCCAACTATTGGCCGCAGAACAACAAGGATCTGGGGTCTGGCCTACGGGAGGAGGGCGCCTGGCGGTAGGGCGACGATACCGGTGGCGCCGAGTGCTCTGAGTTCGGACAGTCGCATCCACAACTCACCGGTCTTGGCCACGAAGTGGACCGCGACGAGGTCGTCTCGCCCTGCGAGTGGCAGCACGGTGGGGGCTTCGAGCCCGCCGAACATGGCGACGAGCGCCGGGACCTGCGCCTCGGCGAGATGCAGCATCACGTAGCGGTGGGCGCGGGCGGCCAGCACCGCCTCGAGTCGGAGTTCGAGGTCGGCCAACACGGCATGACCCGGCCGATGCACGAACTCGGCCTGGCACGATGCGATGAGATCGACCTGCCTGAGGTGGTTCTGCCGGAGGCTCGTGCCGGTCTCGGCGTTGTCGACGATCGCATCGGCGATGCCCGCCGCACACACGCCTTCGAGTGAACCGCCCATGGCCATGACCCTGACCTCGACTCCGGCCCGATCGAAGTGGCGTTGGGTCAGGTTCGGCATGTGCGTTGCGACGACGGCGCCGGCGAGCTCGGCCAGCGACCGGTGGCCGTCCTCGTCGCGGCTGGCCACGATGAGGTCGGAACGTGCGAACCCGAGTTCCTGGCTCGGCAACGTCTCGATGCCGTACTCGAGCGCGATGTCCGTGGCGATGAACGCGCCGTCGAGCGACTCGGCTGCCAACGCTGCCGCCGCGTCCTTCGGTCGCATTTCGATCAGCTCGAGTCCGTCGAGCCGGGCGGTGCTGCCGCGCCCACGCAGTCCGCTGACGGCGTAGCCGGCCTGCGACAACAACCGCACCACCTCGTCGCGGAGGCGGCCTTTGGAAGGGACTGCGACCCGTGCCGTCATCGGTGGCGCCGTTCGAGTTCGGCCTCGACCCCCGCCCATGGCACCCCAGCGCCGACGAGGGCCGCCAGCAGGTGGAACACGAGATCGGCGGCCTCTTCGGTCGCACGACCGACGTCGACAGGTTCGGCGCCGACCTCGAGACACACCTCGAACGCCTCCTCCATCACCTTGCGGCGGGCCGTGACCGAGTCGGTGAGCAAGGTGAGCGAATAGGAGCCTTCGGGCCGTTCGGCCAGCCGATCGCGGAGAACGGTTTCGAGGCTTGGGAGAAACGAGTCGGTCATGCCCGAGCGAGGCTAATGACCATCACACGGCCACATGGCACCCATTGACGTGGTCGTCGACCAGGCCGCCGGACTGCATGAAGGCGTACACGGTGGTCGGTCCGACAAAGCGAAAGCCGCGTCGCTTCAGCTCCTTCGACAACGCGTTCGACTCGGGGGTGTCGTTCGGGATCTCACCTCCGGTGACACGCGCCGATCTGGGCTCGGGGGCGAACGACCACACCAGCTCCGAGAGTGAGGTGCCCTCGTCGTGCAGGGCCAACGTCACCTGCGCGTTGCTGATCGTCGCCTCGATCTTGCCCCGATGGCGGATGATCCCTGCGTCGCCGAGCAGCCGCTGGACCTGGGGTTCGCGGTAGGCCGCGACGGTCTCGATCTCGAAGCCGTCGAACGCGTCGCGGAACGCCGGACGCTTGCGCAGCACGGTGATCCAGGCGAGCCCCGCCTGGAAGCCCTCGAGGTTGAGCAGTTCGAACACCTCCCGCTCGCCACGAGTGGGTCGCCCCCACTCGTGATCGTGATAGGCGACGTAGTCGGGATCGTCGCCACACCACCAACAGCGCACGAGGTCGTCGTCACCGGTCACAAGTCGGTCGTCCACGACTGCATTGTGGCAATAACGTCGCCCCATGGGCCTTCTCCTCGACCGACTCCGACCCGACCTCGTCGCGTTCGCCGAGGCGCAACCGCTGTGGTTCGTGGCCTCGGCACCGCTGGCAGCAGACGGGCACGTCAACGTCTCGCCGAAGGGCCTTGACTCGTTCCGCGTGATCGACGACACCACGGTCGCCTATCTCGATCTCACCGGGTCCGGCGTCGAGACCATCTCGCACCTCGCCGAGAACGGCCGGATCACCCTGCTGTTCTGCTCGTACGGCGACAAGCCGCAGCTGCTCCGTCTCTACGGCCGAGGCGAGGCCGTTCGGCCCCACGACGACGACTTCGACACGCTCGTCGCCAGGTTTCCGTCATCGCTCGCCGCCCTGGCATCGGTCCGCAGCATCATCAGGGTGCACCTGCACCGGGTCACGACGTCGTGCGGCTACGGCGTTCCGCAGATGGACTTCGTGTCCGAACGGGGCATGCTCGAGGACTGG
>Ga0307378_10007502_pt1 | contig 14690 bp, 12 predicted proteins | sample UN1MG_FD_202238 | JGI IMG/M metagenome (GOLD analysis project Ga0307378, IMG submission 202238) | Soil microbial communities from Risofladan, Vaasa, Finland - UN-1 | ecosystem: Environmental > Terrestrial > Soil > Coastal area > Acid sulfate soil | place: Finland: Risofladan, Vaasa | collected...
CTTCCGTGTCATGGCTCGATCTCCTCTGGGCAGTACGCCGTATTGGACACCTCCGCGGCCGGGGGGTTGGCTCCCCTCGTGAAGATCCTGCCGAACAGGCCGGGCAGGACCTTCGCGGCGCCGAGCGCCACGGCCGTGGCCAACAGGGCGAGCACGGCCCACTTGCCCTCGCGCCCGAGCGACCAGGTAACGCCCGCGATGACGCCGTAGCGGACGAATCGCCCGAGGAAGTTCGCCGCGGCGAACGGCAGGCGGGGGTAGCGGAACGTCGTCGCGAGCATGCGGATCACGTCCACCGGGATCGGGATGATGTTGAACAGCGTCACGAGGAAGAACGGCGAGCGGGCGAACCACCTCGCGGCGGCGCGATACACGCGCGTCCGGCGCACGCGCCCGATCCGCCGGCTCCGCAGCAGCCACGTGAACAGGTGGTAGTCGTTGAGGTTTGCGACCGTCGAGGCCAGGGCGCCCACGGCGGCGACCAGCAGCGTGGTGCCCCAGAGCGTGTCGGCGACGGCGGTGTCGCGCATGGCCACGGCCGCGACGATCCAGTTCGCCGGCAGCGGCAGGAACGTGCAGCAGAGCGAGATGTAGACCGCGAAGGCCAGCAGCTTGACGGCCGGGCTGGTGGCCGGCAGGAGCTGGCGGGGGCGGTCGAGCCAGTCCGCCCACGACCACGGCTCCCTCCCCAGCAGCACGGCCAGCGGCACGGCGGCGGCGAGCAGGTAGAGGCCGTAGACGGCGAACCAACGGCGCACGGAGACGCCGTCCGCTGCGGCGTGGGGGGCGATCGGCGCGCTGTCAAGGCTGCCCGTCAACGATCCTGCCGTCCTTCATGTGCACGACGCGGTCGGCCCGCCCGGCGGCGTCGGCCGAGTGCGTGATCATAACGATCGTCTGCCCGTCGCGTCGATTGACGAGGCGGAACTGCTCCAGCAGGTCGTCGCTGCTGGCCGAGTCGAGGTTGCCGGTGGGCTCGTCGGCCAGCAGGAGCCGCGGGCGGTGGGCCAGGGCGCGGACGACCGCCACCCGCTGCTGCTCGCCGATGGACATCTGCGAGGGCTTCCGCCGCGCGACGTGGGCGACGCCGAGGGCCTCGAACAGGTCGCGCGCGTGCCCGTCGGCCCGCAGGCCGCGGACGCGAAGCGACACGGCCACGTTGTCCGCCGCCGTCAACTCGCCCAGCAGGTTGAACCGCTGGAAGACGAAGCCGATCTGGGTCCTTCGCAGGGCGTTCCATTCGGCGGGCCGGCGGCCGACGGGCCCTCCGTTCAGCACGATCCGCCCGGCGTCCGGCGAGGTCATCAGCCCCAGCACGTGCAGCAGCGTGCTCTTGCCGCAGCCGCTGGGGCCCATCACGGCGAGGAACTCCCCTCGCCGGACGGCCAGGTCCAGCCCGCGCAGCACGTGCACCCGCGCCGGCCCGCGGCCGAAGCTCTTGTGCAGCCCCGTCGCCGTCAGGATGTGGTCCAGGTCAGCAATCGTACTCGTTCTCGATTTCGTAGCCCGTAGCCCGTAGCCCGTAGCCCGTAAGATTCAGAGAGAACCACGTTGTGCGCCCGACACCTCTCCCTCCCAACGGGCTACGGGCTCCTGGCTACGGGCTACGACTTCACTCCAACGTCAGCGCCTCGACGACGTCCACGCGGACCGCTCGCCAGGCGGGGTACAGGCCGCTGACGATCGCCCCGGCCGCGGCGGCGGCGACGGCGACGGCGATCCACTTCCACGTGATCGAGACGGTCAGCAGCGGGCGAACCGCCTCGATGGCCGCGGCGGCGGCGAAGCTGAGGGCGATCCCCACGGCCGTGCCGGCGCCGGTCAGCAGGGCGGACTCGGCCAGCACCTGGCGGAGGATGAACGCGTCGCTCGCCCCGCAGCTCTTGAGGATGGCGATCTCGCGCGTCCGCTGGAGGACCATCGTGTACAGCGTGATCATGATGAAGAGGAACGCGATCCCCAGCGCGATGGAGTTGACCATGTCCACATAGGTGAACAGGATGCCGAACTTCTCCAGCAGCATCCCGCGGTAGCGCGTCAGGGGGACGATGTCGTGGGGCACCGTCGCGCGGAGCTTGCGCACGGCCGGGCCGAGGTCCACGCCCGGGCGGAGCTTCACGAAGATCATCGTGCTCTTGGTGATGTCGCCGCAGCCGAAGAGGTACTGCGCCGTCCGCCGCGGCAGGAAGACGCGCGTCATCCCCCCGGCCGGGACGATGCCCACAATCGTCCAGTCGTGTCCGGCGGAGCGGACCTTCTGCCCGACGCGGAAGCCCCCGGCCCCGGCGAGGCGGGAGTCGATCACCAGCTCCAGGCCGTCGCGGCCCGGGCGGGCCAGCTCGGCCGCGGGGATGTCGAAGACCTCGTCGTCGTTGGCGTCGGCGGGGGCCAGGAGCTGGCCCTCCAGCCAGCGGGCGAAGCGGCCCTCGGGGTCGTACAGCCGGCCGGGCGGCGTGGGGTGGGGGTGGCCGGTGAGCATGGGCCAGTCGGCCGCGTCCACCCCGGCGGCGCGGTGGTCCTGCCCGGCGAGCTTCATGGGCCAGACGAAGACGCACACCGCCTTGGCGACGAGGTCGCCGTGCCGCTGGAGCATCACCTGGGCGTACTTGTCGGGCAGGGCGCTGCCGGACTTGTCGGCGGTGTTCTCCCCCCAGCCGCGCGGGGAGACGATCAGGTCGGCGTCGACGCTCTCCAGCCGCTCGGCGACCTCGAACAGGCTGCCGCGTGCCAGGCCGCTGAGCGTGATCAGCATGCAGATGCCGATCCCGATGCCGACGGCGCTGAGGGCGCTTCGCAGCTTGTGGTGCATCAGGTTTGCCAGGGGCAGGTAGGCCATTCAGACGCCCAGGATACCACACAGCGCGGCCAGCGTGGTAATCACGTGGTCGGCCAGGTCGGCGAAGTCGGGCAGGCCGGCGGGGGCGTAGAGCACGGCGACGGCCCCCGCGGCCCGCGCGGCGACGAGGTCGTAGCGGAAGTCGCCCACGCAGGCCGTCCGCGCCGGGGCGATGCCCAGCTCCCGGCAGGCGCGGAGGATGCCGTCCGGCTCGGGCTTGATCGGCCCGTTCTCACGCGACCAGGCCAGGTCGAACTCCAGGCCGAAGCGGGCGATCACCAGCCGCATCGCCTCGGGGGCGCTTCGTGTGAGCAGGGCGGCCTTCAGGCCCGCGTCGCGGATTCGGCGGAGCGTCTCGTGGGCCCCGGGCTGGAGGGCCGCCCCGCCGGCGGCGGCCAGCTCGTGCTCGAGCAGTCGTTGGCGTTTGGGCCCGGCCTCGGCGGGCCCCATGGCGTCGAGGGCCTCCAGGATGCCCTCGCCCGGCGGGATGTCCAGCTCGCGCCGGAGCTGCGCGAAGTCGATCCGCGGCTCGATGAGCGTGCCGTCCATGTCGAAGATGACGCCGTCGAAGCTCGCGGGGCCCACGGAACTCTCCCAGTCGCCGTTCGTTACAGAACTAGCGGCGGCAGCGGCGATTTCCTCCGACGCCGCGCCCGCCGCAACGATAGGATACACACCCGCGATGAACTTGCCAAAGACGCCGTTTCGGAATCCCCTTCCGCGATGGGCCCCGGCGGCGGCGCTGCTGCTGGCCGTCGCCTCGGGCGCCGGCGCGCAGGTCGGCTGGTGGAACCGCAACTGGCAGTACCGCCGGGCGGTGGACGTGCCGGCCGCCCAGCCCACCCGCCTGGGCGGCGACGACATCGCCGTCGTCGAGATGCCCACCGGCGGGCTGATCCTGCCCGACGGCGGCGACGTCCGTGTGACGACGGCCGGACGCACCGAGGTGCCCTGCCGCGTGCTGATGGTCGGCCCGGGGGACTTCGTCAGGGTCGCCTTCGCGGTGCGCGGGGCGGGCAACCGATACCTCGTCTACTTCGGCAACCCCAAGCCCGACCCGCCGAAGGACGCCCTGGACCTCCGCCGCGGGGTGCTGATGGAGACGTGGCTGTACCCCGGCGGGGGGATCAAGACGCTCGCCCAGGTGCAGCAGGTCTTCGACCGCACGAAGCGCCTGCTCGGGCGGGACTTCCGCGCGAACGTCTTCGTCGGGCACAATCCCTTCGGGCCCGAGAGCAGCATCGCCACGCGGTTCACCGCCTGGCTGTCCTGCCCGGCCGCGGGGGCGTACCAGTTCGCCTGCTCCAGCCAGGACGCCTCCTTCCTGGTGATCGACGACAAGGAGGTCGTCGCCAACGGCGGGCATCACTCCCCGCAGACCGACATCCGCATGCGCGGCATCGCCACCCTCACCAAGGGGTTGCACAAGCTGACGTTCTATCACGTGAACGTCACCGGTAGCCCGGTGGCGGTGGCGGCCTGGCAGGCGCCGGGCGACAAGCGCGTCTGGCCGATCCCGGCGAAGGCCTTCGCGCCCGTTCTCCGCGCCACGCCCGGCGAGCTGGAGCAGTACGGCAAGAGCGTCACGGTGGACTTCCTGCCCCGCCACGGCGGGGAGACGTTCGTCCAGGACCGCTACTACCAGCGGTGGACGTTCGAGGCCGTCTTCAGCGGCCGGCCGGGGCGGGACCTCGACCTGAAGTGGGACTTCGGCGACGGCCAGCACGCCGCGGCCCCCAAGTGCGAGCACGTCTACCTGGTGCCCGGCGAGTACACCGTCACGCTGACGGCCAAGACGTTCAGCGGCGAGTTGACGCGGAAGGACCGGATCTTCGTCAGCCGCCCGTGGGACCAGGTGGCCGACAACCGCCTGGACGGCGTCAAGGAGCAGGCGGGGATCGTGCAGGGGTACGACTTTGCGGCCCTGGACGCCAAGGCCAACGCCGAGGCGATCCTGCTGCTGGACCGGGCCAAGTCCTCCCACGCGCTGCGGAAGGCGGGAGCGGCCCTGCTGGCGCGCCCCCAGGCGCCGGGCCCGCTGCTGGAGCTGGCCGTGCCCCTCTACGCGCAGGACCTCCCGGCCCCGGAGCGCCTGGCGGCGTATCTGAAGGCCGAGAAGATGACCTCCAGCCCCGCCGTCTGCGCGAGGATGGCCGAGCAGGCCGGGCAGACCGCCCTGAGGTACCTGGGCGACAGCAAGACGGCGACGGAGGCCTTCCAGCGCGTGGTGGGCCGGTACGGCAAGGCGACGACCGATCCGGCCGTCCGGCGGGCGAAGATCGGCCTCGGCGACGTCTGGCGGTCCCAGGGCGACCTGGAGAAGGCCCGGCAGGCCTACACCACGGCCGGGTACGGCAAGGACGTCACAGCCGCCCGCCTGGAGATCGTCAAGGGCGACTACGCCCGGCACGTGGAGGACTACATCCGCAAGGCGCTCTACGCCGACGCGGCGGACTCCATCGAGCAGTGGGCCAGCGACCTGCCGCTGGACAAGCTCGAGGGCTACTGGTCGCTGCTGGTCGTCGAGCGCTACATGAAGCTCCGCGAATACGACGCGGCCCTGCTGGAGGCCCGCACGCTGGTGAAGGTCAACCCCACGTCCAACTACGCCGCCCGCCTGCTGATGACCGCCGCCGAGGCCTGCGGGCGCCTCGGCAAGGACGACGACCGCAAGGCCGCCCTCCGCCAGATTGTGGAAAAATACCCCGAAAGCCCCCTCGCCGCAGAGGCCGCGGGATTGCTGAAGCGGTAGCAGGCGCCGGAGACGACCCCGCGGGTGGTTCCATGGCCCGCCCGGAGAAGCTGACATGAAAGCGCTGCTCATCGTTGCCGCCGGTCTGGCTGTCCTTGGGGCGTTCGGCGTCGGCCGGGGCCAGTCGGCACCCGGCGGTCCGACCCCGCCGCCGGCGCGGCTGCGTCTGCCGGACCTGTGGGAGTACGCCGCCCCGCTGATCGCCCCCGAGAAGCGCCAGCAGGAGCCCAGCGTGGCCCAGAAGGACCCCACGCTCGTCTTCCACGAGGGCCGCTGGCACGTCTTCATGACGGTCAAGCTGCCGGGCATGTCGGCCATCGAGCACTGCACCTTCGAGAAGTGGGCCGATGCCGACAAGGCCCCCCGTACGATCCTGAGGATCAGCGACAGCAAGTACTACTGCGCCCCGCAGGTGTTCTACTTCGCCCCGCACAGGAAGTGGTACCTCCTCTACCAGATGGGCGTGCCCGGCGCGAAAAAGATGTGGGTGGCATACTCCACCACCTCCGACCTCTCCGACCCGAAGTCCTGGACCCGTGCCCAGCCGATCCTGGACGGCGGACCCGACGACCCGCGCAAGGAGGGGGGGCTGGACTACTGGATCGTCTGCGACGAGAAGCGGGCCTACCTCTTCCTGACCAACCTCAACGGCAAGCTCTGGCGGCTGTGGACGAAGCTGGAGGACTTCCCCAAGGGCTTCGGGCACTGCGAGCTGGCCCTCCAGGCGAAGATCTTCGAGGCCAGCCACACCTACCGGCTCAAGGGCCTCGGCAAGTACCTGACGATCGTGGAGGAGAACGGCCGGCGGTACTACAAGGCCTACCTCGCCGACCGCCTGGACGGCGAGTGGACGCCCCTGGCCGACACGGCCGAGAGGCCCTTCGCCGGCTGGAAGAACATTCGCCCGGCCGAGGGCGTCGCGCCGTGGACGGACAACGTCAGCCACGGCGAGCTCGTCCGGGAGGGCTGCGATCAGACGATGACGGTCGATCCGGGCAATCTTCGGTTCGTCTTCCAGGGCATGTGGGACAAGGACAAGGCCGGCAAGGGCTACGGCAAGTTCTCCTGGCGGATCGGCATGCTGACGCCGGTCCAGAGCTCGCCGCAGCCGGCAGCGCCGTAGCCGGTAGCCAGGAGCCAGTGGCCCGCAAGACGCGGAATGCCAGCGCCTTAAGCACCGGAGATCCCTCATCCTGACCTGGCTGTCGGCGACGAACGGTTCAGAAGGCTGTCAGCCTGCGTCTGAGCGATTCTCGAGTCCGGGCGAGGGGCACAGAACGCCTATTGGCGGAAAAGTTGTACTGTTTTGTTGATATGGGCCGGGGGCGTGGATACAATACACGCGTATAGAAGGATTGTTCCGGAGGTCAAGCGAGGAGTTCGCTTTCAAAGGAGTTGTTACGTGTCCATCTATGTGCGCCTTGTGTCAATCACTGTGTGCCTGCTGGCGGTTGCCGTTCCGGCGAGCGCCACGAGCTACTCCGGGAAGGTCACAATCCCCGAAGGACTTGCGGGTATTGGCTCGTGGACGGCCGGGGAGACGGTCATCGACTGGACGGTGAGCCAGCAACCCGATCCGGGCCTCTGGCACTACTCGTACACGCTGACCGTGCCGGACGGGGAGTTGAGCTACTTCATCGTCGAGGTCCCCGCCGGTCTGCCCTTGGGGGACATCCTCAACGCGTCGGTCACGGCCGCCGGCCAGCCGCTGGCAGGCTGGGGCAGCGGGCATGAGGACATCTGGATCGGGGCCTTCGCGGAGGCCAAGGTCAGTCCGGGCATGCCGGGCGAGATGATTGGCCTGAAGTTCGACAATCTGGAAGGCACGTCCGCGACCGTCGAGTTCGACGTCGACCTGGCCCCGACCTGGGGCGACGTCTACCTTCGCGGCAACAAGTCCAAGGAGCTGAAGGAATACCGTGCGGCATGGAACGAGGGCTTCGAGGACGGCGAGCCGGCCGGGCAGGAGAATGACCCCATCGGCGTGCCCCCGAGGGACGGCATCGTGCTGGACCATCTGCTGGTGCCGGACCCGCCGCCTTCCCCGGCGTCGGTCCCCGAGCCGCTGACGATGGCGGGCATGGCCGGCGCGATCGGCTGCGTGGGAGCGTACGTCCGCCGGCGCCGCGCGGCGTAGCCGCAACGCGATTGCTGACTCGTTCATTCAACGGGCAGGCCCTTCCGGCCGGCCCGTTTCTCTTGCGCCTTGGCGGGGCGGTCGGGTTTCGGGCGGCACTTGCCGGCGGCGGGATCGTTCATAGGAATGTGTGCGCCGTCGCGGCCCCAGCGCGGCGGGGCGTGTCATTTCCATGGAACGCATTGGGAGAGACCACATGCGACGTCCCTTGTCCGCAACGGCCCTGACCCGCCGGGGCCTGCTGAAGGCCGCCGGCACCGCGGCGATCGGTGTGCCGTACGTCCTGACCTCCAACGCCCTCGGCGGGCCCGACCGCCCGGCCGCCAGCGAGCGCATCGTGATGGGCACGATCGGCACGGGGGGCCAGGGCACCGGCGACATGCGCGGTTTCCTGGGCCACGGCGAGGTGCAGATGGTGGCGGTCTGCGACGTGGTGGCGGCTCACCGCTACCGGGCCAAGGGCCTCGTCGACCAGAAATACGGCAACCAGGACTGCGCCCCCACCAACGACTTCCGGGACATCGCCACCCGCGACGACATCGACGCCGTGCTGATCGGCACGCCGGACCACTGGCACGCCATCGTCTCCATCACGGCGATGAGGCACGGCAAGGATGTCTACTGCGAGAAGCCCGAGACGCTCACCGTCCGCGAGGGGCGGAAGATGGTGCAGACCGCCCGCAAGTACGGCTGCGTGTTCTCCGGCGGCAGCCAGCGCGTCTGGGGCGACTACAACTGGTTCCACCGGATGGTCTGGGGCGGGGCGATCGGCCGGCCGCTGGAGGCGTGGGTGAATGTCGGCGGGCCCTCGGGGCCCTGCACGCTGGCGCCCGAGCCCACGCCGCCCGACGTCGACTGGGACATGTGGGTCGGCCAGACGCCCTGGCGGCCGTTCCACCCGTCGCTGATCCGCGGGGGCTTCCGCCCGTGGCGGGACTACTCCGGCGGCGGCATGACCGACTGGGGCTGCCACGGCTTCGGCGGGGCGTTGTACTGCCTGAGGTTGCACGAGACCGGGCCGGTGGCGATCTACCCGCCCGACGGCAAGGACCACGAGCGGCTGACGTACGTCTTCGCCAACGGCATCCGCATCTACCACGGCGGCGGCTGGGGCGGCATCCTGTCGTTCCGCGGGACCGAGGGCGAGGCCCCCGAGCGCGGCGACAGCCGACGCCGGCAGAGCCCGCCCAACGTCTACGTGCCCAACTACAAGGGGAGCGGCGGGATCTTCGGCGACTTCCTCCACTGCGTCAAGACCCGCCAGCGGCCGTTCCGCGACATCGAGATCGCCCACCGCACCGCCAGCCACTGCCACATCGGCAACATCGCCTACTGGCTCAAACGCCCGCTGAAGTGGGACCCGGCCAAGGAGGAGTTCCTCGGCGACGAAGAGGCCAACCGCTGGCTCAGCCGCCCCATGCGCGAGCCGTGGCGCCTGTAGGAGCGCCGCGATGACGACGGCCGGGCGCGCCATGCTGGCGATCGCGGCGACGGCACTGGCGGCCGCGGGGGCGCAGGGCCCGGCATCGAAGCCGGCCCCGGCCGGCGAACCCGACGCCGCCGCGCAGTACGACCGGCTCGTGCGGGCGTACCTGGACGGGCAATGGAAGCAGCTCACCGACGCCCGGCGATCGCTGGGCGGGCGGCTTGACCGGCTCGCCGAGGCGCAGCGCGACGACGTCGCCTACCTCGACAAGGCCGTCGCGGAGCACCGGCCCGCGTGGTGGCAGGCGTGCAAGTCGGGCAAGAAGGCCCGGCTGGACGTGCCGTTCTGGGACAAGAGCTTCTCCATCGCCTACGCCCCGCGCGAGGGGATCGGCTGGAGCTACCGCCAGGAAGGCGCGTGGATGGTCTGCTCGGCGTTCTGGGACCCCAACGCCATGGACAGCGACCAGCCGGTCGGCGGCTCGCTCGGGCGGCGGGGGTTCTCCCAGGGCGTGCAGTTCGAGCTGAACCTGTGGAACGCCCTGATGAGCGCCCACGTGCTCTCGCGGATGACCGTGCGGGAGCTGGTCGGCTTCTACGGCACCAAGGGCCCCGACGGCGTCATCCAGGGCGGCGACGAGAAGAAGCGCCTGCGGTTCCAGCAGCTCCAGTCGTTTACCGGCGAGCTGGCGGGGCTGTACTACGTCGGCCCGCCCGCCCGGCAGGCGTCGATGGTCTGGTGCATGGCGCCCTACAAGCTCGACGACACCGACCTGCTCCGCCCCCGCCGGGCGATCGCCGCCATGCTCGTCGCCACCTTCCTGGACGACTTCACCAAGTGGCCCAGCCTCGCCCTGCCCGACGAGCGCGACGGGGACACGGAGAAGTCCACGGCCATGTTCTACCACTTCCGGCTGCTGAAGCCGTGGACGCTCGCCGAGGACCGCGCCCTCCGCGAGGCGGCGTGGAAGTTCCAACAGGCCAACCCCGGCCGGCAGGTCTTCAACGAGGGCCGCATCGACCTGCCCAACGGCCTGAAGTTCCTGTTCGACATGGCCCAGGACGCCGCCCACCAGTCCCAGCGCGACGCCTGGGTCAAGCAGCACCTCCAAAAAGCCCGCGCCGCGGGCCGGTGAAACGGATCCGAACGCGGACCATTCCGAGATTTCCGACAGGCGCGCATCAGTTTGGGAGGTGTCTCAGCCCGAGGCGGCCGCGAGCCTCATGGTCTCAAACTGCATGGCAAGATTCTCCGTCTTGGCTTGCGCCGGAAGCTGCAAGGGGAGACCGGTCAGAACGAGTTGGAGCTGGCGACCGCCCTGAGTAACCTCCGCCGAGATCGAGGCCTGATGGCGTTGGCTGAGCCGCAGCCACGTGCCCGGGAACATCGGGTAGGCAAGGACGGCCACGATCCGTCTGGCCTCGTAGACGGAGGCGTAGGCCAGGACCTGGTGCAGATCGTGGCGGTGCTCATTCCGAAGCTCGTCAGCCAGTTCGGCCCAGCGATGGTCGTCGAGCTCCTCGAAGTGGCCCTTGTACTTTGCGTCGATGACGTAGACGTCCTGGCCGTGGCGAACGACCAGGTCGGGGCTGAGGCTGCCCATGCTGGTTCGCCCGCGGCGGCTCCACTGGATCGGCACTGTCGTCTCGCCCCGGCCGGCCGACTTGATCTGTCCGCCGAAGCCGTGAGCCCACAACCGCACGATGTGCTCCACCCAACGCTCGAACAGTTGGTGCATCGGCATCGCCCAACGCCGACGGTCTCGTCTTGTCGGCCGGGCTGAGTCACGGACGACGCGGCAGGGATGGGACAACTCCGCGAGTATACCGGCCCGGTTCTCTATGGCGCCGCCCCTCAGCCGAGGTAGACCGACGCGGCCATGACGAGGGTGTTGTAGGTCATGTGGGCGATGACGGGGGCGATCAGCAGGCCGGTGGAGCGGAAGACGAGCGCGGCGGCGACGCCGAGGCAGAAGACCGGGACGAACGAGATGGGGGGGTGGACGGCGGCGAAGACGGCGGCGCTGGCGGCGACGGCCAGCCACGGGCGGGCCGAGCGGCCCAGGGCCCGGAACAGCAGTCCGCGGAAGAGGAACTCCTCCAGCGGCGGGGCGGCCAGGACGGCCATCAGCATGATCCAGCCCAGGCCTCCGCCGGGTCGGACCTGGTATACGGGCGTGGCGTCCTTGAGCCGCTGGAGCCAGCCGACCTGCCCGATGAGCCAGAGGTACGCCACGCCGACGGCCCCGGCGGCCAGCCCGCAGGCCAGGCCCCGCAGCGCCGCCCTCGCCCACGGCTGGCGGCCGAGCGCGTCGCGCGGCGCGACCAGGCCGAGCTGCTCGCGGAGGCGGGGGACCTTCCGCCGCCAGAGGACCAGCAGGCAGATCCCGCCCACGAGGACGGCGGCGGCGACGTAGCTGACGGCGAGGACGGCCCCCAGGTCCAGGCCGCTGTCCAGCAGCGCCAGCGTCAGGAGGGCCTGGACGGTGAAGAAGGCGAAGACGGCGATCAGGGCGTCGCTGAGGCCGAGCGTCGGCGGGGGCAGCGCGGTCGGGTCGAGCAGGTAGGGCAGGCGCTCGCGGACCTTCTGCCAGATCGCGCAGGCCACCAGCACGAACAGCACGACGATGACGGTCTTCTGCCAGACCGACGGGGCGTAGACGGCCGAGATGTACACCCCGCCGAGCAGCATGCTGAGGTAGATGATGGACGCCCCGACGCGGGGGCGCTCGGTGGTGGCCTCGGTGCCCAGGGCGCTGAGCCCCGCCGAGACGCACCCGAAGATCGCCACGCCTCCCAGCGCGATCACGCCGTTCAGCAGGTCGACGGCGCGGAGGTGGCCGTGCCGCACGACCAGCAGCACCCACACCGTCGTGGCGAAGGCCGTGCCGAACGCCGCCCACAGCGCGATCTTGCGGAACAGGAGCTTGTCCAGCCGCTGGGGCAGCGTGTAGAGCAGCCACAGCCCCCGGACCTCGCCGACCAGCAGCCGCGCCCCGCTCATCAGCACGACGTACGCCCCCGTGCCGAACGCGACGGCCGTGGCGTGCTGGAGGTCGTCGGCCGCGGCGCGGAAGAGGGCGGGGTTCAGCACGACCTGGAAGAGGCAGAGCACCACGGGCAGGATGACCGTCTGGGCGAGGAAGGAGCGGTCTCGCGCCAGCAGGAGCAGCTCCTTGCCGAGCATCCCGCGGACCATTCCGCCCGACGCGCGCCGCGGCGGCCTGCCCCGCCGGCCGTGGTACGTGCCCGACTCGGCAATCAGCCCGCCGCGGACCATGCGCTGGCAGGCGGCCGCCGCGGCCAGCGGCAGCAGCGCGCCCGCCGCCGCCAGGGCGATGGCCCCGGGCCAGGCCGCCGCGTCGGGCCCGCACATCCGCGCGGGCAGGAAGGTCGGCAGGGCGGCCAGGGCGCCGGGCACGCCCCGCGCGACCGAGACGAACCACGCCGTCGCCACCGGCGTGGCGGCCACGGCCATCGGGCCGATGAAGAACAGCATCTGGAGGACCGTGCAGACGCCGATGACGTTGTTCAGTCGCCCGCGGCTGAGGCGGCGGCGCATCCACGTCTCGCCGAAGACCTGGATCGCCGCGATGGTGGCGTTCGTCGCCAGCGTGACGCCGAAGGCGGCCGGGACCGCCCAGACCCCCCAGCCGGCGCTGAGGTACACCAGCGACATCAGCGGGAAGATGGTCAGCCAGGAGAAGGCGTTCTGCACGGTCACCTGCACCAGACGGGCCGCGAAGATCGCCCCCGCCGAGACCGGAAACGTGAAGAACCACTCCACGCCCCACTGCGGTGTGGAAAGGTCGAGGTTGGCCGCGGCGAAGGAGCGGAACAGCAGCATCAGGAACAGGCTGGTCATCAGCAGGCCGACGCCGCGGGCGAGCACCCTCCCGCGGGCGGGGTCGGCCCAGGCGGCGGGGGTGGGCAGCGCGCCGCTGCTGCCGCCGTGGATCGGGCGGAATCCCGCCAGGCCCTTTTCGAGATAGGTGCGGCGGATGTCGCGTTGGGCCTGTTTGGCGTCGCCGAAGGGCCCGGCGAGGTTCCGGGCGGCGACCTCGATCATGAACTCGCTCCGCCGGAGCACCTCCCGCCGCAGGGCGTCGAGGCCCTGGCCGGAGGGCTGACTCGGCGCGGTCGTCGTGGCGGGCAGGATGGCGGCGCCGGTGGTGGGGGAGTCGTCGGCCCCGCGCCGCCGCAGCTTGAGCTGCACCTGCTCGGTCTGCTGGAGGGTGTCGTGGACCCACTTCTGGAGGGGGAGCTTGCCCGGCACGGCCCGCAGCTCGACCTCCTCGCCCATGCGCATCAGCAGGCCCCAGGCCATGCCGAGCGACCCGGCCAGCATCAGCACGGCCATGACGACCTGGAGCGAGCCGAGGGCGGCGCGCTTGGGCGCGGTCGCCCGGCGGCGGGGCCTGGCGTGCTTCTTGCGGAACGCCGCCGACAGCCGCCCGAAGATGCGGTTCCGCCACCGGCGGGTGCCGATGAGCACCAGCGCCCGGACGACCCGCGCCGTGCTGGGCGGGCGGTCGGTCACGCCGGGCCTCCCTCCTGGGGCGGCGCTGGCGGCGGGTCGTCGTCGCCGGCCGGGACCTCCGCGCGGGCCTGCTCCGGCGCGGTGGCCTCGAAGAAGATCTCCTCCAACGTGCTCCCGGCCGGGGCGCGGGCGCGGAGCTCGTCGAGCTGCCCCAAGGCCGCCAGGCGCCCGCGGTAGAGGATGCCCACGCGGTGGCAGAGGCGCTCGGCCTGGTCCAGCAGGTGCGTGCTGAGAAAGACGCTCCTGCCGGCCTCGGCGTGGGCGCGGATGATCCCGTGCAGCGTGCGCGTGGTCATCGGGTCCAGGCCGTTGGTCGGCTCGTCCATGATCAGCAGCCGCGGCTCGTGGAGCATCGCGCAGATCAGCGCGAGCTTCTTCTTCATGCCGCGGGAGTAGTTGACGGCGTACTCCTCCATGTCGTCGGCGAGCTCCAGGCGCTCGATCAGCGGCCCGGCGCGGCGGTCGGTCTCGGCGCGGCTGAAGCCGTGCATCTCGCCGACGAAGTGGACGACCTCCCGCCCGCGGAGGAAGTCGTAGAACACCGGCTCGTCGGGCAGGTAGCCCACGCGGCGCATCACCTCCGCCCGATCGGCGAAGCAGTCCAGCCCGGCGATCGACGCGCTGCCCGCCGTCGGCTGGAGGATGCCCATCAGCATCCGGATCGTCGTCGTCTTGCCCGCCCCGTTGGGGCCCAGCAGGACGAAGACCTCCCCCGGGCGGACCTCCAGCGTCAACTCCTCCACGGCCGTGAAGTCGCCGTACCGCTTGACCAGGCCTCGTATGTCGATCAGGGGCGGCTCATCCATCGCCTGCCATCCTACGGCCTGGCGGCAGCGGCCGCAACGGGGCCCCGCGAACACGGGCGCTGGGACGTCTCCGCCGTCCGCGGCTCAGTTGGGGATCACGATCGGGCAGGTGGTCAGGGCCTGGTCGAAGACCCGGTTCTGGAGCTCGGCCAGCAGGGCGCGTTCGGCGAGGTCCTCGGCCTTGGGGCCGACGG
>Ga0307378_10007503_pt1 | contig 14687 bp, 15 predicted proteins | sample UN1MG_FD_202238 | JGI IMG/M metagenome (GOLD analysis project Ga0307378, IMG submission 202238) | Soil microbial communities from Risofladan, Vaasa, Finland - UN-1 | ecosystem: Environmental > Terrestrial > Soil > Coastal area > Acid sulfate soil | place: Finland: Risofladan, Vaasa | collected...
TTTTTCTACGTATTGACTATTAAGTTGGACGGAAGATTTTCTATGTAATCACTGCACCCAATTTTGAGTGATTGTTTTTGAGTGTTTATTTAACAAACTGTTGGACAAAATCTCTTTTTTAAATACTTTATTTGATAAATAATCCTTTTTAATGGTTTATTTTTGTGAACTAACCTTAAATCAAGCCCATTTCCAATCATGGTTTGGCGACGTGAACTTTGGCATCCGTTTCAGCCGACGACGTTCGCGACGTAATCAACGTAACCTCAGAGGAGGTCCCAGACGACAAAATCTTGAAGATGATCAAACGAGCCGAAGTCACACTGGAGCTGGAAACAGACAAACAGGTAGACAGCAGCAACTGCAGCGACGCAGAAAAAGAATCAAGGGTACCAAACAAGCATTCCTGAACAAAAAAGAATACGAAACCATTGTGGACGCCGCAGATATTGACAAGTTGGCGAAGATGCTTCGCATCCTAGGTTTTCTGGCGCAAACCAAAGTTTACCTGTTTTGGAAAAAAGATAAAACCTGAAAAATGCCTTAATAGCTGATTGATTAGTTGTTTCGGCTCATTTGAGTTATGAGGCTGACGTACTCTTTAATGACTTCTTGTTTAGCCTTTTTGTTTTTGATGTTATCGATTAAGAAGCGCAGACGAAAGGCACGTCGTTTCATTTTTTCCATACTCAAGTCAATCGCCTCACAGACAACTCTGCTTAAACAGCGGGAAGTGCGGTTTCGCCTAATAAGCATTATGTAGTTTTTCGACAAATAGCTACAATCTGGTCAAATTGGCGGCATATTCCATCTACGGAATATACCCACTTGAGAAACACGCTTTTTATGTATCACGTTTTACTTTCACTATAGACGAAACATATAGAAAAAACTTAGAGAGCGTTAGTAACTTGGAAAACGAACAGAAACGCAGAGACCGACTCTACATAATAGCAGAGATATTGAACATAGCCAAAGAGGGATGCCTAAAAACCCAAATAATGTACCGAGCAAACCTGAGTTTTGCTCAACTAAACGAGTACCTATCATTCCTCATCAAGATGGAACTACTCAAAGTCAAAAACGAAAACAGAAGAAACACATATATAACAACAGCCAAAGGCGACAGATATCTAGAAAAATACAAGGACATTTCAAACCTCTTAGGAAACAACGAAGATAACCCATAGAGCCAAACCAAAGGCTCTACGCTAAACAGGTTCTCGCTAACGCAGAGAATAAGCAGAGTTTCTTTTTAAGAGATAATTTTTGCAGTGACACCATCGATTTTGACGAGTTTCTCCTCGCCAGTCCTGACATTTCGAAAAGTAATTTCATATATTGGGCTGTAAATCACGGCGTGCTCAGAAATCTGAAATAGCTCATCCTCGATTTTGGCTACGTCTGAAGGCCTCTTGACGATTTTGGCTTTAACCAGTTCTATCTCCTTTCGGGGAGAAAGCTTAACCATGCCCGTCTTTTTGCTGAACTCTTTCAGTATCTTCTCGGGGTGGTCTTCAGAGGGAGCGGCAGGCACCTGATTGGGCGGAATTTCTTTTCCTTCTTTATCGAGCACCAGATACGCTTTGTCTTGGTAAGAGGACCACATCTGTGCTTCCAGTTTGATTACTTTACGCGATTCTCCGGCTTCCCCAGAGGGGTTAGCCTCTATTTCGGGTTTGTATGATGCGTCTGCAATTTTTACTTCCTCGGTTTCGGGGTCAACGCCAAGGGCATAAACTTTGTTCTTAAAATATTGTACGTTGTACTTCGCATCGATAAGAATGTAGGGTTCATAGTATTTGTCAACCGAAACAACCCTTATCTCTTCAGATTTGCTCTTTGAAAAACTGAACTTCGCGAACAGCTTGTATTTCATTTTCTCTGCAGTGAGTTTCACTATTGTTGGATCGACACGAGATTTGTAAACAATGACCTTTCTTTTGCTTATTTTTTCTGGAATTGGAGGCATCTCGCTCAAATATAACACCTATACAACTAAAAATCAGGTTCATTAATTAATCATTTATGAATCCGTAGTTAGGATTCCTTATCTGTACCCTGTCGCAGAATCAGTGAGCTTTCAGGTACTCAATTGTCTTTTCTTTCAATGATGGAAAACCGTCAAGCAGCGCTTTTATTATTTCCCATCTGGCTTCTTGTGTTTCCATTGTTTTTCTCCATCATTTGCTTTGGCGAACGGGTATTAAAATTCATAAGTCGAAAACAGATATATGCCGTCTTGAGACGCAACAAACACGTCTTAAGTTGAAACATAAATAAAAAATGATGAATATTCAGTTCCTTACGATAACATATTTTAAGGTTGACAGCAAACACCTCTCAAACATCAAAAAGAACGCTTTAACCGAATAGAAGTTAGTTCTAGAAGGCTTCTACATGATACATTCGAGAATATTTCATTCAGGGAAATATCGCCTTTATCTTAAGAGACCACGTAAAACATCAAGACAGGAGTACGACTTATATGGATTATTACGTTGCAGAAATCAGGTTTAACAAAAACAAGAGTAAACCTGAAAAAAAAGAGACAAAAAGGAAACGGCTGATTCCTATCCTAGTCACTCTAACGCTAATTTCTTTGCTGATTTCAGCCCCAGTCACGCTCTTTTCAGTAGCAGCGATTGCCGCTGAACCATCCTTATCAACTATCCTCAATGACTTGGGCTTCACTAATATCGCTCTAGAGAATGTCGAAACGTTTTCGCCAGGCATATACAACATCACATTATACGCCGAATTCGCTGGCTACAATAATCAAAATGTGCTTAGCTACTATGCAGTTGAAACAAGCGACTTTCAGACGATTTTCACCGGCACAGAAGGGGCAACCGGATCTTTGGGAGGATACGTAGAACCACCTATATCTAAGTACTTTACGGTCGATACGCAATTCGGCATATCCATTCTTGCGCCTGAACACAGATACTTCACAGAACACTGGCGAAACCCTGATTATCCTGAGCGTCATGCCAAGGTTTACAGAAATTTGGACTCTCCAGACATGCTTCTTATAGGCTTCGAGAACTTTTTCGGATGCTGGGACAGGGATTACAACGACATGGTCTTCTCTCTTGTGCCCGTCTGTCCTCCACAAATTGTCAGCGTTATGAGGTCTCCTGAGATTCCCAACTACGATCAGTCAGTGACGATCACAGCTCAAGTCAACAGGGGAAGTGATGACATTGAATCAGTTACCCTAAGCTATCAAATCGACTCTGCCAGCTGGATTAACGTAACCATGAGTCTGGATGACGGATTTTACGTCGCCGGTATTCCAGCCCAACCTTACAATACCCTAGTGAATTACAAGGTTTATGCCTCTGACACAGTTGGAAACTCTGTTGTTTCCGGGCTATTCTCATACACAGTAGGCGATTTTGTTCCTCCAGTCATCTCCAATGTTCTTCAGGTTCCCAACTCACCATACCCCAACGAAGCCGTCACAGTCTCAGCGACCGTGACTGAACCACCAGAAGCCAGCGGAGTCAAGAACGTCACCCTATGGTATATGACCAATGAAGTATGGCTCTCCGTAGAAATGATGATACAAGAGGGGTTGTGGACTGCCACTATCCCCGGGCAGAGTGCAGGAGTTCATGTCGAATTTTTCGTCGAAGCCTTCGACAACGCAGGAAACAACGCAAAAACGTCCAATTTCGGTTACACGCCTATAATGCCGAACAGTCCACCAGTAGCAGACTTCATCGCATCTGCATCCGTCGTTTATACCAGCGAAGAAATAAATTTTGACGCTTCTGGCAGCTACGACCCAGATGGTTACATCGCAAGTTATTCCTGGGACTTCGGAGACGGAAACACAGCAACAGGCATCACTGTGAGCCATTCGTACGTAGAAAATGGAGAGTATCCAGTCACCCTCACGGTTGTCGACGATGATGGTGCAGTAGGCAAAAAAACGGCATCCATCACTGTGAAAAACAGATCGCCAGTAGCATCCTTTACAGCATCCGCAGCGATTCTTGACAAACAACAGGTCGTGACCTTCGACGCGAGGGGTAGTTACGATCCAGACGGCACAATCGTCAAATACCTATGGAACTTCGGAGACGGAAACACAGCAACAGGAGTCAGCGTAAGTCACTCATACTTTGAGAGCGGATCATACACTGTGACCCTTACAGTCACTGACAACGATGGAGCGACAGACAGCACCAGTGCCGCGAAAACAGTTAGGAACAAATCTCCGGTAGCAATCTTCACTGAATCAGCTGAGAACGTGTATACCGATGACGTTATTGTATTCAGCGCCGCTGAGAGTTATGACCCAGACGGCTACATCGTTACTTACTCATGGGACTTCGGAGACGGAAACACAGCAACAGGCATAACAGTTTCCCATGCCTACGCCGATAACGGTTCCTACCTTGTGACTTTAACTGTGACCGATAACGACGGGGCAACAGACTCAGCAGACGCCACAAAGACCGTTATGAACAGGCCGCCCGTAGCGTCGTTCACCGCGACAGCTGAAAGAGGCTATACCGACGAAACCGTCTCTTTTGATGCTTCAGAAAGTTACGATCCGGACGGCACAATTGTTTCTTACTTGTGGAATTTTGGAGACGGAACCACAGCAACAGGAGTAACCGTTCAACATGCTTACTCTCAGGATGGAACATACACCGTGACCTTGACTGTCACAGATGACGAGGACGCAACAGACACTGCCAGCGCAACCCAAACGGTTCTAAATCGAGCCCCAATAGCTTCCTTCACTGAATCGGCAGAAACAGTATCCAGTGGCGAGAGTATCCACTTTGATGCTTCAGGAAGCCGTGACCCAGACGGAACAATCGTCAACTACCTATGGAACTTCGGAGACGGAAACACAGCAACAGGAGTTACGGTGGACCACGCATACGCTGACGACGGCGTCTACACTGTCACCTTAACAGTTACTGATGATGACGGCGCAACTGATTCAGCTACAGCGACGAAGAACGTTCTGAATAGATTGCCATTAGCATCGTTCACACAGAACGCTACAACAGTGATGCAGGATGAGGCGATTCACTTTGATGCTTCAGGAAGCCGTGACCCAGACGGAGCAATCGTCAACTACCTATGGAACTTCGGAGACGGAAACACAGCAACAGGCGTAATAGTGAACCACGCATACAGTGAAGAGGGAAACTACACAGTGACCCTAACTGTAACAGATGACGATGGAGCTTCTTCATCAGTAGTTGCTGAGACTACTGTAGCGACGGAAGCTGCTGTGTCCTTAGCTGTCCTTTCCGTGACGGCCTTAGGCATAGCGGCTCTAACAGCGACTCTACTATATGGTTTACTCATAAGAAGAAGAAAAAAGAAAAAAACTGAATACCCCTAAGAAGCCTAGTATACCCTAGGTTTCATCCTTTTTTTGTTTTTTAAAGCATTCTCAGCTTAAAATGCGCAGTTGGTCTCCTTTTCGTTGTATGTTAGTTTCAACGCGTGGATTTGTGCCTCATCGAAGAAAGAAAAGGAGATTAGAACAGTAGTTATGCGTTTCGCACAGCTGTTAACCTCAGCCTCAAGACTCACGTATCTTAGTAAATAAAATATTACGTATCAGCCGCGTAAAAGCTTGGTAAAACAAACTTAGGGGATATTCAGAACTCCCTCGAAGACAGCCTCTTCAGCAACATGTAGTTCCCTTGAAAGCCATAACTTCAGGAGACCGGTGTTCGGGGGGAATTCTCCAGTGTATGACACGATTTTGCCATTTTTTAGTGCATCAGCCTGAAAGGTGTTCTCTGATGTTTTGAAAAGGTACGAAACGGTTTCTGCGCCTGTCGCCAGATTCTTAAAGTCTTCCCATTGTCTGCACTTAACATTCACTGGGGTTCCGGAGCTGATAGATGCTGGAGAGTCTTTGGGGGCGGCGAGGTATTTTATCAGGTTAGTTATCTCGTTTTGTAGGGTTGCTATGCGGTCTTCTATTTTTTCGATCTTGCCCGTTATTTCTCCAGTTTCGCCCAAGCTTTCTGTTATGATGCCTAGTTGACTTATGAGGCGATCTAGATCCTTTTCGTGTTCCTTCAAGACGTTTATGATAAAGTCTAGAGCTTCCAAAGCGTCGTTTTTGTTTGGTTTCCGTTCCATGTCGTTGTCTCCTTGGGCAATTATAGCATAATGTCGGTTAGATAAATAAACGTAATGCATCGTCAAACTGTATCATTAGGTTGTCGGCTACATACTAATTAGCAATTCGAACCGAGAAAACTAACATCAATATAGGCACCTGAAAGCATGGAATAGAAACCTTATGAGTGATTCAGATAAACTTAGAGTAAGAAAGATTGCCCATTCTTATGCTCAATTGAAGTCTACAAGAACACAAAATAAAGGAAGGGCGACACCATCTCTGCGCATATTATGCGAGCAGCACCTTTAACTGAGAACAACGTAACAGACAGCTAAGCGGCTGGTTGGGCTGGTTGAAGTGTTAGTTTTGATTTTCTGACGCCCACATGACGGAGCGGCGATATCTTCTTGGATTCGTTGTAGATGTCGGAGGCAATTTTGCCAAGGACAAGCTCTTGGACTAACTGGTCGAAAGTGAGAATGGATGCCTTCTCTTTAACGATCTTGCTCATAATAACGCGTACATCATGTTCTTGGGAGGTCTTTATGCGTGAGAGCGTGAAAACAGAAACCGCCAACGTTAACCCATAACCATCCTTGGTGGTAACATTGAAGATTCCGTCTACTCGCGTTGTTCTCCTTCTAACCAGACTCCTCAGAAAATCCCGGGAGTATTCGTGACCCTTAAAGACTGTGCGGGCAGTTTTGCCTTCAACTTCCTCAACTCTGAAATACAGTTTGAGGTACTGATGCGTGAAGTCGTTGGTGATGTCATAGAGAGTACTGTCTACAATCCTTCCAACAAGCTTTGAAGGATCGTCCGCAGGTATGGCTCCCAGTTCAACTCCGCCGAAGTATGGTGGAGACATTACTGTGTACCACTTTTTGTCACGCCACTTGTCTTTAATGCGTCCTTTTCTCTTTGACACCAGAGACCCTCATTGTGAGTTGAAAGATTTCACAGGGAAGTATTAAAAGCTTCGGCTTTTTATGTTATTCAAGCCTTTCCAGACCGCCCATTAGAGGTCTTAAAGCTTCAGGAATAGTGACGGAGCCGTCTTTTTGTTGATACTGTTCTAGGATGGCTATCAGTGTTCTGCTGGTGGCGATGGCGGTGTTATTTAGGGTGTGGACGAAACCGATTGGGGCTTGTCCCTCTTTTTCTCTGTATTTTATGTTTAGTCTTCGTGCTTGGTAGTCTGTGCAGTTGGAGTTTGAGCCTGCTTCTCTGTAGGTGCCGTCAGCCATCCAAACTTCTATGTCGTATTTTTTGGCTGCGATTATTCCTATGTCTCCGGTGCAGACGTTCACAACTCTATAGTGTAGCCCCAAGCCTTTGTAGAGGTCTTCAGAGTTTTTTTGTAGTTCCTCATGGAATTTCCACGAGTTTTCGGGATGGCAGAAGATGAATTGTTCGATTTTGTTGAATTGGTGCACCCTGAATAAGCCTTTGGTGTATTTGCCGTGGGCGCCAACCTCTTTTCTGAAGCAGGGGCTGACCCCCACATATTTTATTGGCAGGTCTTGTTGGAGGATGACTTCGTCCATGAAGGAGGCTGCCATGGGATGCTCGCTTGTGGCTATGAGGTATAGGTCATCGTTCTCTATTTTGTAGAGTTGGTCTCCGAAGAATTCTAGGTCTGTGACTCCCAGATACGGTTTCCTGTGCATCATAAGAGGCGGCTCGATGAGGGTGTAGCCTCTGTTTCTGAGGAAGTCTATGGTATAGTTTATGATTGCGAAGTCAAGCCGAGCCAAGTCACCCTTCAGGTAGTAGAAGCCATGACCAGCAACCTTAGCTGCCCGCTCAAAATCTATCAAACCCAAATCCGAGGCGATTTCCACATGGCTTTTGGGTTCAAAATCGAATTTTGGAGGTTTACCAACTAGCTTCTCAACAACGTTGTCGTTTTCGTCTTTGCCAAAAGGAACGGTTTCGTGCAGTATGTTGGGAAGCTTCAGCAGCATGAGGTCGGCTTTTTCTCTGTATTCCTCAACTTGCGTTTCCAGCCTTTTAATCTCTTCGGGAATGTTTTTTGCTTCTTCTATCTGTTTGCTGGCGTCCTTTCCTTTCTTCTTCAGGTTTGCGACTTCTGCGGTTATCTGTTTGCGTTTGTGTCGGAGTTCGTTTGCTTCTGTCAGCAGTGTTCTCCACTGTTCATCATATTGGATAAGGTTGTTGAGCATCTCAATTTTTTCAGGTTCACATCTCTTTTCTAGGTCTTTTCTCACGATTTCTGGATGCTCTCGAATCAGTTTAATGTCTAGCATCAACCTGTGCCCCGTAATATTTTCGCTTCAAAGTTTAACCTAACTCAATATTTAACATTATACGCGGGAACTTTGATAAGCAGTAACCAAACAGGCATCTAGAAGAAACTGTTTATTGTTGCCTTTTGGATTTTCATGAAAAAGCTAGTTTTCAACAATGAAGTATTATTAGGCTCCTAATATGCAGGTGAACGCTTCAGTTGGCGGATTTTTGTGCAGTTACTTCTTTGCTACTTTGAATGTTTTTTCTGCTACTGAAACGCAGGCTAGAAGGTCGTCAAGGGTGGCTATGAGTGTCTGCAGCCTAGTTTGGCACTCTACTTTTGTATGAACTTCGGAGCCGTTCCTCACTGTTTCGATATACAATCCGGATGGAACCTCTACGTTGTCTGGAGAAACAGCCTTTGCCACTGCTTCTGCTTCTCGTTCGTTTTGGTAGGATAGGCGAATCTCAGCCTCCAATTTGCTCCCCCGCCAACTGTCTCTTAACTAGGTCATTAACCAGTTTTATGAATGCTTCCACATCTTTGATGGGTATCTGGGCTCCAGCAGCCACATCGTGTCCTCCGCCTCTGCCAGAATATTTCTCCGCCGCAACCTGCATGAGGTCTCCGAGGTTCAAGCCCTTCTGTATTAACTGGTCTGTCCCTCTGGATGATACCTTAACCTGATCTTCCCCAGAGATAGTAGCGTAGGCGATGATGGGTTTTCCCAGCTTAGTGAGAGTCGTCGACAGGATAGTGCAGACGGGACTGAGAACCTTCTCGTCTATGAAGCCGTCCCCACGCATAACATAGATGTTTTCCAGCTCCTCCAACCGTTCCGGCTTCTCGGTAACCCAACGGAGATACTTGTTGATGGTGTGCCGATAGTCCTCTATCACCACTGTTGCCTCTTCCAGACACTTCTTCCGGTCGCCCATGCAGATAGCTGCACCCAATCCAGCCTTGTCCATGCGTCCAGTAGCGTTAAGAAGGACAGAAAATTCTCGAGCGCTCCTGAGAGGAGTCCAAGGCTCCTCATGAGTCAACGTGTAAACATCGCCTACCAAATCAAATGCGACGTCTCCGCCTAACCCCTTCGACACCAAATGATCCGCAATAGCAGAGAGCAACGTCTTCTTCTCTTCAGACGAAAGATCCCTCAAAGCGCGCCACTTGTCATTCCGTTTAGGCTTGATTCCCAAATTCACGAGAAAAGCGAGGCTCTTGTCCTCTTCGCCGCTTATTTCTGGAATAAACGGGTTTGTGGTGCGAGCAAGAGCCTGATGGATGGGACGCGTCTCCCTCCCAAAGAACAGTAAATCAGTTTCCACTTCAAGACAACCCGACTTAACCGCGTCCTCCACTATAGTTTTGTTGGCGCCCCCCAACTTCCGTTCCTTGTTTTTGTCCTGCAGGTCACCTAACGCTCCAACCACCGCAAGACAAGCCAAATCAAGGTTCTTTTCATCCAATGCTTTCGCCGCGAAATAGGCGACTCCTGAGCCGCTGATGTCTCGGGTTCCATCTATCCCATGAGTATGCGGATTAACTTGAACAAAGCCTGAGGGAAGTTCTGCAACAGGCTGATGATGGTCAAGAATGATTACGTCTCTGTTTGCTAGCCGTTCGCCCAGCAGGTCAAGGTAGCCGCTTCCCATGTCAGTAAAAATTGTTAACGCCGCATTTTCTTGGGCTATCCTGTCGGCAACCTTTTCGTCCATCCACCTTTCGAGGCGTAAACGAAAACGTCCTCCCGCCCGAAGCAACGCCTTTCCCATGATGCCTGCTGCGGATATGCCGTCAGCGTCTATGTGAGAGGATAAATGTATGACGTCGCCTTTTTCGACATGATCCAGAATAAGGTTAGCCGCTTCAGACGCGTCTTTGGTGAGGTCGGCAAGTTGTTGCTTACTCACAGACAATAGTGAACCCCAAAACTAGAAGAGGGCGATTGCCTTTGGCGAGTATTTCCAGTCAGGAGAAAGCACACCTTTGCTTTTGTAGTATCTGGACAGCTTGTAGATTTTTGCTTCCACAATCTGGAGCGCCCTTTTGTTATGTAAATCTTTCTTGTTCTTTTCGAAGTGAACATGAAGGCTAGTAGCCTTTCGCAGAAGGTTTTCTAAATCTTCTGGAAGAGACGAGTACAGGTTTCTCTCTTTAAGAACCTGAGTAACAGATTTGCCAGTGACGGGTTTCGCCAACGGAACACCATGCTGGTCACGAAGAATTGTTCCTATCTTGCTGGGGGGATATCCCTCTTTAGACAGCTTCACGATTAGAGCCTCCACTTCTTCAGATGTGTATCTGCACCATGCTGGCGGTCTCTTGGTTACGGGTCTTGTCTGATGGGATATACCCTTTTCTTTTTTCGGCATTTTTCTTCTTCTCCGGAAGCTCCCTAAAAGCGGAGGGGACGCGGGTATTTAAAATATTCGTTTGTTTCCTGAAGAATACCATTCGGCGAACTTTCTTAGAGCCTCAGCCCGATGCGAATACATGTTTTTTTCTGTAGTCGTCATCTCCGCGAAGGTTCTGCCATCACCCTCTGACGGCTCTAATATGGGGTCGTAACCGAAACCGGAGGTTCCCCGCTCCTGCAAAGAAATTTTTCCTTCCACCTTGCCGACGAAACATGTCGGCTGCTCATCTGGGCTGCTGAAGGCGATCACGGACATGAAGTAGGCGCTTCGGTTGGTCACGTTTTTCATTAGTTTTAGGATGCCCTTGACTCCAACTGTATTGTAGACATATTTGGAGTAGGGTCCGGGAAAACCGTCTAAAGCTTCAACGAAGAGTCCAGCGTCCTCTACGAAGACGGGTAGTCCACAGTTTTTGACTGCATCTTTGACGCTGTATTTGGCGATGTTTTCGAGGCTGTCATCTTGAATTTCAACTGCTTCTACTTTGAGTTTGGCGGTTGCTAGTTTGTATTCGGAGAGGACATTGCGGGCTTCCTGAAACTTGTGAATGTTGCTTGTTACGAAGTAGGCTACTTTGCCTCTCGGGAAACCTGCTGGAAAGCATGTTTTTTGTTTCATTGCCCTCGCCCCTTAAAGAGAGTGGATGCAACATTTTGTAGGTATGCCATTTAATGTTTTACGGACAAAAGTCATTTGAGGTCGGGATATTTTTCTCTGATTTTTTCGTCCGCTATTTTGGCGATCATCGCGTTAGAGATAAGCACGTACTTGGCTCCCTTGAGATTCATCAGCTCCGCAGGTTTCTGGTCCTCAGTCACAAGAAGCAGATCATTATTTACCGCGTACTCAACAACGGCTCTGTCCTTTGCCCCTCGCAGCCCCGCCTCTTGGACAGTTATGACATCCCAGCCTAGAATCTCGAAATACTCCTTCAAGCCAGCGAACATCTCGTCAAGCAGAATCCTCAACAAACCACCTCAATAAACATTAACGTAAAGTCATAAACATATTTAGAGGCTTTGTCAACTTTTTGGTGCAAGTTCAGTTATTCTCTGTCGGCGACGTAGCGTCCTCTCTTCTCTATCTCCCGAATCTTCGCGGCAACCTTTTTTGCCTCTTCCTTTCCCACAGATTCAGCGTAGCCTTCCATGACCGCTTTGAAGCACTCTTTTGCATGCTTGTAGTGGGTGCTCTGGAGAGCCCGTTTCATGAGATGAAGGTCAACACCCTTCGGCTCCAGCTCCACTGACCTTTCGCTTAAACCAAAGTCAACGAAGACAACCTTGCCGTACGGCGTCAAAATCATGTTTGAGGTTGTGAGGTCGCCGTGGATGATTCCGTTCCTGTGGAGGCGCCCAATCATTCTGCCAATGAGAACACACAAGCTCAGCCTTTCCTCAGCAGAAACGTGGTCCAGCACTTCTTTGACCTGCTTTCCTTCCACAAACTCCATGACAATGTTGGCGTCTGCAACATCAACCATAAAAATCGTGGGCGTAGGAACCCCCGCCTCCTTAGCCTTGTGGATGATGTGAGGCTCATGCACTGTCCGCTGAGAACGAATCATCAAGTCCAATTCTGGAATACGATACTTCTTGGGTAACCGACGCTTCATGATGACTTTACGGTTATGCCACTCTTCCAAGTATAGGCTGGCTTCGGCGCCCTTCTTGATCAGCACCATACTATTTTCCCTCTACCCAAGGCGCATAAACGTCCTCCAAGCGCCACTTAACATTAACAAAACTTTCCTCCACAGGCGTAGACAATCCGCTCCGGTACGCAAGAATGCCTGCCCAAGCAATCATGGCGCCGTTGTCTGCAGCAAGCCTCAGGGGAACAACACAGAAACGTGCATTATGCTCCTCAGCTATGACCTCAAGCATCGACTGCAGCTTCTTGTTAGCCGCAACTCCGCCAGTTAAGAGAACCTCAGGCTTCTCCGTGTGAGCCAAAGCCCGCTCAGTCACCTCCGTCAACATAGAAAAGGCGACCTCCTGAAGACTGAAACAGATGTCCTCCAAAGAATACCGTTTTGATTGAAACGCCTGCACAGCCGCCGTAAGAAGCCCACTGAAAGACAGGTCCATGCCCTTCACGGTGTAAGGAAGAGAAACAAACGATTTCCCCTTACGCGCCAACTCCTCAACTATAGCACCGAAAGGCGCCCCATGGCGTTGTTTTAAACCCACTGCCCGGGCAAAAACGTCGAGGCAATTTCCCATGGCAATATCTAAAGTCTCTCCGAAAATCCGGTATCTACCCGCCTCAAAGGCTGAAACTATAGTGTTTCCTCCAGAAACATACAACGTAACGGGGTCAGTAGCTCCAGTTGCCAACTTGCCAATTTCGATATGACCCACACAATGGTTGACGCCCACCAAAGGAACATCAAGATAAGAGGCTAAGGCACGGGCTGCGGTTGCGCCTGTGCGGAGACAAGGACCTAATCCTGGTCCCTGAGAAAACGCTACTATGCTAATGTCTCGGGGCTTTATCTCCGCTTTATCGAAGGCTTCTGAAAGGACTTTTTCTGCGACTTCTGCGTGATGTCTAGCCGCCTCTCGCGGGTGGATTCCTCCTTCCTTTGGCATGTAGGCGTCGTTTGCGTTGGAGAGAACCTTGCCTTCAAAAGAGACAACTGCGGCGCCGAAATCGTCTGCTGTGGATTCGATGCCCAGACAGTAAGAGTCTACTGAATTATGGTCAGGCAATTTTTTGGCTCCTCGCAACAACATTTACTATTGGATAATTACAGATTTTTTGGTTTCAGGAAAAGTATGTGAATTTGGGGTGTTAAAACGTTTCGTAGTTCAGCTAGCAGGAACTGAGAATACCATTTTTCGCTAATATCCGTAAATGGGGAAAAAACATACACCTTTTTATGCCGTAACGTGACCTATATATTATGAAGACTTGAAGGACAGATATTAGATGCCGAGACGCAACGAACTAGAATACAAAGCATTACATGTTATTTCCAACAACGGAAACGACGGCGTGCTCCAATCTGAATTGTGGCGAAAACTGGACGCCACCAGCAGGGAAGGCAGCAGAATCGCCCTAAAACTGGAGACTAAGGGTCTAATCCTCCGCGAGAAGGAACTTTTTGAGGGAAGATGGACTTATCGCCTTTTTCCTAAAAGAAAACCCGCATCACTCAATTCTATCATTGATTCTCCCTGTCTTATGTGCCCGAACGATGAACGATGCGGAGCTTGGGGTCCAATTAGTCCACATGAATGCCCGAGGCTTACCGCGTGGATTCTAGGCATAGACCAGCCGGAAACGGAATCTTCTGGTGAAATCTAGTTTTGCCTAATGCGTGGGTCAGAGAACGAAAAAGAGACTTTTATTACCGGAAAGCAAAAGAGGAAAAATTTCGTTCACGGGCATCCTATAAACTTCTTCAAGCCGTAAAGAAACACAACTTCATCAAGCCTGGCTACGTGGTAGTGGATTTAGGCGCTGCCCCAGGGGGATGGACGCAGGCTGCCAGACAACTTGTTGAAGATTCAGGTTTTGTGTTAGCCGTTGACCTGAAACAGATAAAACCTTTTGACGCACCCAACGTTCGCACAATAATCGGCGACATTAGTGACCCCAAAACAATCCAAGATATCCTAGAGTTTTTGCCACGCTCAGCCGATGTTGTTGTCTCAGACGTTTCGCCTAACATCTCAGGAATCTGGGAACTTGATCACGCTCGCCAAATTGACCTCGCAAGCCAGTCCCTGCGGATAGCAACTTCGATTCTTAGAGCTGGAGGAAACTTTTTCGTTAAGGTCTTTCAGGGAAGCACAACAAACCAGTTCGTTGACGAGACAAAACAGCATTTCGGTTTCGTAAAGCTTGTTAAACCAAAGGCTAGCAGATCAAAGAGCGCGGAACTATA